>Ga0214479_100253_pt1 | contig 34684 bp, 19 predicted proteins | sample M1_20Mar14CPVII9_5_FD_165054 | JGI IMG/M metagenome (GOLD analysis project Ga0214479, IMG submission 165054) | Marine eukaryotic communities from Monterey Bay, California, United States - M1_20Mar14CPVII9sort6BwellE14 | ecosystem: Environmental > Aquatic > Marine > Unclassified | place: USA...
ACTTGACCGGTTTTTTGCTGCCTGATTTAGGTCTTTCTTCGGAGGTGTTTGAATGTCAAAACGTCATTCAGGAAACGAACGGCAGGCGTTCACGCTGGTAGAACTTTTGGTGGTAATTGCCATTATTGGCATTCTTGTTGGCATGTTATTGCCCGCGGTGCAGCAAGTTCGAGAGGCAGCAAGACGTACTTCTTGCTTAAACAACGCACGGCAGCTTGTGCTGGCGAATCACAATTATCAAAGTGCTAACTTGAAATTTCCGACGGTTGCCCCGTTTATTACCGGCAAAGGTAATCGAAGTTGGGTGGCGGCAGTTCTGCCATTCATCGAACAGCAGAATGTTGCTGATACGGTTCGGTTAGGTAACGGCCCTGGGAATTGGTCCGGTAATAACTCGCGAGATTTCAGAATTCCAATTTTGCTTTGCCCATCAGCAACCCAGGAAGATGAATCGGCGACGGATGACCTGTCTCAGTATGCCAATCACTACATGGCTTGCATGGGAGCAGTTGGTACCGCGCCTAATGGTAACGCGCCTAATGTATTCGTGCATAACAAACAGACCGTTGCTGGTTCAGGTGGAGTGATTGGAACCAATGGAGTCTTCTCTCCGCGTTCATCTAGTCCAACAGTCAAGCCAAATAACTTAGACTTTCAGTCGAAGTACGGCAAGAACTTTGACGATTGCCGTGATGGTTCGTCAAATACAATAGCCGTATTTGAGTCATCGCGGACATCGAAAGATGGTCAGTGGAATCCTTTACGAAAAGGTTGGGCATTTGGATACCGAATGCAAGGCGGCCTTCAATCGATTTACTCTGGAAATGCAGTGGTCTACGGGTTGAGTGGTTTTGAAGACAACTTAATCAACGCAGACTTGACAGCCCCACGCTGGAATCAAGTGCCAGCAGGTAGTAACCACTCAGGTGGATGTCTGGTTGCGATGATGGATGGGTCGGCGAGGTTCTTGAATGAGTCAGTCAATCCAGAGGCTTACATGGCGGCGGCCAACATGAAAGATGGTCAGCAAGCAGACCTCGAGTAGAAACTCAAATCAAATTGACTATAAAGAAAAGCAGCGGGTGTTAAGCCCGCTGCTTTTTTTATTTGTCCATGAATGTGAAAGTGTAAAACAATGTCGCTTTCGAGTGTTTCAATTTTGCTTGATCAGGAACCTATTCCTCGAGAAGTCGATAAGTTCCTTGGCGATATTTCCAGTGAAGTGGAACGGCATCGGACTAAGGTCCCTGCCGGTTACCGGGGGTTTGTGCCCAGCAATTACCGAAAGTTGTATTCTGTTCTACGATTGATTGAGAGAAATCGTTTGACTTGCGGGATGAAATTTTGCGAGTGGGGCAGCGGCATTGGCGTCGCGACGATGATCGCTTCGATGGTCGGGTTTGAGGCTCATGGGATTGAAATCGACGCGGGTTTAGTCGAAGTTGCTGAGGGTTTAATTCAAGAGCATGGGTTGGCAGTCAATATTGTCTGCGGCAGTTTTGTGCCCGAGGGAGTGGATGACCTAATCGATTCCGCGTTTGCAGAAAACGATGGATCGATATCGATGGTGACCGAGGCGGTCGATGCCTACTCCGAGTTGGGCCTTGAAATCGATGAATTTGATATCGTCTTTTGTTTTCCCTGGCCGACGGATGAAGCATTGACGGCAGAGATTTTTGACCGTTCTGCTTCGACCGGTTCTCTATTGCTTACCTATGACGAAATGAGTGGATTTTCGTTGCGGCGTAAGGACTGAAACCATAGCTCACTCCCAACTGTCTTGTAATGACCAAATAAAGTTGCTGAGACTGGCACAGTCTGAATCTCAGCGGTTTTTAGGGCAGGCTGGGTAATCTTTGGCGGGATTCGCTAGGCGTATTGATACCCTAGGGACTGAAATTGTTAAAAAAATTAGTGAATCGGATGATTCAGCGCATCAAAATAAGTACGGTTTAACTAAGATCTCTTTACGCAGTCGGGGGCTCGGCGTAACTTTTCAATACGTACAGTCTTTGTAGTCCCTCAATTTTCCGCTTTTTTTAATCATCGTAACCATTCCTGCTCGCTCCGAAGCGAGCTAATCATCTTATCTTGGAGGAAATTGAATGTCCCGCATTCACAAGCAGTCAACTCGAAAAGCATTTACATTGGTAGAATTGCTTGTAGTAATCGCCATCATTGGTATTTTAGTCGGCATGCTTTTGCCCGCGGTTCAGCAGGTTCGCGAAGCGGCACGGCGTGCATCTTGTCTGAACAACATGCGGCAGGTAATACTCGCTTGTCACAATTATCAAAGTGCTAATCTGAAGTTTCCGAGCGCCTGTCAATTCCGGCAGGGTGGCTCCAGTCCGTACATCAACCGAAGTTGGGTGGTGAGTGTTTTGCCTTTTATTGATGCCCAAAACATTGCCGACGAAGTAAAGTCACAGGCGGAGTGGGTGAATCAAAGTGATACTAAAGTATCCTTGCTGTTGTGTCCTTCGGCAACGCAAGACGGTGAATTTGCCACCGACAACCAGGCCGATTACGCAAACCACTACATGGCGTCAATGGGCTCGGTTGGGACTGATGCTAATGGGTACAACTACAATAAGTGCTCAACTACGATTGGTGGAGCAGGGGCTATTGGGTTGAACGGCCTGTTTTCTCCTCGTTGCACTGGCCCCTCGCAAAACACAAACCCTACACTTTTGGATTTCAGGGCAAAATACGGCAAAAACTTCGACGATTGTCGCGATGGATCGTCGAACACAGTTGCTTTTTTTGAAAGTTCACGCGGTGAGTTGGATAATTGGAATCCTTTGCGGAAAGGATGGGGATATGGAATTGTATTTAACTCATCTGGTGCAGTAAGCAATATTTACTCGGCCAACACAATAACTAATAACGCGTCGTCTGCGCCGTTCGTTACTGCATATGATACAATCATAAACAAGGACACGACAGACACTAGATGGAATCAAGTTCCGTCTGGTAGTAACCACAGTGGCGGCGCTCAATTCGCTATGATGGACGGTTCGGCTCGTTTTGTGAATGAAAACGTGCAGATTGATATTCTCATGGCCGCAGCTGGTATGAAAGACGGACGAGACGACGACCTAGAGTAAATAGCGATCTGAGTTGGGACGGACGAGCTGATGAAATTTAGAGGAGCCCTTGCGGGTTCCTTTTTTTTATTGGCTGTGCCTCTGCCTTTGTTGTTCGAGCATCTTCAATTTCGGATATTTTGAGCCGCAACAGTTCCGGCCGATCAGTTGGCTGCTTTCTCCGTCGAGTTCGAGGTACTTGCGACAAGTTGCGTCTTAATCAGGATCGTTGCTACTTTCAGCCCTTGAATTGGCCCTTTAGACGGGGAGGGCGTCCTGTTTGTAAGATGGCCGGAAAGGGCCTTATCTTTCTCTTCAGCTCGCCACCGTAAAGCATCGACAGTGTCAGACCTGAACTACTAAACCGCGGCATTCGCCTCTTCTTACACGCTCTCTGTGCCACCCAAACTCAGGCTCCTGGTTCTCAATCCCCATTTTCCGCCATTTTGTTAAGCTGGGCAGGATATTTGTCCGTGCAAAACGATGATTTCGGGTTTGGGGGAAATTATCGGGTGAAAATCTGAAAATTATCAAAAATCGTGGCCAGTTTTAATTATCGTAGGAGCCATACCATTATTTTGTCCTTTCTCAGGCGGGATTCGCTCCCCGTGCCAGCTTGAGATTTTCATTCGTTGTGCACGTATTCAGGGCTTTTTGAGCGTTTGAATACTATTAACAGGGTTTTCAAGAATGAGTTTAAACCGCCACTCGTCATCGAGACGTAAATTCAATCAGTCCAAAAAACGCCGGCGCAAGTCCAGTGAGGCATTCGTTAACTACGAATCACTGGAAGAAAGACGGTTATTGGCGGTCGATGTTGGGTTGAACCTGAATACCGAACAATTCGGTGCTCCGCCAAACTTGGCTGGTGCGGTTGGACCAAACCATGTGGTTACCGTCACCAACCAGAGCTTTAAGGTGCTTGATAAGGTCACCGGCGATATTTTGGTAAACAAGCCCGTTACTGATTTCTGGCGGGATCGTGGTGCCGATGTTATGCCGGGCGTTTCGGTTTCCGATGAAGTCTTGGCAGACGGTGATTCAGCAACAAACACTCGAGTCGTTTACGATGCCGACACGCGGCGTTGGTTTATCACGTCGGTTGGTAACCGCGACATCTATAGTGGCATCGATGGTAATCAGCATGCAGTCCTATTGGGAATGTCACGAACTTCGAATCCAACGTTGGACTGGTACAGCGTTAGCTATGGTTATGACGTCGATGCTGATCCTACGACCGGGGACCAGTTCTATGATGGTGGATTCCCGGCTATCGGCGGTGCTAGTTCAGGGGTCAATTTAGCGGTTGATGACGATAGCGTCATCGTCTCTGTCAATTCTCCTTCTCCTTTCGCTCCGCCGGAAGTCTGGACGTTCAACAAGTTCGAACAATTGGTTCGTCCGGGTGTTCCTGGTATCGGCAGTGATAGTTTCGGAGTAAGCGCGTCAGTCGTTGCCGCAGCAGGTAATAATCATCAGTGGGGAACAGACGTAACGGGCACCGTCGCGGGAACCTTTGGTTTGGTCGCACCGGCTGAAGGTGACACGCTTGTCCTAACCGAATTGACAGACACCGACACTGCCGGCGGCGCGGTCGCTCAGGCCAACGTCGCCATCGCGGTCGATCCTTACGAAGCTCCTCCAGAATTCATTCGGCAGGAATTTGATCCTGATATCGTCAATGGTGGAACTGAACTAAGTGCATCGATTCAGCGATTGGGTAACAGCCTTTGGGCGACCCACGCGATTCTAGGAAGTGGTAATGGATCTAATCCCGATGGTGGCGTTACGGAAACGAGCGCGATTCGGTGGTACGAGATTGATCTCGACACCAAAACGGTAAAGCAATCGGGAACGATTGACCATCCGCAATACAACTATATTTATCCTTCGATTGCGGTAACCGAAGCGGGACATGTTGCGATTTCTTACACGGCTGCCGGTGTGGGGGAGAATGCTGGTGACGGGCTGTTTCCGTCTTTGGCTGTCTCGATTGGTTACAACAACGGCGGAAACATCATCATGGAGGAGTCTCGAATCCTCAAAGATGGTGAGGGCGGATACTTCGACGGGCGAGGAAACCGTTGGGGTAACTACGCCAGCACCGTTGCTGACCCGAACGACCCAACCAAGGCATGGGTGTTTGGATACTGGGCTGACGATTCGGTTCGAAGCAACGGCCAAATTCAAGCGGTTGAAATTTCATTGATTGGGCATAGCCCCGAAATTGTTGGCGATGCAAATCCCAATGTAATGGTCGTTCGACGTTCAGCGCTCGACAATGCGATGATTGAGGTTGAGATCGATGGAACAGTGGTCAACACCTACACCGAAACCATGTTGCATTCAATCACTCTTAACGGCATGGGCGGGGATGACACATTTATCGTCGACACCGTTAATGGTGAATTGGAGTTCCTTGGCGGAGTAGAGATCGTCGGCGATGGTGACGATACGTTCGTGGCAAGCACTCTCGAAAACACGACTTGGGAGTTGGGACTCGACGGTGGTGGACAAGCCGCGATTGGAAATGACTTCCCGCCTCCATGCGATGAGCCTCATCCCGATGAGCAGGTCGTTAATCTAAATTTTGAGGCAGATTCCCTGTGGTTTGACGATACTGCCTATAACCAAAACGGTTACGCCACATTCGGCGACGCGTTGCGTGGTGAGCTACAACTGTACTTTGATAATACAATTATCCCGCTGTTTGAGGGAAGCTTCACAGTAACCCTTGATATTACCGACAATGAAGTTGATTCGTTAGCGACATCCGAAGCGTTTGGTTATGGATTCCACGATCTCAACGGCGAAAATGTTTGGGCTGCATCGCCTTGGTCAATCATGACCGGACGGGGTGACAGTAACGGCGTCGACGAGAGCGACGGAATGATCAATTACAACCTTGATTTAAGTCGTTTTGGAGGTGATCAGCAGGCACTTCTCGATAACATCACTGGTGGTCTGACTCGATCTCAGTATTTCCGCGTGCTTGGAATGGAGTCGTTCATTCCAAACGAAACGCAAAACTTCGATCCACGGGGTAACCGTGACGTTGCCAGCGTAATGGACTTGCAGTACTTCGACATTAACGATGCTGCGGTTGTCGGGAACTATGACGCGAATGACTCAACCTTCGAAGTTTTGAACTACACCACTAACGCAAACTGGGCCGGTGATGGTTCTGGTTTGTATTTCATGGGTGTGAGCGACACCGGAACCCCGATGCCGCTTTCGGTTAACTCGAATACTGAGTTGATTGATTTCGAAACGATTGCATCAAGCCTTGCCGGAACCTCTCGTGATGGTAGTTTCAACGACATTGTTGAGCAGGATCGCGCATTCCTGCGTGGCCTGGGCTTCTCACTAAGTCCAGTTACCCCGCCTGAGCTTTCACCTGGTTTTGATGTCGTCTTTACTGGGATTGATGAAGTTCAAGCCGGTGACGGAACCGACTATTTCTGTATCGGAAGTTCTAACATCGATATCATGGTCAGTTCTGGTCTAGGGAACGACACTTTCAATGTGACTGGATTAGGCGTTGGTGCTCTTAATCTCTTTGGTGAAGGTGGCGATGATACCTACGAAGTTGTGTTTAGCTCCTCTGGCGTGATTACGATCATTGATAGCGTTGGGACTGAAAACGATACGCTGATTGGTAAGGGAACTTCGATTGCTGATGAGTTCATCTTTGATGTCAACGGCGTCAAGGTTAACTCAGGGCTGTTGATTTATGTCGGTATTGAAAATGCCACGTTCGATGGACTTGGCGACGACGACGTCTTCGAAGTCAAGGCCGAGCAGTATGGGATTATTGGTCTGACGGGTGGAGAGGGTGTTGATACATTTATCGACTCTTCCGGCCTCGATCAACAACTGGCAATCTCAGTGGATGACCCAGTTGCCGATCCTGTCGATCGTCTAAGTTTGGACCTGACTGGTTCCTTCGTCGATGCCTATACGGCAGATGAAGTCGAACGATTTGTGGTCGATGGTACTTTTGTCATCGATGGTGTTAACGGCACACCAACGGTTGCTGGCGGATTAAATTTAATCGGTGATGGCGATGAGACCTTAGTTGTTGAATCTGCGCTGGATGCCGGTTGGATGATTAGTGGCGACGGATCCGGTGATTTAACGATGGATGTTGAGCCATTGAACTTCACTGGTCTTGAGTCCATTGTCGGAACGACGGGGATCAACACGGTCGACGTGACAAACACTTCAACAGACCTTGAGATTACGACTCGTGAGGGTGCCGATGTGTTCAACATCGAGAACGTTGGCCCAGGAATTGTGACGGTCAACTCAGGTGATGCCGACGATGTGTTCAATATCATCAACTCAGGTGGCGGCGTATTCCTGATGGGTGAAGTTGGAGATGATTCTTACAATGTAGATTTAACGAATCCAGGCGGATTGATTACGATCCGCGACAGTGTAGGTTCAGAAAACGATTCGCTATCTGCCCTTGGTACCGCCGGTGATGATGTCTTTATCTTTGACGGCACACTCGTCGATGTGAACGGTGTTCAGATTGACCACGAAGGTGTGGAGAACGTTAGCTACGACGGCCTTGCTGGCGACGACATTTTTGAAATTCGCTCAGCGGTTGGCGGCGACGTAAAAGACTTTACCGGAGGTGAAGGTGACGACCTGTTCATTGTGAACGACATGGGTGCCGGTGCTAATGGTAATCAACTGCGAGTTTCAGTTGCGGATCCATCGGGTGCCGTGAATCAGTTGCAGTTGGATGTAACTTCGGTGATCACGGACACATTCTTCGCCGATACGATTGAGAATCTTTCGGTTGACGGTTTGTACTTGATCGATGGTGTCAACGGCACGCCGACAGTTGCCGGTGGATTGAATCTGCTTGGCGATGGTGACGAGCGTTTGACTGTTGAATCTGCTCTGGATGCTGCTTGGACAGTCGACGGTGATGGTGCAGGCGGAGTGACGATGGACGTCGACCCAATGACGTTCAACGGTCTTGAGTCTTTTGTTGGAACGACAGGTGTTAACACGGTCGACGTAACAAGTACTTCAACGGATCTTGCGATCACGACTCGTGACGGTGCCGATGTAATTAACATTGAAAATGTTGGCACAGGAATTGTGACGGTCAACTCAGGTGATGCTGATGATGTGTTCAGTATCATCAATTCAGGTGGCGGCGTATTCCTGATGGGTGAAGTTGGCGATGATGATTACAACGTCGATCTTAACAACCCTGGGGGATTGATTACGATCCGCGACAGTGTTGGTTCAGAAAACGATTCGCTATCTGCCCTTGGTACTGCTGGCGATGATGTCTTTATCTTTGACGGTACGCTCGTCGATGTGAACGGTGTTCAGATTGACCACGAAGGTGTGGAGAACGTTAGCTACGACGGCCTTGCTGGCGACGACATTTTTGAAATTCGCTCAGCGGTTGGCGGTGACGTAAAAGACTTCACCGGAGGTGAAGGTGACGACCTGTTCATTGTGAACGACATGGGTGCCGGTGCTAATGGTAATCAGTTGCGAGTGTCTGTTGCGGATCCATCGGGTGCCGTGAATCAGTTGCAATTGGATGTTTCTTCGGTGATCACCGACACATTCTTCGCCGATACGATTGAGAATCTTTCGGTTGAAGGTTTGTACTTGATCGATGGTGTCAACGGCACGCCGACAGTTGCCGGTGGATTGAATCTGCTTGGCGATGGTGACGAGCGTTTGACTGTTGAATCTGCACTTGATGCTGCTTGGACGATCGACGGCGATGGTGCAGGCGGAGTGACGATGGATGTTGAGACAATGACGTTCAACGGTCTTGAAAGGATTATTGGAACGACAGGTGTGGACACCTTTGACGTGACGAATACGTCAACGAAACTTGATATCTCGACTCGTGACGGTGCCGATGTCTTCAACATCGAGAACGTTGGTACAGGCTTTGTGGTTGGCAACGGTGGTGAAGACGACGATGAGTTTAACATCATCGACTCAGGTGGCGACGTTCTTCTGCGCGGGCAAGCTGGTGACGATGAATTTACACTTTCTGATAACAGTTCACGTGCCAACGGAATTATAGACTTGGAAGGTGGCGACGGGGAAGATTCTTTCTTGATAACGTCCTTACGGCTTAATTCGTCGAACAGACTTACCGGGAATGCCGGTGACGATTCAATTACCATGGATTATTCCAGCAATGGGGCGCTGATCGTGAAGGCTGGTGGCGGGAACGATGAGTTTTTCGTCGAAGGTACAGGGAGCGGCTTTATCGACCTGCGGGGCGAGGTAGGTGATGACACCTATTACGTCAATTCAGTAGATCCAGCCGCTGGTTTCGAAATCACTGACTCGGTAAACGCGGAGAACGATAAACTCGTCGCGACTGGAACTGAGTTTGATGATGTATTCGATATCGGTGGTGATACAGAGACGACGATTCTTAATGGCCACCAATGGTCAATCATCGGGATTGAAGAGTACTCCATTGACGGTTTAGGCGGCAACGACGTCTTTAACGTGACGACCACCGATATGTTCACCGGTGTGATTAATCTATCCGGTAACGACGGAGCTGACAGTTTTGTTGTTAACGAGAGCGGGTCGGGGATAGTCAACCTCAACGGTGACGCCGGGGATGATTCCTACACCGTTCACTTTAAACCGAATACAGATGTAACGATCACCGACAGTGTTGGAAGTGAAAACGATCGATTCTTTGGGTTTGGAACTGAGAACGCAGACGTCTTTGAAATTGATCAAAATGCTCCAGTTGTGAACGGCGGAATGGTCGTCATGACCGGTGTTGAGTCAGAAGAGTACGATGGACTTGGCGGTGACGATACCTTCAATGTTCACTCGACGATCGGTGATAGTCGATTCAAGGGTGGCGACGACGCAGACACCTTCAATATTGATATGACCTCCGATGGCAACGTCTTCATGGGACAAGCCGGCACGGACGTATTTAATGTTGCGACCTCATCAGGGGATGCGGAGTTCTACGGTGGAGATGGTGTCGACGGTTTCTATGTCGCTGAAACGACTGGAAACGGCGAATTCTTCGGCGGAAACGATGCGGATTACTTCTCGATTAATCTCGCCACGGGTGTCAGTAAGTTCTTCGGTGAAGCCGGAGAGGATTTGTTTGATATCGTGAACCACGGGCCAATGGGGGCCTCGGGAGCGATTGAAGTTGACGGTGGAGCGGATAGAAACCGTTTGGAAGTCCTTGGTTATCAAACCAAGACAAACATGGTTGTCGTTTCTAAAGATCGAATCACGGGAATGTCTGCGGTTCCGATTGTTTATTCGGCATCCGGGTCATTCAGTGTGGAGAACGGCATCGGTGGAATTGAACTTACGGGTTCGGATAACCACTCCGATGGGTTCAACGTCAATAACTTACTGCCGACACATACGCTGAACATGATCGGTGGCGGTGGGAACGACCGATTTACTGTCTCGCAAGGTGCCCTGGGTGGCGTTTCAGCAGATGGTGAAGAAGGATCTGACCTCTACCAGTACTCGATGGGGTCAAACAATAATCGATTCCTGTTCGCATTGGATTCGGGTGTTGTTGGATCGGATCGATTGATTGCGTACTTGACCAATGGAGATGACACCCTGTCACTCAGTGGTGAAGCGTTCGCTGTTCAAACTGACAACCTTATGTTCAACGAAAATTACGAATCGTTGTTCGTCAGTGCCCGCGGTGGTAACGATGAAATTACGGTTAACTCGGTCCCTGTCAACTTCGTCCGGATCATCGGCGGAGCTGGCGATGACATCATTGATGTCAATAACTACGAACAGGTCGGAAGTCTTCTGGTTAACGGAGATGCCGGGGATGACACGATCGACATTGAATCTGGAACTGTTTCCGGTAACTTTACGGCCTTCGGCGGAACGGGCGATGATTCGTTCTTAGTGTCGAAAGCATCCTACGGTAACGCTTATATCGATGGTCAAGAAGGGTCTGACAATTACGAGATTCAAATTGCAGACCGCTCCAGTCGTCTCGTCGTCGCTCGTGACTCCGGAGTCGTTGGTGTAGACAACCTCGATGTTTACGGAACGGTTGTTGGTGACTTCGTAACCTTCCGTTCGGGTGTGATGTTGACTCCTCAACAAAGCATTCTTTACACCGACAAAACCGAAACGATGAATTTGTTCACCGAAGGTTTGGACGACAATGTGACGGTTTACGGGCTAAGCTCCCCTGTCACGAACATCATGACCGAGTCCGGTAAGGATCTCGTCCATGTAAGGTCAAGCTTTGGGCCGGCAACATCGAAAGTGCTCAACATCGATACAGGAAGTAATGACGATTATGTACTTGTTTCCGGTGTAGGTGCTGATACGACAACCACGATCAATACGGGTGTTGGAAACGATAACGTTACGCTCGGGTCATCGCTTTCGGCTAACGTCGGTAATCTGAACGATCTCTACGGTACAATCGACATCTCGATGGGACTTGGCAACGATCGGATCTATATGAACGATGTTGGCAAGGTGGCATCTGCTGATTACGAAGTTGGAGCAGGGTTCTTGCGAAGCACGCCGGGAGGTCCGAATTCTTTCTTCGCCGGAATCACTTATGACAATACCGTTGAAACCTTGCGTTTGGATACAACCAATTATCGCAACGAGGTCTTGGTCACTCCAAGTTCTTCGACCGCCTTCAGTTTCTTTGGAGGTGGCGGACTTAACATCATCGAACTGACTGGGGATGCTGACGACGATGGACGTCAATTCTCTGGACAAGATGGTGGTGTCGGATCTTGGTCATTCTCTAACGGCAGTCGAGATGTATTTTTCTCTGACTACTTTATCGGGTAGAGTTTTTGAGCAGCTTTGTCTGTTCAGGAATTGAAGGAAAAACTAAACTTGATCCCATGGGCAACCGCTCATGGGATTTTTTTTGTATGTGGATTTCGGTTTCTGGCTTTGTTGTAGGTTTTGATAAGTTCGTTGTCTCATTTGATCGGGAAAAATGAAAGCAGCATGTTTTGAATCGGTGGGTCGGGTTGATTGTCTGCAAAAGCCAGACCCCGTGATTTCCGGGCCGCGTGATGCCATTGTCAAAGTGAGTATGGCTGGATTGTGCGGAAGCGATCTCCACCCATTTTTCGGCCGCGAGGCGGGGCTCGATCGCGGAACCGTTATGGGGCACGAAATGGTTGGAGAGATTGTCGAACTGGGGTCAAACTTCGGGAATGGAATGCAAATAGGTGATCGCGTGTTCGCGCCATTTTCGAGCCATTGTGGTTCCTGTTTTTATTGTGAAATTGGACTGACGTCACGATGTACAGAAGGTGATCTATTCGGTTGGGTTCAAGCAGGCGTTGGTTTGGAGGGATGTCAAAGCGAGTATGTCCGTGTTCCAATCGCCGACTCAACCTTGATGCGGGTGCCTGATGGTTTGTCGGATGAAAGTGCTCTGTTGCTTGGAGATAACTTTTCCACGGGGTATTTCTGTGCAGAGATGGCAGAGGTGAAACCGGGAGGGACTTATCTCGTGATTGGTTGCGGAACCGTCGGGCTGTTGGCGATTTTGTCCGCGATTGGCATGGGAGCAAAACAGGTGTTTGCCATGGACCCTGTCTTGGAAAGGCGAGTGATGGCCGAGTCCCTCGGTGCGATTCCGTTGGACGCGAATGTCGTCGGGCGCGAGACCGTGCTCTCAGCAACTTCGGGACGTGGAGCTGATGCCGTGATGGAGTTGGTGGGGCTTCCAGAGGCCCAGAAAATGGCCTTTGATTGTTTGCGGCCGGGTGGAATCATGTCGGTGATCGGTTGTCATTGCACCCCCAATTTTAGCTTCAGTCCAGTTCAGGCCTATGATAAAAATATCACCTATCGGTCGGGGCGTTGTCCCGCCGGGCATTACATGCGGTTGCTAGTAGATCGAGTTGTGCGTGGAGATTTTGATTTGTCACCGTTTATTTCTCATCAATTTGGCATCGAGGAAGCGGAGAAGGCGTACCAAGTTTTTTCGACGCGAGCTGAAGGTTGCCTGAAGGCAGTGTTTTGTTTCGATTAGTTTTCTCGAAGGTGCGTCGCGCTAACGATTAAATCAGTTTTACGATTCAGCAATCAAGAAAGCTGCGGGGCGAATTTGGCTTAGACTCCCCTGCACTCTCCAAAGCTCAGTCTGATAAGTGCTTTCTGGCGACTACTTAATGTTGAGATTGATACTGAGTCCAGATTTCCGTCAGGCAATCTGCAGCGCCAAGTTCGATTTTGGTGTCGACCAGGTGGGAAACAGCGGTTTCTGATGGATTGATTTCAACCGTAGGAATGTGAGCTTGCTTCGCCCTCCAGATGGGTTCACTAATGTAGGGGAAGTAACTGCTTGTCCCGATGCTGAAAACGAGATCGAAAGGAATTTGCGTTTCTCGGTAGAGTGTGTTTATTTGTTTTTCAGGAAGAGACTCTTCAAATAGTGCGATATTGGGCCGGAGCATCGCTTCGCATCGGGGGCATTGTGGTGGAATTTTTATGTGTGAGTAATCGGTGTAAGTTTTTTGGTAATCGCAACTGGTGCAATTTAATCGATACATGTTTCCGTGGATTTCGATGACATTTTTCGATCCAGCCGCACTGTGAAAACCGTCGACGTTTTGGGTCAGAATCCAAAACCGTTCGAATTTTTGCTCCATTAAAGCGAGGGTTTTGTGGGCTGGGTTTGGACTGGCACCACGGGCCCCCTGTTCAATTTCTGCGAGATATTTCCATGTGATTTCGGGGCGGGATTGGAACATCGGCCCCGAGAGCGCCGACTCGATTGGCATTCCGTCTTCGGTAAGTCGGTTGTCGTAAATCCCGCCGAAACCCCGATAGGTTGGCAGTCCAGAATCGGCGGAGCAACCAGCGCCGGTAATGACGAGTATGTCGTTGGCTCGATGCAAATATTCGACGACTTCACCAATTTTTTCTTCGATAGAAAGTGGCAAATGAATTCCTCGTTACCAAAGCAAAGTATCTGTCAAAAGGAGTAAAAACAGCGCTTTTCATACCAACCAAGCAATCGAAAGGTCGGCGTTGTCGGCACGCGTTATCTTACTACACCGATTAAGAAGCTAAAGGTTTGTTCTTCGTCGCCGGTGGCTGACGCGACAGGAAAGGCAAAGTCAAACGCCAGAGGAGCTCCCAGACCTGCGTAGGGAACCTGGACTCGCAGCCCAAAGCCTGGTGCGACGCGGAAATTACTGGAGTTCAGTTCGACACTTTCTTCCACGGTTCCAAAATCAATAAATGTGACACCGTGAACCATATCGCCTTGGGTTAGCGGGAAAGAATATTGTACGGAGTTGAGCCATTGGAAAGCACCGCCAACACGAACGCCTCCTTCGATCGGAGAGACGCCACGAAATTTAAATCCACGTAATGAGGATATTCCTCCCGCGATATAGTTTTCGAAGATGGGTGTTGAGCCACCAGAGAATCCAAGTTTGGTACGGAATTCTAAAATGTGTCGACCGGAGCCATCAGGGCGTTGGTAGATTGTTCGGTAGTTTCTAAAGTCAATGTCGCCTCGGGAGTAGCTATAGTCCCCAAAGGCCTGAGTGAATTTCAGTCCAAGATAAGATCCAACGCCGGTAAGATAAGGGAATACGCGCGTGTCGTAAACCAATCCGACACTCGCTAGATACAAGTCACTTTTGCCTACTGCTGCATTAAGTTGAGCCGAGGTGTTGACTCGCGGGTCATCAATTTTCACATTCTCCATACGGAGCCCGTAGTTAATCGATAAGTAATCGTTTAATTCACGGCCGATTCCAACCCGTCCTCCCAGGCGTCGCTCGTCGTAGTCAAAATAGTCTCGATTGAAGAGGTAGCCGCTGAGGCTGAGGCTGTAATTGCTGTTTCGGAAATAGGGATTGGTCCAGCTCACGAGATAGCGTTCGAGTTCAGTACCAGGCACCGCTTCGACTCTGAATTGCTGACCGGCACCAGACCAAGCCCGTCGATTCAGCGACTGATTAACTCTCCGAGGCCAAGCGGTAATGTCAAAATCTTTTTCATCGAAGATCAATTGACCGACGAGACTGTTGTCAGACCCATAGGTAGCTCCGACGCTGAGGCGTTGGGTTGGCGCCCGGGGGACGGTGACATCAAGGTCGAGAACTCCAAACTGATTGTTAGGAATAGCTTGAGACGGTTGTATTGGGTTGGGGGCTGGAGTCTGAGAATAGTAGGGTTGCGAGAGATTAGAGGGTGTTTGACCTAAATTTAGGTTCGGTTGAGTCACGTACGGTTGAACGGCGTTGGGTTGCTGAACAGGTGGATTAATGACCTGACCGAGTGACCCTGGTTGCGCAGTAGAACCGTTGGGATTTTGAAACGGAGACGGCTGGGCAGGAAACTGAAAGGTGGATTGCTGAAAGACTGGTTGCTTGGGAGGTGCTGGGTAGGGGTAGACCGCGGGCGGCGGTTGAGTTTGCCCATTTGCTGTTAGTGTTAGGGTGGCAGTGAGCCAGAGTATTAGAAAACAGCGTATCGCCATTCCCAGGCCCCAAGGGGCGCGGGAAGCCTTCGCAGCGCTGTTTGATAGAAATGGTTTCAAGCTAATGCCCACTCGACTAACGCAATACGCCTAAGTAAAAGCTAAATATTTTCTCGTCATCTCCCTCAGCAGATGCAACTGGAAACGCGAAGTCAAAAGCCAGTGGTGCCCCGATGCCTGCGCCCGGCATTGAAACTCGAAAGCCAAATCCGGGGGCGACGCGGAAGTTATCCCCTGTGATTTCAATGTCCTCTTCGACAGTACCGTAGTCGCAGAACAGTACACCTTTCACACTGTCGCTGGCAGTCAGCGGGAACATGTATTCAACGGTGTTCAGCCATTGGAATTCACCACCCACACGTACGCCACCTTGCAATGGCGAGGCGCCTCGGAAGTCAAATCCGCGAAGGGTTGAAAAACCACCAGCGAAATAGTTTTCAAAAATGGGTGTTGAATTACCAGTGAAGCCAAGTTTGGTTCCGAAGCTGACGGTGTGGCGTCCTGATCCGTCAGGTCGTTCGTACAGTAATCTGTATGTTTTTAGATTTAAGTCTCCGCGAGAGTATGAGTAGTCTCCGAATGCTTGTGAAAAGTTGAGCGAAAATAGCGAACCGGTTGTGGCTTGTTGCATGCTGTCTCGTGTATCGCGAACGAGGCCAACATTTCCTACGTAGAGATTGCTTGTGCCCAGTGAATTATTTAATTCTTCTGAGGTGTCGAGACGCGGGTTGTCGACGGTTACGCTTTCGAGTCGGACACCAGAGTTAATCGATAGATACGGCGTCAGTCGGCGACCGATGGAGAACTTACCACCGGCACGATGTTCATCCCAGTCGTAATAATTTCGGTCGTAGAGATAAGCCGACCCACTAAAGGTAATATCGGAACCGAGGAGGTTAGGTTCAGTAATACTGACAAGGTATCTTTCGAGGTTCGCTCCCGGAACTAACTCAAGGTGAAAAGTTTGACCACCACCACGCCATGCGGTGCCATCCGTAATTTCTCCAAAACTGCGAGGCCACCGTGTGATGTCAAAGTTCTTTTCATCGATTGTGAATTGTCCAACGATTCCATTTTCAGAGTTATAGGCACCTCCGAAGTTGAATCGGCCGGTTTGAGTATCTGAAATATAAACATCCACGTCAGCCCGTTCGAAATAGCTGTTGGGAGTCCAGTCTGAAGCGACCCCACCTCGTTCGTAGGGCTGAATTAGCGGGTTCATTTCATTCGGTGACCCGATGTTCGGTGATGGTAATCCATTTCCGATTGGCAATTCACCCGGAACGATATTCTCTGGGTACTGGGCCTGCACGACTTTTGAGTTATCCTCGTCCTGATTTTTAGAAACCTGATTCGTTGTCGCTTGGGAAACTTGAAAGGCGTTGCGGTTGGAATTTTGATCTGGGCTTTGGGCTCTGATTAGCACGGGTGAATTACTTGACTCGCGGGTGGCATTTGCGGGGCTGTCTGGCCGCACGAAGGCGTGATGAGTTGTTTCATTCGATGGGATTATTGGTGTGGTTGTTGGCTGTGTTGATGTTTTAACGATTCCCAGGTTTTCTAAACGGTCTTCTAGGGAGGTTTCAGGTGGTAAGTTGGAAGTTGAATCGGAAATTAATTTGCTTAAATCCTGGTCTTTGCCAAATAGCCCATTCAGACCAGTTTTGTTTTTGAATAGGGGCTGTTGGCAGCCAACCAAACTGCACACCGCCATCGCGAATGCCACGGAAAGCATGTGTTTAAGAATTGAAGATTGAATTCGAGGCATGGTATCGGATGCAGTGGCAAAAATTGGTGCGTATAAAAAAAACGTGCATGGAGCTCAAAATCGACAACTAACGCTGATAATTGGAGGGAGCTTTGTCGGCAATGCGGTCAAGTTGTTCGGTCGTTGAGGGTCTGACGACGATCGATGGGCGCGGGCCATTTTGGCCGTTTGCGAAGATCTGAGACCGCCCTAACAATTGTTCGCTTTTCTTGATTTCACGGGCGTCAATCAGTTGTCCTGGGGCGAGGGTCAGCTTGGAAAGGACAACAGATCGTTTCGTGACAGAACCGCCTTCGAAATGAATGTTTATATCCCCGACAACATATTGTTTGCCTTCCTCAATAATGTAGACGATGTCCAGAACTCCAGGTTCCTCGAGGAAACGGGGTTCAGCGGTAACTCGTGAGTGTACGAATCCCATGCTTCCGTAGAGATCTTGAAGGGACACGACATCCCGATTCATGGTCGCGACATTAAATTTTGGTGTACTGCTTTCTGTATTTGGCTTTAGCTCCAACATTTCGAGTAAGTCTTTGGAAGCATAGGATTTGTTTCCAACAAATGAAACGTTGCGAATGGTATAGCGTGGCCCTTCGTCAATAATGAAATTAAGCGTTAACCAGCGACCGTCGTTGCTTTCTGATATTTCTCGTCCAATTCGAGCATTAAAAAAGCCGAGGCTTCGATAGTAGGTGAGTAACCGGGTGATGTCCTGTTCGATTTTCTCACGTTCAACAGTGCCACCAATTAGTTTTAAGATACCTGGTTTGGAATTGATTTGGGTTCTTAATCTCGCATCGGAGGCAATGCTATTTCCTTCGAAATTCACTTTCCAGATCTTCTGTTGTTCATCTTCGTGAATCACAAAGACCACGTTGGTGTCGCCTTTCTCATTTCCCTCAATGATTTCAATCTGTGTTTTGGGATAGCCCTTCTTTTTATAGAAGTCTTCGAGCTTCTTTTTCGCCATTTTTATTTCTTGGATATCTAGTGGCGCGCCGTCGGTGAGATTGATTGCTTTTTTAAGACTTCTATCCGTAAGGCCTCGATTGCCGACAAATCTAATTTCGGTGATTGCGTTGCGCTCGACCACGTCGATGGTCACGATGATTCCCTCGTCGGTGTGTTTGAGGTAAGGCCCTTTGACTCGACTGATTTGGGGGTGGCTCCATAATGTGTCAACGTCCTGCCGCAATTTATCCGGATCGAAATACCTTCCTTTGCGGGTAGTAATATCCCTTAAAAGCACCGGGGTTGGGATGGATTTGTTTCCCGTAACAACCACGGCCGCAACCTTGTTGGCTTGGTTATCGTTAGTGCTTTGCTTAGTATTTTTTGGGCGTTCGATGTCTGAATAGATCGATTTTTTTGATTCTTGAGGTTCGAACTCGTCCAGGCTTTGGAAACGAACATTTTCAAACCGGCTCTTATCAAGCGTAGAAGAAGGGACGGGGATTTTGCTACCAGCAAGTTGCCCTGTCTGGCATCCAGAGGCCATTAAAGCAGTAAACGCCAACACGATGAGCGAAAACTGGCCGAACCGTTTCCCTTTTGCAAGAAACAGTGCGTGTAAAGAACGTGAATTAATTGGAAATTGGTGGTCGCGCAAAGTATGGTCCATCCTTGGCCTCAAACTTTAATATTTCTCAGGATTAATTACATAAACGTGCGACAGTCGGCAAGACCACAATAAGTTCCACCTAGATGATGGGTCGCTAGCGTAGTTGGTTCGGAATCCGTTTGAGATGGCTTACGAATGGGAGACGAATTCGGTTGATACTTTTTTGTATTTCAACCAAAAAAATCGCCTAGAAAATTTCAGTGCTGGCGATTTAGGTTTTTTAGGGCCTCTACGGGAACTACTGGCCACCGAGATTGTTTTTGCAGGTGTGCACGTTCAGAATTCGTTTTGACGAAGACGAAGGCCATTTGCTTGGGGATACTTTGGAGATCGAGGTCGCCGCGAATTCTCCACTCTTTCTCCGCTCGCCAATCGATTGCAATGTTGGTCGTGGTTTGCAGTTGGAAGAAGGGGCGGTCAAGTTTGCAGAGGCGATTCCAATCCGATTTAGTTCCATAGTTAACTTTTCTTGCTCCCAATTTTTTGAGCAAGTCGCAGTCGATTGCGATTCCGTAGTGCTCGAAATCCCAGCGAGATAGATGCGAGCGAAAAATGCGGCGATTGGCATATTGTGACAATGGGACGGAGGTAAGGCAGGTCACCTTTTCTTTTCCCTTGGTGAGTTTGTGGGAGCCTCGGATTTTTTGTTGTGCAAGGATGCGTTTGAGGGTTGAGAGTCCGCCTTCACCACGAGTCGGAGAGCGGAATAAAAGGTCATCCAAAAATTCTTGGTAGGGTTGGTCAGGCCACGGACCAGTCGATTGACGTGTCCAGTGAATTAGAAACCGGCGATCTTCCCGCGAAGGGGTAACGCGTGGTTTTGGGGTAGCGGATTTGGAGAGGATTGCAGGTTTGCGTTTGTGTGACGAACTGTAGGTTCGTTGGGACGGTTGAGGGGGACGTTTTAATTGGCGTTGGTCATAAAGGCACCATGGAATCGCGCCTAAATTAGTCAGTTCTACTGATACTCTCTGAGGTGTTAGTTGGCGATTGATGAGTAAACGCGTTCTTTTTGAAACTACTTTTTGCAGGCGAGTCTTTAGTGCTTCGTGGACCGTTCCATTTTTCCGGACCGAGATTGCAAAGCACTCCTCTGCGATATTGATCATCAATTGATCGACATTGGGATTGCAGTCTGCCTGCACATTGCCTTTGTGTTGCCAATTGTAGAAAGCGTGGAGAACTCTGGCGTCTGGGAAGTTCAATAATGTACATTCATTTTTTGGACGGGACTGCTTCAGGGGAGATTGGTGAGTCGATTGAGTGAGTAGAATCAGCGTCCATCCAAATAGTTCCGAGAGCCGGCAAAGGTAGGGAAAAGTGGTCGTGCCTGGGGCGGTCAAAACGCAGAGGTTTTGGTTTCGCTGCTGAACAGCTAGGGTTCTGATGGCATCAAACCAGTTTGATTTTCGATCCGTATTTTTTCCAATCCGAGAACTGACGATTGAGACCAATTTTTTTGAATGAACGTTTGGCATTCGAATTTGGACTGAACGGTTTCCGAGCGAATGGACGTGGTTTGCGTAATCGCCCTCTCGAAGTCGTTGAGGTGAGGAAAGGTAATCTATACCACCATCCATCCCAGATTCCGCTGGAGTATTGATTGAATCAAGCTTTTGGCGGTCAGGAAGTTTCGATTTATAACGACTTTGGTTCATTGTATCGCCCTTCTGGTGCGTAGAAGAAAGCGGGAACGAATGAACGTATCTTAGGCTTTTTGGACGGTAATTAAATCACTCCGAAAGAATAGCAGGGTTTGCCGGTAGAGCATGTCGATGATTAGCGGTAGAATGAGTTAACAACGGCGGTTTTTTTCGAGCGATCCGACTTAATGAGAGTAAACGGTAGATGAACGGAAAAGTTGGATTTGCTATCACTTTGGTGGCCCTAATTGTGGTCGGTGGTTATTTCTTCGCCGATTGGAACCGAACTGTCCCTGATAAAGTGACAGCCACCTATCTTGGTCGCGACTCTTGTGTGCAGTGTCACCAAACCGAAGCCACTTTATTTCATGGTTCCCATCATGATCTTGCGATGGATTTGGCAACAGATGAATTTGTGCTTGCCGATTTTAATGACCAAACGTTGGAGCACCATGGAGTAACGTCAAGGATGTTCCGCAAAGGCGACCGCTTCATGATCAACACGGAGGGGCCAGATGGGCAGATGCAGGATTTCGAAGTCAAGTATGTTTTTGGTGTCGAACCGCTCCAGCAATACATGGTTGAGTTAGAGCGTCCTGCAGATGCAAAAGCTGACGAGATCGGTCGTGTGCAAGTTTTGCGTGTTTCATGGGACTCCGTAAAAGAGAAATGGTTTTATCTCGATCCTCCCGATGTCAATTCCAAGTTGGATCCTGATGACCCGTTGCACTGGACCGGTATTACGCAAAACTGGAATGCGAGTTGTGCGAGTTGCCACAGCACAGATTTGAAAAAGAACTTTAACGCATTAGCAGGGCAGTATCATACGACCTTTTCGGAGATCGACGTCAGCTGTGAGGCTTGCCATGGGCCGGGGAGCTATCATGTTGAATTGGCGAATCGAAAGAGCCTGTTCTGGGATCGCAAGCATGGCTTTGGGTTGGCCAAGCTAAAAACTGAGAGCAATCTGCCTCAGATTGAGTCATGTGCTCCTTGCCATTCGCGACGAACGGTGGTGAAGGAAGGCTTCACGCCCGGTTGCAATTTTGATGATTATTTTGCGACTCAGTTGATAGCCGATCCAGTATATCACGCCGATGGACAAATTCGCGATGAGGATTATGTCTATGGTTCATTCATCCAGTCCAAAATGTATCACAATGGAATTCGCTGCACGGACTGTCACGATCCTCATTCGACAAAAGTAAAATTTAACGACAACCAGCTTTGTACTTCCTGTCATCAGCACCCCGCAGGTAAGTATGACAGTCCGAGTCACCATCATCACGAACCCGGGACACCGGGTGCGAGTTGTGTAGAGTGTCACATGCCATCGACAACTTACATGATGGTTGATTCGCGTCGCGATCACAGTTTCCGGGTTCCAAGACCGGATCTCAGTGTAAGTATTGGGACACCAAACGCTTGCACCGCTTGCCATATCGATTCGTCGAAGGTGGTCGAGCGGGATTCCAACATGGAGCTGCGTCAGTATTTGGATTGGATTATTGCTGCAGAGCAAGGTGACACAGTGGTTGCAGCAGAATTGGAACGTGTTAATCAGGCGATGCTGGAAGCAACAGAGAAATGGTATCCAGCAGAGCAATCCCCGGAGAAGACAAAGTATTATTCTCAACTTGCGAATGCTCTATCGGTCGCTGAAGGCCGAGTGCCTACCTTAATGGAATTGGCCAAGGACCCACGGGTTCCAGCCATGTTCCGCGCGAGTGCTATGGCTGAATTGATGATGGATGGTAGTTCGGATTCTTTGCAAACGGCCCTCGATTCTCTGGACGACCCAAATCCGAAAGTCGTATCGGCGGCACTATTGCGAATTGATGCGGAGATCAATCGGATCAATGAAAGACTTCAATACATGGGAGTTACGGACACCGATGGAATCCTTCGACCACTTGGCGAGGCTGTTGCCGAATTATTGTTACACCCCTCACCGAGGGTGCGAATTGAGGCCGCGCGTGTCTTTGTCTCCTTTGACCCGCAGTCTCGAAAGTTATTTGCGGATCCCGATCAAGAGTACGCATTTGATAAAGCGCTCGAGGAGTTAAAGACATCGCTTTATATAGAAAATGATCGTGCCGCGTACCACATGATGTTGGGTGGACTCAACGAAATGCTCGGCGATGTGGACCGCGCAAAAGATGATTATCGCACGGCAATTTCTGTTGAGCCGAATTTGGCTGGACCTCGCTCAAATTTGGCGGCTCGTCTTGATAACGACGTTGCCCAGTTGCGAAATCAGTTGCAGCAATCGCAGCAAAGCGGAGGGATGATGGCGGGGCAATTGAAGCAATTGATGGCCCAGATGCAGCAGATCGGATTGGAAGCGGCCAAATTGCGGTTTGAAGAGCATGCGTTGCTGGCCAAAGATATTGAGCGTAGCGAAGGTCTTCCCGATACGCATGGTTTGCACTTCCGTTATGCAATGTCATGTTATCTCCAGCAGAAGTTTCCAGAGGCTGAGAAGCATCTGTTAGAAGCGTATCGCCAGCAACCCGAGATGGATCGGTACATGATGGGGTTGGCGACGTATTACGTTCAATTTGGGAACCCCAAAGAAGCGTTGGTCTACATTCGTTTGTTGTTGGAAATTGCCCCAAACAATCAAGGCTATCGCGCGTTGTTTTCAAAGGCTAAAGCTATGCTGGACGCCGAGCAAGAAGCAGCGAAGGCCAGTGAGACAAATGATCAAGATACGGTCGATCCAGTTAACAATTCAGATGATATTGAAAATTGAATAAATGTCTCAATTCAAAGTAGCCGGCGTTCAGATGGATATCGGATTTGCCGATGTGAAACGCAATCTGCAAAAGATGGAAATGAAACTCGCGGAAACCGTCGCCAACGGGGCGGCACTTACGGTGTTTCCGGAGTGTACAACGACGGGATACTGTTTTGACTCCCTCGACGAAGCAAAGCAGGTTGGCGAATCACTTGATGGGCCGAGTGTGGCCTGCGTTCGGGAATGGTGTGCGTCGAAAAATACGATGGTAATTTTTGGTTTTTTAGAAACCGAAAATGATTGTTTGTATAATTCTTTGGCTTTAATCGGCCCGGACGGGGTGATTGGTAGTTATCGAAAGATGCATCTCCCTTTTTTAGGTGTCGATCGATTCACAACTCCGGGGGGGCAGCCTCCAGAAGTATTTCAGACCCCGCCTGCACGCCTGGGCATGAATATTTGTTACGACAGTTCGTTTCCTGAGTCTGCCAGAATGTTGGCAATAAAGGGGGCGGACTTAATTGCGTTGCCGACGAACTGGCCACCCACCTCGGGATTGACTGCTGACCTGATTCCCAATGCCCGAGCCTTGGAAAATCATGTCTATTTTATGTCGGTCAATCGTGTGGGGGTTGAGCGCGGGTTCGAGTTCATTGGGAAGAGTAAAATCTGTGATCCGCGAGGGGCAAATTTAGCGTTCGAAAATCATGCGGAAGAAGCAATTCTATACGCCGAGATTGATTCTGATTTTTCCAGAAACAAACATCTGGTTAGTATTCCAGGCGCCCACGAAGTGCATCGTATCAATGACCGCCGCCCGGATTTGTATCAATCTCTTTCCGATCCTCTTGAGGGTGTGGAAGATTGAGACCCGGCGGCGCACCGACACTAATCCTAAGCTGGTTAATCTTTGACTGGCGAGACTTTTACTCGCAAAAATTGCTGAATTTATATTGGACCTGACGATGTTTTTTGACTGGTTGAAATTACTCGTATGCTCTTTCGTTACTCTGTTAGGAGTTGTAAGCACCGCCGCCCAAGAGTCTAACGAAGATCGGCTTCGTCAATTTCAGTTCCAAGCGACTGTCCTTGAAAAGTCCGACTGGATTCACTGGGGTGATCAGAAAGGGACTTACTCGAATTGGACGAACCATTCGAATCGCTTGATTCCGGTTTACAGCTATGGTCTGAGTTTGGAGTCAGTTCAGGGAGTGAATAGTTGTTATCGGGATGAATCTAGACTAAAGGAAATTTATCAGACGGAACCCATCGATACATTAAACCCGAATGCCGAATACTTCGATCAGACGGATATATATCGACTTCAGAAAAGTGCGTGGAAGTCGGGTAGGCGAAACATCATTTTAATGGTGTTTGATGGAATGGATTGGAACACGACCCAGGCAGCGTCGATCTACAAGAATGGGAAAGTTCTCTACACCGAGGGACGCGGGACTGGACTTGCTTTTTTAGACTACAGAAAAGGTAATTCGGAATTTGGGTTTTGCGTGACTAGTCCGCATAATGGGAAGACCGAACGAGACGTGAATGCACAGGCGGTGACCCAAGTGACAGACCACATTGGAGGTGGTTACAACGCGGTGTTCGGTGGCGCGACGCCATGGAGCAAGTCGGTTGATTCTACGTACTTGCTTGGTAAGCGAAAAGATTTACCTCATCCGTATACCGATTCAGCCTCATCCGCTGCTTCGCTCACCACTGGGGTAAAAACCTACAACGGATCGATCAACTTTTCAGTAGACGGTCAGAAGTTGGAAACGTTGGCACATGAAATGCAACGCTCGGGATCGAGCATTGGTGTGGTTACGAGCGTACCTATTTGCCATGCGACACCTGCCTGTGTTTACTCTCATAACGTTGGACGCAGTGACTACCAGGACATCTCCCGTGACTTGCTTGGTTTGCCGTCGGCTTCGCATCGAGTCGATCCACTACCGGGAGTAGATGTTTTGATCGGATGTGGTTGGGGGGAGTATCGGGACGATGAGCGTGCTGATCAGGGAGATAACTATGTCCCGGGAAACAGATATATCGCCCGCGATGATATTGAGCGAGTCGACGTTGCCAATGGCGGCAAATACGTTGTCGCGCAACGTCAGAGTGGTAAGTCTGGTTTGCAGGTCTTGCGGCAGGGCGTGGACAGTGCAATTGCTGGAGGCAACCGATTCTTTGGTTTCTTTGGCGCGACACGTGGTCACCTTCCCTTTCGGACGGCTGACGGAAATTACGACCCGACAATGGGAGAGGCGAAGGTAGATGTTTATCGTCCCGCAGATATTTTTGAAAATCCCAAGCTCTCTGAGATGACTACGGTAGCCTTGGATTTGCTTTCCAAAAATGAAAAAGGTTTTTACCTGATGGTCGAGGCGGGAGATGTTGACTGGGCAAACCACAATAACAATATCGATGATTCAATTGGAGCTGTGTTGAGTGGGGACGCTGCATTTGAAGCAATCACGCAATGGGTTGAAGCAAATAGCAGTTGGGAAGAAACGGCTTTGATTGTGACTGCAGATCATGGCCATTTGATGTACCTCGACGATCCACGCGTTCTAATGGGTGAGAGACTTCCTCTTAACTCTGTCGATTTTGTGAAAGCGATTGAATCCAATAGGACAGAGGCGAGTGAAGAGACGCGTTTAAAAGAAGAAGGAAGTAAGCCCGTCCAGTAAAGGTCTCAAAGGAACTGCTCTCGCGAGGGGGCGTTCTTTTAAAAAATAAAGACGGGATCTTCGGTGCCAAATACGATTTGACGTGCAAAATGATCAGGGGCAAGGCAATCATGTTGCGGAAACCCCGAAGACCCCGCATTCCATTAAAGTCGAGGTAAAACGAACCTTGATTTAACGCTCTAGTAGTTTGCAACTTACGTGCCAATGTTTAAAAAAAGAAACGTCGATGGGGAAGCTGTTTTTGAGCGATCCTACCAGCGAAGTGTTGCGAATTAAGACGATGCCTTGAAAATTCGTGTAGTAAAATTGAGCAATCAAACGCTGCACCGCCGGATTGGTTTGATTCGTCTCGTGCCGATATTGATTGCGGATAGAATCGTCTGTGTCACGGTTATTCGCCGGCGAAAGATTTGATAAATTGGTGGAATGGATCAAGTCATCAACAATTCGGAGAAAACGGTAGTAGTTTCGGTGAACCCGAACTCCGGATCATCTGACCGAACTCAAGTCGTCGATGAGTTGTGCCATGAACTTGAGACACTTGGTTTTTCGGTAATCGTGCTGCGGGACATCGAAGAAGTAAAGCAAAAGGTGTCAGAGCTTAGCGACGGCTCAACTAGTTCACAATTAGCGACGGTTGTCGCTGCTGGCGGGGATGGAACGGTCGCCTTGTTGGCTAATTGTCTGCCTCCCCAAACGCCTTTGGCTATCCTGCCCCTGGGGACCGAAAATTTGCTGGCGAAATACATTGGTCTTTCTGCTGAGCCAAAGTCAATCGCAAAGATGGTGGCGGATGGTCGAACCACATTTATTGACGCAGGCAAAGCCAATGGTCAGATGTTTTTCGTGATGGCAAGTTGCGGATTTGATGCAGACGTTGTGCATCGTTTGCATTCGCAACGAAAGGGACATATTCGCCATTGGTCCTACGCGAGGCCAATCGTAGAGGCAATCGCATCGTATCGGTACCCACGCATTCGAATTTACGTGGATGGACGAGAAAATCCGGTGGTTGGTAAGTGGGCATTTATTTTTAATGTGCCTCGCTACGCCATGAATTTGCCGATTGTGCCCGGGGCAGATCCAAGTGATGGACGACTGGATTTGTGCACTTTTCGAGGGGGACGATTTTTTCGTGGTTTGTTTTATCTGGTTACTATCCTGCTTCACCGCCACAGGCAGTGGAACTATTCCCAAGTCGAACGGTTTAAAAGGATCCGAATCGAGTCGGATGAGTCGGTGCGATTTCAATTAGATGGTGACCCTGGGGGAACCTTGCCTCTAGAAATCGAAATCGTTCCGAGGTTTTTGAAAGTTTTTGTACCGGAATCCTATGCGGCTGAATTGCCCTGCCCCTAGATATGATATCTTGGCAAAATGGGGGAATCACGGTGCGCCGCGATCGATTTTGGTGAGCAAAAACAGTTATCGATCGGCACGTGGCCGTGTTTTCGAGTGGGGTGATTGGGAATGCGATCGATCGCGCAAGCTCCACCATCTCGTTGTTTTTGATAATCCAACCAATCCTTAAATTCGTTAGGCAACCAAAGTGCTCAATCCCTCCGCTCAGATAGGCGATATCCAATGTGGTTGCGGTCATCCTCTTGTGGTGATCGCGGGGCCCTGCGTGATCGAATCGCGAGATTTAGTGTTTGAAATTGCTGAAAAATTGAAATCAGTAACCGATTCGTTAAATTTACCGCTGATTTTTAAAGCTTCCTTTGATAAGGCGAACCGAACGAGTTTGAATTCGTATCGTGGAGTAGGCCTTGAGAAGGGCATGGAAATTTTGGCCGAGGTTCGGTCAGAGTTGGGTTTAATCGTTACGACCGATATTCATTTACCGGAACAAGCGTCACCCGTCGGTGAGGTTTGCGATTTGCTTCAGATTCCTGCCTTCCTGGCTCGCCAGACCGATTTATTGGTTGCTGCGTCTAGTACCGGACGTGCCGTTAATGTCAAAAAGGGGCAATTTATGGCGCCATGGGACATGAAGCACGTAGTCGGTAAACTGGAAGAATCGGGCTGTCAGAACGTATTATTAACTGAACGCGGTACGTTTTTTGGGTATGGTAGTTTAGTGAATGACATGAGGGCAATTCCTAACATGGCAAGCCTCGGTGTGCCGGTTGTCTTTGACGCAACACACAGTGTGCAGCGTCCCAGTGCGGCCGGCGGTAAAACAGGTGGTGACCGGACGATGGTTGAACCACTTGCGAGTGCAGCGGTGGCCATGGGATGCGATGCTGTATTTTTGGAGACACATCCTGAACCGGACCTGTCGCCAAGTGACGGCCCTAACATGTTGCCAATTGAGAGAATGTTGCCTTTGTTGACCCGCTTGAAGCAGATCCATGAATTAACACATCTTTCTTAAAGCCAGATAAATTGTGCGATGACTTGTTGAAAAATTTAAACGAGGCATGGCGATTGAGACTATAGGAATCAAGGATAACTCAATGAGTTTTGTAAGCCGTTTTTTGAGTTTTGCGTTGTTAGCGACTTTGTTAATTAGTTGCGGATGTCAACCGCCCAGAGATCCGATGCTGGATTTGCTAGATGTTGATTTGACGAAAACCAAGCTCGACGACTTGGATCGCACAATGGCACTGGTGGGCAGTGAAATTCGTTTCGAACAAAAAGAGTTCAGCAATAACATGGCGACCGGCTTAAATCGCTGGGCTGAGACTCGTGGAACTGAGTTAGACAAAGGTAACTGGGAAGAGGACGTATTAACCAAAGATCTAATGGATGCCAGCGGTAGTTTGGACATCGCCGAAGGATTCAAAGATCTTAGTTTCTTTAACACAGATGGTTATTACCTCCAGCAGTCCAATTGGATCTCACAGATTGCGAATCGGGTCACGAAGCCGGAAATCCAAATGGCTCCCTTTGAACTCTATCGAATGGCGGCCGATAACTATAAGCCCGACGAAGATGTAGAAGCGCCGCTGGTCGAGGTAGTAAAAAAACTGCATCCGGAGATGGAGGAAGATGCCGGTCAAACCGTAGCCAATAGCATGAGCGTCTTTGACTGGGTGGTGAGAAATATTCAATTGTTACCCGACTCCAAGTTAACGCAAGAAGAGCAAGAAGAGGCACGGCTTAACGAAAGTGAATCTGCTGCAGCGGCAGGGATTCCTGGCGTCGGATATCAGCGTTATCCGTGGCAGTCTTTGCTTTACGGGCAAGGTGACTATGTCGATCGTGCAAAAATATTCATGCTGGGCCTCCGTGAACTCGGAATTGATTCAGTGATGCTTGCGACTCAGGAAGAGAATGGGACCCCTGTTCCGTGGGCGGTTGGTGTCGTAGTTGGAGAGGATTACTACCTGTTCGATACAAAGTTAGGCCTTCCAATTCCCGGTGAGAAGTTGGGTTCCATTGCGACGCTAGATCAAGTTCGCGCCAATCCAGAACTAATTACTTCGCTCAGCCTGACGAACGAGGAGTCGCTGGCAGATGATACAGCCTACTGGCTGAAGCCCGACCAACTCGGTGACCTCGTCGCACTGGTTTACACTAGTCCTGAGTCAGTTTCCAAGCGAATGAGTAATTTAGAGGCGGCTTTACCCGTCGATCTGAGAACGGATTTAGCGTTCACAACGGCGGAAATTGCAGCGAGATTGCCGGCTAAAGAGGGCGTAGCGGTGAAGCCTTGGAATGTAGGCTACCAGACGCATGAGTTTCGTCAGGCGATTCGAAATGCGTTGGAAAAAAAATCGGATGACGTGATTTCCGCGAAACTGAATGGCTACTACTTTAATGAGTTTTACATTGATAACTTTGTTGTCTATCGAACTGCTCGTGCAAGGTTTTTCAAAGGAAAATTCGGCCTCGATTCAGAAGGACTTTCCTTAAATGCAATTCAGAGTTTTCAGCGGCTGAAATACACGCAAGAGCAAATCGACAATCTCGGGTCTGATTCGGATCAACAGCGACGACTTGGTATTCGTAAAGAGGCGGAGCAGAACGTAACTGATTTCAACACCGAAGTTCGAAGCGTTCAAGGCCAGATGGATTTGATTCGCCGCGACGCAGGATTGTTTCTTGCTCAATGCCACTTTGATAACGGCAGCATGAATGCGGCGGCAAATTGGCTTGAGAACATCAGAGCTGAAGACGGTGTTGACCGGTGGAATGACGGGATTACCTATCTGCTGGGTCGCAGTCAGGAAAAATTGAAAGATTACGACCAAGCGATTGAGATTTTCTCAAGCGATGACCTTCAACAATCTCACGGTAATCTTATCCGTGCACGAATGTTAAAAGAAATCATCAACACCCTTTAAAGATCAAAAGCCCGCCTAAGCCGATGTTTAGGCGTCGCCGTCGATAGAGCTTCTAATGTGTTTCATCACCTCTTGGATCGCTTTGGGAGCGCCGTGCTCGTCGACCAAACCACTGTTCGGGAATCGACTGTCGTCAGTGTCGCTCCATTGTTGCCAGATCATTCCGTGGACGGAGGGTCGTGCAATCATCATTGGCATCACCGTTTTCAGAAACGTGATCCGGTTTTCATCGGTCAGGTTACTGGAAGTGCTGTTGACCGGTCGGTGGTGAGAATCTTCTGGAGTTAATTTGGCTCCGGGGCCAGTGGGCATGCGAAGGCAGATCACCAAAGGCAAGCCGAGTTGAGCCCATACGTCGACAAGATCGATCCACTGGAGTGGGTCTCGAATCATACTTCCATTGGGCCAGTAATCTAGATTAATATCGAGGCCAAGAAATGAAATTGGTAGTCCCTGTCGCATCAACGAATCAGCAATTTGCAATGGATGAACTCCCCCAACGGCACCGGCAAGTCGTTCGGCCCACGGAAAGTCGAAGCTGATTAAAGTGGGTAAGTCCGTCTGGGATTCTTCAATCAGGCGAAGCATATCCACGGTAACGCTTAACTGTTGTGGGTAGGAGAGGTGGCGATGGCCGATTCCATTGAGTCGGCTAACAACATGGATCAGCGACGTTGTTCGGGGTATTCGACTGAGTTGTTTTCGGCATTCGATCAGCAACTGTTCTTTTCGGGCACCGAAGTCATCCACGTTGATCAGGCTACTGTTCATGCCGCCAATGCTGGCATCAAGCCACGGCCCGACAATGACTCGTTTTCCGAGAAGTTCTTCGCGACCACCGGAAATTTTTTCTTCCAATTCAACATTGTTTGCGTTTAAATTGATTTCGAGTAGATCGAAATCCTTGGACGCTAAACTTGGCTCAAATTGATCTCCAGAGCCTACCGAATTGGCCATCCAGAAATTGCTCATTTGTTCATGTTCACGTCGAAACTTGGAGATTTGTGCTCCAAAGGAGTTCGAGAGATCGAAAATTCCATCCATCGAAGCTTCGATCGATTGGCGAGCAGCATCATCGCGCATCTTATTTTCGGTCGCAAGGATCGACTTGCTGAGCATGCGTGTTGCCAGTTGAACATATGCGTGAACGCCATTGTCGATATAGAGTCCACCTTCTTCCCAGATCGAAATTTGATTTCGTAATCGATTTAGCGTACCGCGGGCCAATTCCGTTAGCAATTCGTATCGGGTTTCTCTTACCGGAAGCGTGCCAGTGCATATCAGCATTTCCCCCCGGCGATCCATGGGGTAGATCAAATAGAGTTTTCCTGACTCATCACGGTTCCGGCTAATCGTGATGGTTTTTTCTAGTACTGCGGTGCTTTCGGGGTCAGAATCGCCTGACTCGCAATTGTCCGGTTTAGCATTGTCCGGTTTAGCATTGTCCGGTTCAGAATTACTTGCTTCAGAGACGGAAATCCGGCATGGCCATGGAATACCGTCGAGCCCAATCACGTGGATTGCGTTTCCGTGATAAGTATCCAGATTCCATTCGCTTGGTACTCGAAACCGAAACTCGCCCATCAGATACTCGCGGAATTAATAACTACAGATCTTCCCTATTGTGTCGTTTGTTGTCCGCAGAAGGAATAGCGCGTCGCGAAAATGAGGGCGATTTCGCAATAATTTGGTGAGAACTTTCTCGATCAGGCGATAACTTGGAAATTGGAGTTCCGAGAGGTCAAATCACCCAGTTGGGGGCTAATCAGAAGGGCATTTCTGATTTGTCGCGTTGCCTCACAGCTAATCAGCCCGGCATGGATAATATTGTCAGAAATCGTTTGTGGGCGAGAGTGGCGTCTAGGCGTTGGTTGGGCGAAGAAAAATAAGAGCTGTTTGCGATATTGGTGATTGTTGGCTAGTGGCAGCGTGTGCTCCGGTTGATGCGATTTACAGCATTCTTCCACGAGAATTCCAGACGAAGGGCGTGTTTTTGCTCGGGCCAGTGAGGTTGGAGTTAATTGTTTTAAATGCACGCCACCACTCTGGTTTAACTGATCTAAAGGGTATGAAGAATCAAGCGGTGTTTGCTGCAGATGATCAAGTTGCCCCTCCATAATCGTGATCAGGAACGAATTTCTGCTGGGAGCAGTAAAGACCTGCGATTTACCTGTAAAGGCGTCTTAGCGAGGCTCTCAGGCTGTCGGTGCGGCTAACCATGGATCATTGGTCGTGCCTGGCTTAGAGAGCCGGGGGTGATTTCCACGGCTGTTGTTGAACTGGATTAAGGCTTCCGACCTAGGCAGACCAGGCAAGCGTCGTCGATGGCTGGGTGCCGGCCGCTGTGGCGGGCTACTGATTCCCGAATCAAGTTGCCAATTGCGTCTGGATTCTTAGCTTGGCCTGATGCCATGTCTTCGATCATCGCCTCCGTTGTAAGCTGTTCACCATCGGCGTTCATCGCTTCATTAATTCCGTCAGTGTAGAGAACGATTTGATCGCCCGGGTCGATTTGGACTTCGACCGATTCGTATTCAAAATCTTCCATAATCCCTAACGGCAGTCCCGACTCTTCTACTGCGAGTTGAGTGATTTCACCGGTCGCCGATTTTTGCAGGATGGGTGGCATGTGGCCTGCATTGACAACGGTCATTTTGTTGGTGTTGAGGTCGAGGACGCACAGTGCGAGCGTCACGAATCGATCAATGTTTAATCCAGAGAGGCTGTTATTCATCTTTTGCACCGCCTCAATCGCAGTTTTCGAGGTCGCCAATGCAAACCTTGACTCCGCTGAAATTTTTGCCATGTAGAGAGCGGCGGCGATCCCATGACCAACAACATCGGCCATGATGACAGCGATTCGGTTATTCTCTAGCGGCACAAAGTCGTAATAGTCTCCCCCCACTTGCTGCATTGCTTTGTAGTAAGAATAGAATTCGAACTCTTCGGTGTCGGGCGAACTCTGAGGTAAAAAACGCTGCTGCAGTTCATGGGCAAGTTCGAGATCGGCGCGGATGCTCTGGGCTCGTTTAAAGTCCAAGAATAAATCACTTTTCTGGATTGCTAAACTGGCCTGCATGGCAACGGTAACTAGCGTCTCGAGATCTTCATTGTCGAAAGCAATAGACTGTTTCAGCGTGTCGAGCTGAATCACGCCGATTGCTTCATCTTTACTGTTGATCAGAGGGGCACACATGATCGAGCGAATACGGAAGTCGACGATGCTCTGACTCATGTCAAAACGATCATCCATCGCGGCGTCACTACTGATGATTGGGTGCTTATTTCCCATGACGGTTTTGACAATTGTCTTACTGATTCGAACCATTTCATCGGTTCGTGCACCTCGGGTTTTAAAGCCAAGTGGTTCGAGTTTTCCTTCGTCATTTTTTAAGACGATAAAACCACGGTCAGCTTCGGTAAATAACTGGAACAGAAAATCCAAAATTTTCGTGAGGACTTCGTCTCTTTCAACAGACTCACTCAGGGCGTGTGTGATTTTGGTGAGTGCACGAAGTTTTTGTTCAGGCTTGGCGTGGTTATCTGCCCGCGAGTGATGGGAAGGAATGTCGAGTTGAGACATTACACTTGCCGAGACTTCACCACTCTCCTCAAACTCGTCAAACATGACTGAGCTTTGATTGATCGAAGAGGATGATATCGTAGGATCGCTATTGATACCTTGAGCGACTGTAAATTGCTCGAGGTTACCTGGTCGACGGGAAGCCTCGCCATCTGAAAAAATGAAGGTGACTTCGCAAATTTGAATTTCTGATTGATCTGGTAATCGAGTCGGTTGCAAGACGGCCTGATTATTGAGGAGTGTGCCGTTTCGGCTCTTGTTGTCCTCGATGTAGTAAGTGCCGTTCTTCTTGGTGACTTTCGCGTGCCAACGGCTCACGGTTTCGTCTTTGATGTGGAGGTCATTCTTCTCATCGCGCCCAATCGTGATCTCATCTTTATTGATTGAGAACTGGCGTTTTGCAACGGAAGGGTTGGAGGTGGTCAAAAATGCCATGGATACAATTTCAATTCGTTTTTGGCGAAATACTGTGGTCGCTGGAAGTATTTTAAAATTTTAAATCAGGGCGGGTCAACGTGGTGGCAGCCAGATTTAGATAATTCGTCTATTAGCTGTAAAAAATCGACCTGCTAAAACCTGTGAAGCCTAACCACGGGGCAGTCTGTGGGTTACGGGAAGGATAGGTTATGGATTAGGTGATTCAGGAACGAGTTTTGGACTTTTGGGGATTTGTGCTTTCCCTAGTTCGTTGCGGTACCTTGGGAACGCAGCGAGTCGGTTTTTGACAGTTTTTCCGATAAACATTGAGCG
>Ga0214479_100254_pt1 | contig 34653 bp, 23 predicted proteins | sample M1_20Mar14CPVII9_5_FD_165054 | JGI IMG/M metagenome (GOLD analysis project Ga0214479, IMG submission 165054) | Marine eukaryotic communities from Monterey Bay, California, United States - M1_20Mar14CPVII9sort6BwellE14 | ecosystem: Environmental > Aquatic > Marine > Unclassified | place: USA...
ACTCTCATCGTCTTCAACTAACAGCTTTGTAAAACTCATGACAGTCATTCCGGCATCCACATCTTGTGTAATACTTGAATGGATCAAAGTCTGCCTACTGTCTTCCATAACCTTGATACGAGGATCGCCACCATTTAGATCATACTTCTTTACGTCTCCATCTTCTGCCAAACCACTATCACTTGGTAATCCAATCACAGCTTGGCTGCCAGTCATTTTCCCATCAGTTGATATACCAAATCCTAACCAACCTTGATCACTCTGTACTTCAAGTCGAGCACATAATATACCATTTTTAGCTGAGGGCGGATTGGATGGTACTATTGCATAATACATTACTGTCTTATCATCGAGTGTATTTACATTTGTCAATGTTTCAGGGCAAGATAAACTGTCGGGGGATATACCAGCTTCTCCTTGGAGATCTTCTTCTTCATCGTTTTCTCCTTCATATATCATCGAACTATTATCATTTTCTTCTTCGGGTTTCACTGGAATACTACTAATAATGTCTGACTGCTGCTCATCTGGCAAATAAATCACTTCTGGGGTAGACACACTAGTAGTTGATGCCATACTATCTTCAGTACTACTCGATCCATCAAGTGTCAAATCAGTATCACCTCCCTCGGCAACAGTGATCGTCGGTCCAGCCCCTAATTCTGGATTGAAATTAATACTTTGTGACATACTCACAACAGTACCGCCCATATCAAGATATTCTTCTTCATCTTGCATGAAGCCTTCTCCCGTCTGTAGTATACGCCTTGATATACCATGAGGTATAGATTTGGCCTTGGCACTTTTATATACTTTATGATTTCGCAAACGCTTAGCGTCTGATATTATTGATGCTCCTTCTGACGATCCGACGACAGTCGAGAAGAGTAGGGGGGTAGTGATCTTCATTTCTCTCTTTTTGTTTCAATATGAGTATATATATTATGTATCTCTACAAGCAGTGGTGCGTCCTACTGCCATGCAATCTATCAATCAATAGTATGGTCGTCTTCTTGACACGATATGCAGTAGGCTCAATATATATTATATAGTCATACAAGTGGTTCATCGATGGTCATTATGGGCACAACTAAATCTCACCGGCTTCTTAAAAAAATGACAATGCGACACAGGTAGGTATCCTTATACTTTGCTAGTGAATGACTGAAGGATTGCAATTGTATCTATCATCACCAGATAAAGTCCACAGTGTACTGCTTTGCTTTCTGTTAATAAGATGTAATATAGATAGGAGGTAAGGTATCATGATATATAGCATATTCATGTAAAGGGATACCTACCCTATCAAACATTAGCGGTATCCTAATTTCCATACCGGAGGATGATACGAGTGGATATAATATGTTATGCTTTATGCTTATCATTCGGAAGGTTTCCACTATCAACTGGATCAACTTGTATTTGCATTAAATGTAATTGGATTTAAAAAGATAAGACTCAAGTATTGGCATTTATATTGAGAAGGAGAAGTAAAAAGCACTGCAATATCGGGAGTTCTCATCGGTTCATATTTTGGGAATGATTTCTAGGTGTTTATATATATCACATGTACTAACCAAGAACAAGTAAGATTGAGAGCAGGAAGCCTGTATTAGTGTCAAGCAAAGCATGCATACATAACAAACTCTGGCAACGCGAACGTGTTTATGTTGCAAAAACTATCTTATAAAATGGATAACTAATAACAAAGAGGAAACGAAATAAAAATGATGAAGAACATATGCAAGGTCACCGCCATAGCACTACTAGTATGTTGTGGGAAAGTAGAATCTACAATATCATCACATCTGAGGGGCAGACATCTGCATAAAGATATTGTTGTACGATACAAAGATCATCCCCAGCCAGAGGATGAAGATTTTGATCTCTGTATTGATCTAGGTCGAAAGTCATACATTTACTATTCCCAAAGAAGATGTTACTTTGTTTAGATCTATGGGGTCAACAAATGGTGTATGTGAGCCTGGAGTTAGAAGAGATCTTACCAAGCGACAACAAAGCATGAGAGCATACTGTATCGATGATGAGGAAATTACTTTGTACGCCCCAAGAGCAGCTCGTGGATTGCTTGCTAGAAACGGGATCAGGAGAAGAGCATGCAGTAATAAAGGAAGTATCGAGGTTATTGAAATGAACTTGAGAGAGGTTGATGATAGGAACAGTTGTTGGGAACAAGTGGAAGTTGGAAGAAGCTGATGGGCTTGGACCGCCTCTTGACACACATCCAATCACATTGACATTTGATGAGACAAGCGTATTTGGAAGAACTGGATGTAACAATGCAAAGTCGAATCTCTCATTGTTTACGGATAGTCAACTTCGTATTGGTAGGCTTGCCACTACAAGAAGTGAAGTTATGAATCGAGGGTTTTCTTTCGTCCGATTAATGAGCAACGCGTTCTATTATGATGTCGTTGATTCTATAGATGACGATATTGAATTGCTCTTGTATGAAGTAGTACTTGATGAAGATTGGGAAGAAGTAAAAGGAGATTTGGTGGCACGTTTCAGTAGAGTATTGGAATGAAACTGAAACTAGAAGATTGATTGTATGCAACATGTATTGCTTTTCTCCAATGGTTACTTTAATACTGGTTTTCTTTACGGTTTGTCCAATTTTATGTACAACACTTCTATACATTGACAGCAATCTAGACAAATTCAGTAATGGCTTGTTCAATATCTTTCTTCTGTTGGCCTTCGTACTTGTAGTTTTTGAAGAACTTTTCCCAATACTGTAGAATGAAAGATTAGTATACAACTACATATCACAAATTACAACAAAGCAAATGCACAGCTGTTACATACCTTGATCATATCATCTCCCTCTTCTTCTACACCATTGCAAACTTTCGTGATTGCTTTACAATTCTTGACAACATCATCTTCATCTTTCAATAATCTCAATATCTTGATTCCATTCGTAGCAGTCTTTTTTGCACATTCTTTCAACTCATCATCTTGATGTATACTACTCATCGCCATAGGCATGATAACATTCATACAAGCAAGTGGTATCATTACTTCCATATCGGAACTTTTCACTGCATCTGCTAATACTTGCGGTACTTCCTCAGTTGTTAGTGATTCCGGAGATGTCAAATATGTTGCAAAGAAACCCCTAATACCATCAGAATGATTCAATTGACGAGATAGTAATTGTGATAGATCATCATTTGACATTATTTGTTCATCGTCATCTTTTGGATGTAAAAGTGGTATAATTTGCGAAGCATGGCCCAATTGCTTCATGAAATCGTCAGTAGAAACCTTATAAATAGAGAACATATATACGTGAGATTATTTCAATACAAATACAGTTCAATATGAATATGAACATAATCTTAACTCCTAGTAGAGATTGTTGAATACAGTTCATATAAGAACATTACTATACTTACATCATCAACTGTAGGAAGAGCATTTAGATTTGAAGAAAGATATGATTTGGTAATTACTGTCGATCTTGGCATTGCAGTAATGAATGCAGACGCATGACGGCAAGTTGATAATATCGCAATGGAGTAGATGAGTTTCATCTTGTAAAGATTATGTCGATTGGAATAGTGCTTCTGACTGACCAGAGTACAACTGAGTCAATCTATCACGATACGATAGAATACTGAGGATACCAAAGAGAAATTTACTTCTCCCCTTCACCTCCCCCATAAATATTCCTCTTCTATTAATAATCATGGGCCAAGCAGTCTCAAAAGCTACTAGCGCCGTTAAGCGTGCGGCCGCTACTACTCGGCAGCAGCAAGCACAGCGTACTAGATCGGCCGCTGAAGCTGAATGGAAAAAATCATCTGCAGCAACAACATCAACTCACAACCACTCATCTCAGGAATATGCACCAACAAGAGGTGAACCTTCTACACCAGTATCATCTACAGCAAACACTAATGATGATATAGATACATCACAAATGGAAATGCCACCAGATCTTATCAAATTCTTAAACGATGCCGGACCATTGCAACGCACTCTCGATAAAGATCGTACATCATCAAAGGTATATGATTCCCTATTATCAAATGAAAATGAACGTCAAGAACAGGCTAAACAAGCAAATACAAGAGTTCGTAAGAAGATGCCTATAATATCAGCAGTTAAGGATACTACCAATGGAGATGATGGTACAATGGTAGAACGATCAACAAACTTTTCAACAACAGATCGTACCTCTCGAATATTAGATGAATCAACACGATTTGGTGTAACTCGTGAGGATTTGTATAATATTAATGAAAAGTTAAAGGGTGTTACTAATGTTGATTCAGAGGAATGGAAGAAGATAATTCAAGATGAGTATGAGAGTATTATTGCAAAGAATGTTGATTCAAGTTCTAAGAGTGATGATCTTAAAGATTTGATTCCATTTGAAAATTGCATGAGATATATCGGTGTACCTGTTATAATGAAAGATAATGAGGGAGACATAATAGGTGTCTGGCCATCTACTGTTGAGGATGTTAAACATTCATCGGGTCTTAAAGTTGTCCCTCCAATGAATGTTGTTTTCATTTATAAGAATGAGAAGTAAAGCCGCCATTAGTTAAACGGTTGAGTTATGTTATTTGTCAAGTTAGTTGTACCCGAAATGAAAGAAACGAATGATGTTTAATGAGGGTGTCTGCTTTTACAGTTAGTTAAGGTAGTTGGTTTATTATGGCACTGACGTTTCAAGACAATTTTATAGTTAGTTTGGTATCCAGTATGCGTTTGCTTCCAAATCTCAACAATCACTAAGTCTACAAACATATGCAATCACAAGTGTTTTGCCCATCAATAACTGCGGAATAAAACTTGAGGTTTTCTCTTGACACATGTCTTGAGTTGAGCAAAAGGGTTGTAACTGAACTGCTCCTCCTCGGGAGCTTCAGCGTAATTGGCATCTGCATAACTGCGCCCGTCAAGAGCTCCACTATCATACATATTTGCTTTGTCTTCGTCTTCGTAAAAGATATTATTATCTGCATGGGCCCCGTCATCCATATAATTACCCTGACAAGATGATTCACTGATAGCAGGCTTCTTCTTCATCACGGTTTGCAATTGATTAAAAGGATTATGTTCGCTGAAATCATTTGTGATATGCTCAATATCATCACCACATTGATCGGTATGACTAGTTTGATAGTCATGTTTTATATTGGAGTAGTCATAGTGAGTCATATTAGAGCTATATTCTTCGTGTTGCTGGACTGTAGGATCATCGTGGAGGCTTTGCAGCTCAGCAAACAAGTTGTACTCCTCTTCTATAATGTTATCATGATCATCCTTGAAAGCAACTACCCGTGGTTCATCCTCATACGATTGAGGAAGGTCTTCATGATGAGAGTACGATGAAGCAGCTTCTTCTGTATGGGTATAATTTTCGCTCTCTTCATACGCTGCTGTGCCACTTCTGCCAAACTCCTGATGCCAGATGTTGGTGGAGGAAAAGTCGTGACTTGAACGTACTGATCCTTCTTCATAAGCCTGATCATCACAAGTATCATGGTTAGACTGCTGATAGACATCACGATATGGATCATTTACATCAAGCTGTTGCTGCACTGAAAAGTTGGGCATCATATCATACTGTCGATGGTGATGAGTGGTAGTGATGACATCTCTTTCAACATCTTGATAAGTGGTGTCATGAATAGGTGCACGAAAGTAGTTGTCTCGACTTGCATCATGAAAATCTCCTTCACTGACGCCTTGAGTCACTTCCTCCTTCTGAAAACGACCGACACCTTGAGTCACTTCCTCCTTCTTTGCTGTTGTCACTTCTTCTGTTGGGGCTTGATTCTGCATCAACACGGGTCGCTGGATCTTTGCACACTTCTCCCAAATCTTCTGTACATATTTGGATGATTTTGTACCATCAAGCTCCTGTTTCTTACGCTTGCGTGATATTGGCTTGAATGCTCGTCCTACCAACCGAGATGCATACTCATTAAAGTGTATAGGAATATCTCTATGATGAGCTGGTGGTACATAATTTGACTTGGACTTTGACTTGGGCAAAGAAGTAGATGAATCATCGTTGCCAACATAAATCTCTGGAACTGGTGGTGGTTGAGATTGCTGCTCGACTGTATCATCCTTTGAGCCTTGTCTCTTATTTTGAGGAAAGAAACTAAACATGTCTCGTTTGGATGATGCATTATTCTCCTTTCCGTCATGTGGCTGACTTGGTTGTTGACGATGTCTACTGCTTTGAGGATCATCCTTGGAGCCATAGATGAGAGAATGCCAGACATTTGTCTTTTCTTTATTAGTACCACCACGTCGGTTTCGTCCACCACCATTGGCAACAACATTCGAAGTGGATCTGCGGTGGTGAATCTCCAAATCATTTACAGCATTAGACGGATGCATAGGCTGTTGTTGCTGTTGTTGCTTAAAGGCTTCACTCCATGGAATCTTTAAATATGGGTGATACGAACCGTCAGCAATCTTGCTAGCAATACTTGGTTCAATATATTCACCCAGGAAGGGCCATACTTCATTCGGATCAGTCCTATGATTTGAGCCAGCAATTGGATAAAGAGTTTCAATTTGTTGCTTTTCAGGACAAAACACTCGTTGGTGACGAAAGGTACGAAAGGCAATAAAGAACGACTCCTCAAAGTCCAATGGCATTCGTCCGGCGGCTCGTAATGCACTAAAGATCTTGGATGGAGTCCGATGGATTCGGACAAGCTTGTGAGCAAGTTTGATCCCGATACCAGGTACACCTTTGCAATAATCACATCCCGATGTAATGCATACGAAGACAAACATATCATGTGTAAAGTTGCGGAAGGAAGGATTGACACAAGAACCTAAATCTTTCATGAGTTGAATCTCTTGTCCTTGAAGCGTATTCCAATCAATCTTGAAACATACGCGAGGACAACCATACACAAGCATATCTGAATCTTCAGTAATGACCAAGTCAACTACATTTGTATGTGCAAGTCTAGCCATCTGAGCATCTGCCTCATAGGGTGCGACAATGAAGTTAATACCCAGATCTTTACAAGCCTTGATCAACATGTATCGCATCTTGTGAGTAACAGAACATGACGAGGCATAGAACCTACGTGCAGCTCGACTGTCTTTTGCTTGTTCAGCGGCCAAGGCCTTCTCGAAGTTCTTCTCTCGCTCGTCACGGCGATGAGCATTCTCTTCTTTCTTACTTGGTAATGAGTCGCCATCAATTACGAGTATAACGGACATGCCAAACTGTTTCTGTAGAATCTCAGCTCTTCCTGTGGTATAATTGATGCATTTCAATTCAACTTGTGATGGTTTGTTATCGACACTGCGTTGTTGTTTGCTTAAGGCTTTAACGTCACATGTAAATACTCCTTTATGTAACCACGACATTGCATCGACCGCTACCGTTAAGCCTTGGTATCTCTCCAGAGATACGGATTTAGTGATAGATTGGAGCGTTGGAAGAAGCCCCTTTACACCCATTATTGTTGAGTTTTGATTACTATTGTGGGGCTGTTATAATAATCTCTTCGGCTACCGATGTGTTCAATAAGTGTAGAAATGAACACAAGATGTGAGCAAAACTTTTTGTGGCTCGTTCTAGATTACAACAAGGGCATGTATGATGCTCAACAAAAGGATGTTGACCACTCAATTGGCTGTTATTGTCTTTGGCCTTGGCAGTGGAGAATACTCTTGTTATCAATCGACATAAGGAAGGTACAATAATGTCAGAAGAATTGATTTTTGCAAAAAAAAAAAAGTAGCCCTCGACTCAAAACACGAAACGCTGAATGCGGCAGTGTGAACTAAAAGAAATCAACGATGCCAATAGAAGTCAACACGGATACATTGGTAGTAATAGATCGTATGTGGTCGACTGGTTCTTGTCAGCTTGGTACCTACTTGTCAAAATTAGTGTATAGAAAAAGAGTGCTATATTTATGTATAAGTAGCCGTAATTCAAACTATATAATATCCCTATAATTTAAGTTTAATGCAATCACCAAACGCTAGATAAACATTCAAACACAACTAACTGAGTATTTTGGAGCACTATCCAAGCACTTGCCATACAATTGAGCACATGGATAGCTAAACATGGATGTATCCCTTGTTGTTGCACCAACATCATCTAGAATTTCATCAAAGTGTAAATGATGAAAGGGAGCAATACAGTTGCCAGAGTATACAGCGGCGGATGGGTACACTTCTCGCTTCCATTTCAACATGCGATCAATCTCATGTAGCATCTCTGTGGGTGTCTTTTGATTCACCAGTTGGCCATCGACATATCTGACAAGCCAATTAGCAATGAGTTCGGATGATAGTACAGTACAAAAGCTTGAGTTATATCCTACAAATCCAACGTTAGGTATTGATGGGTTTACTGCAAATCGATAAAGACGAAACAACCCGTCTTTCTGATCAATGAGCTCATCCTTGACATGATTAGGAAGGAAGGGCAGATCCAATGTCCATCCAGTAGCTTGAATGACAACATCCGCCTTGATCATAGTGCCGTTGTTCAATAGCAAGGTCTTGTTGGATTGATAGCACTTGACTGTACTGTTGATTGGTACAATGTCGCCACTGTCAATAGACTCGATTAGTCCCTCAGTGACAATTGGTATCTCACATGATACAGAGTTTTGTATCCTTGTAGTTGGCATCATGTTATACTTCTTGAGGCCCAACTGAACAATGAGAAGAAGCTCCAACATGATAAAGTTGACGCATACCAACGGCATGGTGATATACCAAAGTAGAAGAGAAAGTGTTGACGACACTTTCCATGAAGTAAACTGAATCTCTTGGGCTCTCATGTAAAGCACATGCTTGAAGTTGATGTATCCACCGATAAACCTTGGTACTCTCCAGACATTTCTACGCATTACCAATGTCACTTGATTAGCTCCTCGTTCCATGGCAGCGTGAACGGCCACATCTGTGGCAGATTTTGATCCACCGATGATGACTACATCTTTCCCTTTCAAATCATCATCTGAGATATCCTTGTATTCAGAGGAGTGTTTGATTATACCACCCATCTTGAGAAAGGCATCTTGACCAGGATGATATAATGTCTTTTGATTTGTGAACGTTCCACTACATACACAAACATAGTCAAATTCCATTTGATATGCTTCTGATTCGTTATCTGATTTGATTTGCAATATCCAACCAATGTTATTTCCCTTTGAATCATCACACCTTTCCTCCATTGATAAGACTGTAGATCCGAAACGAATGTGTTGCATCAAGGTATGCTTCTCGGCATATGATTGTAGATAATTCTATGTGATTTATGTGTGTATCATGTGAGCATATAATGTGAGTTTGAGCATATCATATGAGCATAATCATGTGAGCATAGATAGGTGTCGATATATGATATGAGCAACAAAGATATCATTAGATACACATCACAACATAAACTAAACTTACAACAACATCCTGACCACTAGGCCACTCTTGACAATCCTCTGGAAACCCCATATCAGTAAACCGGTATAAATCCTTGGGGCTTTGTGTTTCGATGCCCGGATAACTCCGAGAAGAGTGCCACACTCCACCGATGGATGGTAATCGTTCAAAGATAACAACATCATGTCCTTGTGATGAGAATGCCTTGGCTGCTGCTAGGCCTGATACTCCTGATCCTATAATACCTACAAGCTTTCGTGGAGTGATATTGATAATATCGTCATCGTCGTTGATGAGGTGATCGGTGGTAGTATCATCGTCGTCTGATGTTGGAGGTGATGATGATGATATGGAGAGTGTACTTGAACGTCTACCTGGAACGGTACCTATAGAACTGCGTCTTCTTTGTAACATTGTTATGATAGATTAAGTTGTTATTATTGCCGTGTCAGAGGGCCTATCTCTCAAAGGAAGGAGTAACTTTTTTATTGCAATGGGGTAATTAAAGTAATCGAATTCTGTTATCGTTTTACTTCGGGGATATTATATTCAACTAATCAAGGATATAGGTTGTATATCGTAGACCTACTCAATTAGCAGCTGTATAAAGGATATAGTTGTAGAATAGCAGGCAAATATATCGTTCTATTCACTTAATAATATCATCAACATCGATGAACACAAAGGGTCCCTTTGTGTTCGCGTAGATCATTATGGAAGTTCTCTTGGTTAGATGACTGCAATTCTAGCCTAAGTTGCGAACTATTTACGACATGGGGTCATCCATCAAGGTTGCCTTGTACTACGCTTGTATAAGTAGTGATATTCATCTTTTATGTATTATGTATCTGATTGCAGTATGAGCTTGTCTACACATTTGCTTAGTGCGTTCACAGTCGATAATGCATTATTTGTCAATGGTATCATCATTCCGTCTAGTGCAACACCCCAACAATTTGAACTCGAAGTCATGACATCTTCGACTGATATGTGTTTGTATCTTTGTGAGAAATGAGTTAGTATACAACATTGTGCATTCATATTGTTGGCTATACCTAAAGCCTCGGTTGTTGTTGAGTGTCGTTTTCGAGCTGCTTCCGCTTGACCTTGATTATCATGTAGGAATGTCCCTTCATGTAGCAATAGATTGATAGGATATGGAGATAAATACGATTTGCATTTCTTTGCAAATTGTATTGATGGTCTTGTGTCACCACTAAAGCATAGTATAAATCTTGACGAGTCTGTAGATTGTATTTGATTATGAGTATGTTTTGTAGGAACATTCAATGTCAATACTAACCCAAATGCTTCCCGACAATGTTCAACTTCGACATTTTGTAGAGCTTGAAATGGATGGTATTGAGGTTTTTGTTCTTGTCGTATCTCCTCGCTTTGTCTGGGCAGTTTATACTCTGTAACAAGTGAGATTAAATGTCTTGCAAATGGAGAGTATTGTAGTTCTCTATGTGTAACTCCTACATAAAGCTGTTTGTATGAACTTCTAAGACTGCTACTACTTGCTGTTGTTGTATCATTGAGCATAACATTCAAGTATTTGAGCACCTTTGATGGAGCAATAACTAACAGTTTGTTTGGTTCTTGTTGGTTGAGATGGTTGCACCTTTGCTTGGCATTAATGATTGCTTGTACTACGATTGGTAAATCTCCATAATGATCCAAGTGAGCATGTGAAATCCAAATGAAATTGACATGGCTTAAATGTATCTTAAGAGAAGTAAGTTTTGATGTATCTTTGTTGCTGATGCCATGAAGCGATGGTAAATGACGAAGTAGACTTGTTAGTGTACCTTCGCCGCATTCCAATATGGCACCAAGAACTAACGATGATACTCCACAGTTCACTATTGGTAATAAGATACCATATGCACTACTTCCTCTCAATGGAGATGGTGTAGCACATCCCGTGCCTAATATCAGTATATGAGGGGACGATACATCAATGGCATCGTGAGAAGGTATCTTGATATCGTCCTTGCATTCAGTCTCTTCAGTTTGAGATTCGTCTGAGTCGCTATCATCCAAGTCAATCTCATTGCCATCAGTATCATTATTTGTACTACTACATTTGCCACAGATGCAGCATAGGTCTCCATAGAATGAGCACTTTATAGATTGAACCATGCTTTCATAATCTCTAGTCGTCAAAAGAACTTTGGCCTCATCATTCTGAGTTGAAGACGTCGAGCTGGCTTTGCAGCATCGTTTGCTGATACTCTCGACTCGAGAGAGGAATGAAAATGGTTGTTTTGTATCACTTTTGTTCCATCCATTTAGTGCAACTGATGTACACGATCTCAATCCATATGCTGATGCAGTGTATTGATTTCGATTATGGTCTTGTCTTACACTTGAATGATTTGAAGCAAGTGGAAATGCAAATGGTAAAGAGTCATGCAGTAGCTTTGATCTTCGCTGTGCCCGAACGAGTATCCCTTCGTCAATACTAATATGATGGGGAGATGTAATTAAATGATGTTTTGTTATCTGATTGAACCATGATGGTACCTCAATTTTATGGTCTGGAACTTTCTTCAAGCTTTTATCATCTGTTGTACATTCTGTTCTTTGGCGTTTACTAGATGGCTCTTTGAGGATATTCCCTGCTTCTTTATCACTACCTTTAGGTGGATCAAGGTACAGGATAAAGTCTAATAATATAGGGTCTTTCCGATTAGATACAACCTCTTGTGGGAGATTTCGAAGTGTCTGCAAAGCATTCTGTTGTTGTGATGGATCTCTCGGTATGATTGCAAAAGAGTAGCTACCTCCTTCTCCGCTCCCATACTTGGTCTTTTGTGGAAGCAGCATGATAATGTATACTATTGAATAGTTATTGGTTGAAGATTCTGGGTTGTTGTTGTCACCTTCATCCTCTTCACTCTCTTCATCGCTAGAATCCTCATCAGATGATGACGAAGACGATTCATCAATAGATATCTCCTCTTCATTAACTTGTTCAGTATCATTTGAAGATTTATTGATACTTTTAGAGAACGATACATTTGAAGCACATTGTCGAATACTCTGTCCCCATATCTTGACATATGAATCAACATATACCTCATACCATATACCATTCTCCGTTGGCACTTCACATATTCGAATTGACGGTCGTCTCCTGACATTACCAAACATTGTATCTAGTATACCATCAACTGTACTACCAATACCTCGTGGACCTATTATTGATATATCACCATATCCACTAGATAGTTGAGATATGCTGTCGTCAATCTCAGGTGCAGAATCAGAAGAATCCCAATTGATTGTTTTTTGTTTAGATATTGTGGTTTGTTGAGCAATCTTATATCCCGATTGTATCAGGCTTAGAAACAAAGATGGCAATCCACCCAAACTTGCACATCTCTTATTATTGTTATGTATACCATTATTATTATTATCGCCATTATCAAAAGGAGACAAACTAATCAATGATGGTATAAATATAGCTTTAAAGGCACCTCCTTGCAATAATTTGTATGATTGATCGGCAGATATACGACCCGTCAATGAAGGTATACCAGTTAGATTATATCGGGCTATAATTGTCCCATCGTCTACATCATTATCTGTAGATTGTTCAGAGAAATTGTGTTGTTCATAATAGATACAATCCGCATCAGCTTCTTTGTTAGTTTGATTATTTTTATTTGCAATGTTGATGTTTTGTTTAGTATTATGAGTACTATCATTGTAACATCGACGTATGGTAAGAAATAATGCAGGTTCTGTCAGTTCACTTCCATCGGTAAGTACCTCTATTGACGCCCTCAATACCATAGATAGTCTATGATCATCACAAGTTGTAGAGATTGCTAATTGCCTACAGTTGATGGCGATAGATAAATAACTGTTTTATCTTATGTAATTGGGAGTCTTTGATAATTGAGGGGGGGGAGTTGGTTGAACTAGGTGATTGATTTGATACTCTTTGATACTGTTCATTGCTCTGAGATTTATCAAAGGATATGTAGACATCCTGCAGCGCAGCCTAGCGCAGCGGCCGCGTAACAATTGTGGTAAGGGATGGGTATTGTAGTATCTTTAGGGTGTATCTTCCGCTAAACAAGCTCTCTTACTTAATTATTGTTGGCTAATTAAGCATGTTTAGATTGCATTATCTTCTATCATTGTCATTGTCTTGGTCATCTTTCATCAATATCATCCTTATCTGTATAAGTAGATAACTTCACCTCTTTCAATAAATCATCAATCCCTTCAATATACTCTCCTTTCATTGCTTTTTCGGTTTCCTCTCTTCCCCATCGTTCATTCATACTTTCTAATAACTTTATATTTCTACTCCATACTTTACTAGCATCACCTCCCAACTTATCTACTGCGTTTGTAACTTCATTCTCTCTTAATATATGAAACATTGGGTATGGTGATCGGTTAGTATAGTTGTCTACACCATCTGATCCACTACCATCAAACTCAAACTGCGGGTGGAATGGCGCGATTTGTACTAGCCCGTGTAAATCATGTTCATCCATTACATCTTCTTCTAATAATTGTATTAATGACATGTATCTATGAAAATCATCAGGATAGAATTCTGGTGCTACTACAACCGTTGTTCCATCATGTTGTTCATTCGATCGCGATATTAATTCATAGACCACCGCCGCTGCTACATATTCATCATCATTACCACGAACTACTGATACTTTTAGTTTATTCTCTTGGTATGGTTGGTTTGCAAATGGACATAAATTATATCCTATTACTACCTTTTTTATCCAATTTAGACTTGTTGCTTTGATATCGTCATTTGATGGTTGATAGTTGTATTCATCTAGTTCTTCTTCTTCCTCGTATCCATCATCTATGTTATTAGTATCATTTATATCGTTACCTGTGTCGGTATCATCATCATTTACCTTACTCTTTGATTGTATATTCTTGAGGAAATGGTTCTTAAATGACTTTGAACCAAAGCATTGTGCATGAATTTGTGATGGGTTATGAAATTTGTGCATATGATGTGCATTATTTTTGTAATGATTGCTAAACGCTGCCGCCGCTGACAAATAACTTGCATGACAGCCCTGACGAGCCGTCTTTGATATAGATGCAGCATAGCATGTCAATAGGTGGCGTTTAGTACGCATCATAGTTGGTAATGGCTGAGAGAGATGTAGTATGCAAGTATGAGTGGTTGAATAAAAAATATCTTTTGGACATAAAGAAATTCACCGTATATCATAGTCTAGAGACCAGCCACCATTACCACCATTACAATTGTGAACACCTTCTTGCCCCCACTCCTTCTTGCCGCTCCCATAATAATACAGTGAACACACCGGATTATAATTTACAATAACTTACTACAACTGTATTGCAATACGAGTTGGAGATTATTAGATCTTACTAATCAACAACTTCCTAAAATTTACTGCAAATCGAATTTAAACATAATATACCACCTACACCTTATATAATATATGTATATACAGCCAACATGTCAAACAGTAATATCTCTGCCCAAGACTTTACCGAGGATAAGGATGCAAAAAAGAAGTTAGTTATTGAAACAATTGCAAAAGAATCAATACCTCATCTTGGTAACTCAAAACTCGATGCAACAATTCTCTCCGGTGGTATCACAAATTACGCCTACAAGGTATTTGTCGCTGATGATCCTGACACTTGTGTATTTGCAAAACTAAGTTTTGAATATGCACTATGGTCTCCCGACACCCACCATGATTTACAACGCACCGTCAATGAATATGAGATGCAAAAGTTAATGTGTAATCATGTACCAAATTGTGTAGTAAAGCCATTGGCATGTTTGGATGTGCAACATAATGATCAGAATGCAAAATTATTAATTACTGAATGGTCAAAAGCATCTGAACAATTTGGTAATCAGTTTGCTGATGGTGCTGTTGATGAACGTATTGCACCTAAACTGGCTGATACGCTTGCAATATTACATAACATTAAAGACTTTGATGATGATTTTAATCAACAAGTTAAGCCGGCAATGGTTGGATTATTACAGTTTGTTAAAAGTACTGCAGGTGAAGTGTGTTCAAAAGAAACTCCGAAGGACCGTACCGAGGAATATTGCAAGGAAGTTGGGAAGGAAGCTCTTCTGAAGATATTACAGGCAAATATTGATAATCTTGATCAACGTGATTGCCTCATCCATTCTGATGCACATGTGTTTAATATCTTAGTGGAATCTAAGCCTTCCATTGCTGAGTTGGAACAATTTGGATCAGAAGGCTTGATGGTACTCTGTGATTGGGAGACAGTGATTGTTGGTCCCATTGGTAAAGATATTGGAGGCGCAATTGCTGCTCCGGTTGGTTGTTTAGTGGGGCACATGTTAAACGGATACCGAGAAGAGAGTATTGATAAGTATATCACAACATTATTGGATGATTACACCTCCAAAATGATGGAGGCGGGAAAGACTCAAGAAGAGATGGCTGTCATCTTCAGAAACATACTAGGGTGGTGTGGCATGGTACAGTATGTGGTTTTTCACTTCCTCGGTGTTCAGTTGGATGCATTCGGTGTCGAAGGAGATGACTTGCAGGCGTTTGTTAGGGATAGTATGGGTATCCTTGGCTTAAAGTTGATGAAGGTGGCATATGAGGACACAGATCAAATCTATACAATGGATACGTTGAAGACCATCTTTAAGAATCTGGTTGATCAAGAAGTTGCTTTGGCAGAGACAAACTTTGCTTCCCGAAAGAGAAAGATGCTCACGAGGAAGTCGTCACTATTGCGTATGCAAAATAGGCGTATCAGTGACGCTTCGACATTCTTGTTATCTGTAAATAGCTTAGAAGGTATCGAGGAATCATTGTTGAATCTTTAGATTCTTTCAGTGTTGTGTCGGTATATATTGTCGTGGTGGTTAAATGTCTTTTAATCTTAAGCTTAATAAGAGACATCTCAAGTGTATATTGTACCACTACTCTCCTCTAATAGATGTATCCGTTCCGCGTGGCTTGATGTTGTTTGATGTCTATCTCGTCTCAAATCTCCTTGTGTACCATGCATGAGGGCCATAGTACTCAGTGAAGTGGCAATTGAAGAATCTCCATTACTCTCGTGTCTTTCATAAACCTCTCTTGGACGACGACAACTTCTTCTTTGGAACGTTTGTTTCAATAAGAGTAGTCCTGCCATGATCAACAGTATACCTGCAAATGAAATTGAGAACCCATCCCTCCTATTCTCGTTTCCATCCATTGTTGACATCAATATTCCTTTCTGTATGAAGCCAATCTTATACCTAAGGCGGTGAACGGCACTTTGTATTTCAGATGAAGCCTGTGCAATTGTGGATTTACCAGAGTGTATACTGTCGCTGTGGCTGTCCTCCTTCTCTCCACTATGGTTAATTCCATACACTCCGCCTGGATCTAGTTGCACATCCTCAGTGAACATCCCTCCTAAAGCAACGCTAGGAGACCGTGCGATTCCACACTCTCCTCTATGTCCCTTCTTTCCTCCAGTGCGTGCCACTTTGACGTATCCGTTTTCACCCCATCCTCTTCCCCAACTGGAAGATGCGCGTTTCACGATTTATGAAGATGAAGAGAGATGAGAGTAACTTATGTTAGTGTATACGGCTTTAGATTTCATATTGAACACATAAATTCACATGACAAAACAATACTAACGCGGGCTTTCCTGTTTCTACAAATCCAGTATCGCTGTACGCTTCCATCTTTTGATACTTCCTCGCCATATCCAACAATCAACATTGCTATTAAGATTATAATACCACAGGTGAGATACGATTTATAAAGAATAGATCAATTGGAGAAGGGATATCACTTACCATGATCTGCTTGTGAAGTTTCACACTTTCCTTCTTTCCCTTTGGTGCTTGTGAAGACACCCGATTCATATGATAGGAATGAAGGATCTGCCCCGATCAATCCAACTGCAACTGGACCAATATATCTAACCACTTTTTCTATATTGTCTTCATGATCTGGTGTGAGGATACCCCACGTCTTCACTGTAGCAATGGGTTGATCAACCTTGTGATATTTGCAAGTACGCATTGTTCCTGTGTACGGATAATTCTTGGTAGATGTGACTCCAAATCTATGCAGAAAGTAGAATGCAAGTAATGGGTTGCCTCCAGCACAGCCTTGATCATACTTAGTATCACAATCTACAAGCTCTTGCACGGATAAGTCAGCAGTGCTGATCGATTGTTGTTCAATTTGTTGTGCCGCTGCTACCGCAAACAGTTGTGGATCCATATTTTGCTCGTCACTATGTTTCTGAGAGGAAGCAAAGGAATATGCATCCTCGTAAGAAATATATGCCATATTTCGTGCTATTGAAGCCTCAAGAGTTCCTGTAGCACTTATTGCCCAGCATGAACCACATAGACCTTGATCCATAGCCTCGTGAACAATCGGTACCCCATCGGGATTGTCGGCTGTTGCCCAATTCAAATGATGTAACCACTTGTTATTATCTGAATCTTCGGTTAATCCACCCATCTTATTCTCCTTGTCAAGAAGAGATGAATTGTCTTTTGACTTCTTTATAATCTTCTTTCTGGAATGTCGTGTTAATGGATTGGCTGTGGTGTCATCTATCTCATTATGACCACCTCCTAACCACCACCATGAGTCTCTCATTCTTTGAAAGACATTCTCTTTTGGTATATCAGTTGCTGACAATTGTTGATATCTTTCTCCTTGCAGTTTATTGATCGTCCTGCCAAACTTCAATATAGTTTCATCATCATCTAATGGAGTAAATACTGGATTGTGTTGTCCTTTTGACTTGTAATGAGATAAGAAAGAATCTAAATCTAAGTACGTAGATTGTAAAGCATCAAAGTGATTATTATTGGTACTGGTTGGAGAAGATTGTGGCATAAGAGGCAACTCATGTGAACTCATATCTGAAAATCTATTTAATCCAACTTTGTGTGTCTTATCTGTATTGGTATTGTGTTTATTAACGAATAGTACACTGTGTAGGAATGCCTCTATTCTGGAGCTCATTTTGATACTTGTATTTGATGTGTTGTTATTATTAACTTCCCACATATTCCAAAATTGTTCTTCCTCATTAGTAAGTATAGGACGTTTATAATGTATAGCATGTTGTTGAAAGAGTGAATTGCAATCTATATTATTATTCTTTTGATGTTTCTTCAGTAATGTCGGTGCACTATCGTGAAAACTCTTTAGTTCACCATCTAAATGACTCTTTATGCTATGTACCAGTTGAGAAGATGCACATGATGATATCAGTGCATTATCGTATCGAAACTGCGTCTCGTGGGGACGCATAGTGTAATAGTACCCACCACAATACTAATAACTACCTAATAACTAATCAGTATAGGGTGATTCCTTTAATTTTATGCCAGTCTACGTATCGACCTCATGTGTTGCACTGCAGCAAATTATTGTGTGATATGTGGTCGGGGTGGTTGGACAACGATATGATGTTATTCGCTAGTATCAATACAAATAAGCCAGCAAATATGTTCTTCATCTTTCTACTCTTCATACTACCAATTATCTCAAATTCATTCACCACCCAACAACAATATCAACAATCAATAACAGCCAAAATAAAAACGATATCATGCACTCAATTATCAATGTGTCAATTAATGGGTATGAATTGTGCTGCATTGACAGATTTCACTTTCTCATTTAGAGGATTTGCAATGAGAGGTGGAGCTACAGACGTTCATAGTCACGGTTGGGGATTATGTTTCTATGATGGCCGAGGGTTAAGAGCTTTCCATGACTCTGATCCAGCAGCAGATTCTTTGTTGGCGGATTTCTTACAACAGAATCCAGTTAAAACATTGAATATGGTTTCTCGTGAGTATTATATGTTATGTTCTTATGTATGATGTGTTAATATTATGTTCATAATATGTTTATACACATACTTATAATTATCTCATAATGATATATCATCTTTTGATAGACATAAGATATGCAACCAGGGGTGAAGTGAAACTCGAAAACGTACATCCCTTCCAAAGAGAAATGTGGGGTATATCCTTTTGCTTTGCTCATAATGGAGATGTATCAGCCTTTGATAGAAAGCAATTTGCATCCTCAGAAGAAGTTATAGATTGTCAATCGATAAATGCACCAAAAATGAGTAATAAAGTGAACAAATCATGTGTTAAGATTCCTTGGGTTGGAAATTCCATTGGTGTAGAAGATACAGGAGAAAGACCTTACAATCCTATTGGAGCTACTGACAGTGAGGCACTTTTCTGTTCTATATTGAACGCCTTAAGAGCAAGATTCGATGTACTTCCAACTTTACCTATACTACACTCGGCTATACAATCATTATGTAATGAAATTGTTGCAATGGATGCTGAATATGAGGATTCAACAACTATACTCAACTTTTTATTGGGATGCGGACCACATATACAGTTTGCATACTCGTGGCCTGGAGCTAGAGAAGAATCAGAGGTATGGAATGGTCTCAATTATCTTGTTAGAGAACCTCCCTTTGGAACAGCACACTTGGCAGATTGTGATTATACAATAAACTTTGCAACTAGAACAAAAGACGACGATAGAGTGGCCGTCATAGCAACGTCTCCCCTAACAGATGATGAAGACTGGGTAGAAGTTAAACGAGGTGAATTGATACTCTTTGACGATGGTCTTCCACATCTTGCTCCTGATGAATGCTATGAAGCCGAACTTAGAGATCATGGGCTGGAAAGCGATGTTATACCAACGACACCGACATTAGAAATAGATATGAGGAGATATGCCTTGAGGCGCGATTTTTTTCTAGCAGACGGGATATAGGCACTCATAAATTCAATATATTGGATTAGATCTCATGGCATTTTGATATCAAAAATACCATCTCTATATTCATATCTATCATCATTGATACACATGGGTGTGACGTAGCTTTTGAAGAGCTCCAACATCCTCTCCACTTAAAGTTTAGGCATTCAGTTCATTATCCTCCAGCACTATCCAAATATACCATCATCAGTGAAGAAGCATCATCTACATTAGATATTTCGTGGAAGTCAAACCAGGGTGATGATAGAAGGATTGATGCAGGGATACGCTTGTCTTTTATATATGAAATAAAAGAGAGATGTTAGAAGAATGATTCAAAAAGATGTTATAGTCGTATTTATACATTGAGGATACTCACGAGGAGAATGGGTAAGACATCCAAGTAGTATCTCTCGTAGTCCATCACTGGTCGATTCTGGTATGTATTCACTCATATTGCATTCATCCAATGTTTGCACGAGCTCAACCTAGTTGATATGAACATAAAAACTTATAAGACTGATGCAAAGCTAAGTTGTTCAAAAGAAGTCACAAACACTTACAACCGATGAAACATCCTCAAACGGACTATCACCCCTAAGCATTTCCAACAGTACTAACCCTACACTCCATACGTCACTTGATCTTGTATATACCTTCCCTCGTAATCGTTCAGGTGACATGTATCGTGTAGTTCCGACAACTGTATGATTCATAATCGTACCATCATTTGTATCAGTAACTTGTTGTTTGGAAACTATACCAAAGTCGGCTAGTTTCACTTTACCGGAGGAAGAAACTAGAATGTTTGCAGGCTAAGTGTTGTTGAGTAGAGGATTTGTGTTAGCAGAGAATTTACTTGTCACAATACCAGCTCAACCACTCAATTCTAAACACCTCACTAATAATATGATACTTACCTTGATATCTCTATGCAACACACCCTCATAATGTAAATAACATAAACCCCATAATATTTGATATGCAATTGCTGCCACGGCATACTCGGGCACTTTTCTATGTTTACCATTGTCAGATGTTGGCGGTGATAAATTACAACACAATGGTGTACCAGGTGTTGTTGGTAATGTGGTTGCTGTCTTCACATCTTGTTGATTTGGACTGCCAATAATTTCTCCCGCATTATCATTATCAACATTATTACTTCCACTCATCAAATCAACTAAACTACCACAATCCATATATTCCAATACCAAGGTAACATTATTCCCATATCCACCATTACTACCATTATCATTATCTAAAAATGCACCTTCCAATTCAACTAAACAATCACATTTAAATGTACATAATAATTTTAATTCACGTATTAACATTGATCGTTTTGTTGGATCATGGAGTGGGAATAATTTTAATGCATATGTTGCTGATGATGATGATGATTGCTGTAATTCTAATTCTATATTCTGTTCATTGGCAGTTTTGTCATCGTGTAGCTCTATGTTTTGTATACCATCTACAACATCTTCTACACTTTCTACTTTTCTAATACCATCATTACTAGGTGTCTTTCGTCTAGCCTTCCATACACTACTACAAACACCTCTACCAACACAATCTTCAATAATTAAATCATCAATACATAATGATCCATTATTTATACCATTACATCGTAAGAAGTTAATACCTATTGATAATCCTTCATGTCGGTATGTATTCCCTAATGGTGATGGCGGTTCTAAATTATTTTGATGTGAAGGATGGTGTGAGGGTAAAGAGGTGTATTGTGGTTGATGATTATAATGATATGTTGATAGTGGTGAACCTAATTGTTTATTGTGTTGTATATCATGTTGATTGGGGTGTGAGTTCTCTCGCTGTTTTGAGTTTACTTTATTTTGCTGTTGTTTGTTGTCAGACTGTTGTTGTTGTTGTTGATTGTTATTGGGCTGTCGACGAGTATGCCGAAATTCATCACCAAATCGACATCCGTCGAGATTGAGTGATAGACTTGCTATATTTGGTTTTCCCATCCTTCGTTATTACTGCTACCAACCATCGGCAGCCGCTGATAACAACAAAATATCTATGATAGCTGGTGTAGGGCGAAATATAAGGATACCATTTCGCGCTATTTTTTATTTTGAGATTTGAGTGATGAAAAACCAAGATATGGTAGTGTGGTAACTCATAGTATTCATTCATGAGGACCTAATACACACATAATTATATCATACCGCCATGGATTGTTTCAAGTGGTCGTTGGCAAATATGCCAATAATATCATCTTATCATAATTTGCAAGAGCATCTACCTCATCTATACCATTGCAATCGAACATTGCACATCATGAATTGCAACAGCAACATTCTAGTAACTCGAATATAAACCAACGACAGCTGTTGCATACACCTCTTAACAGTAGTCTAACAAGTACAAGACAATTAAAAGCAGATGATAAAACATATAGATCAACACATACTGGTCAACAACACCATTCCTCAAAAGCTGCAAAGGGCACTAAATTGCACAAGTCGAGTAAATCAAAGTCTGGTAAATCATCGTATACCAAATCGTCCAAAACATATCATTCTAAATCAGCTAAAGGGTATACCACTGATGTGTTACTTTCATTAGACACCATCAATCATACTGATAGTATAGATAGTCCATCGTTGAATGAACTGATACTTGATGAAAATATGTTAGATGATACAACAACTGAGAGTGATGATACAGTTGGTGAGGATGGAGATGAGAGTGGTGTAGATGTGGAGAGTGCGAATAACGAAGAGGAAGAAGATGCGCAAGGACAAGATGATGGATTGAGTAGTCTAGATGACATGTGGCTGACTGATGATGTCACTGATGAGGATAATAATTTTCCTTCACCAACACCAAACAATATCACTCCCTTTCCAACCGACAACTCAACACCTGAACCAGCACCAACTCCTAACCTTGAACCTGCCAAGTTTGATATAGATTGCGGTCCCACCACTTCATACTCACCTACTTCTAGTAAAGGATTAGAGACTAAACCACCCTACACATTAGAACAACGTAAAACAATCATTCAACAAAAGTGCAAGTCAACTATTCACTCTCGATCAAACTCTTTACTACATTTAATTGGTAACATTGTATCAAACCCTGAACAAAGTCTAGTTAGTCAAACGGGACCTTTATACAATGCATTCGTATGGCTTGTACATTATGATGATGCAATACTATGTCCACCAAGTGTACGTTTAGTCGAAGGAGGAGGTGTAGAGATTAGAACGTTGGAGATTATGCGAATTAAACAACGATATATGATGGCTGCTTTGTATTATTCATTGAATGGCGATGGCTGGAGTAACTGTTCGGCTGATAGGCATCTGTTTACTGATCAGGACGGTGATAAAGAAGTTGGAGAGTGTTTGAATGAAGATGGTAGTGATGGTATCAGATTCTTGGATTACAGGCACGAATGTACTTGGTTCGGTATCTCATGTGATGCTACACCAAAGATATTTGATTGGCATGAGTATATTGATGTTGATGTATATCATGCAGTTACTGAGATATCACTACCTGATAACAATCTGGTAGGTGAACTACCAATTGAGTTATATCGAGAGTTGGATACATTACAAGTTTTGGATATGGAAAGGAATCGTATTAGTGGTAGTTTGAGTGATGATGTTGGTAGACTGAAAGACTTGCAAGTATTGAAATTGTAAGTTCCTTGCTCAAGTGTTTGTATCTTTTGTGTGAATCCTGTGAGGACTAATCTTTCATCTCACATACGCGTCTATACATAAAGGAGTGATAACAAGCTTGAAGGAGCTATCCCATTCGATGCATTTTCAAATCTGGATAGCTTGAGTGAGTTTCTTAAATAATCTATTCACTGACTGGGTCTCTCGTTATCTAACATATCTATGTATCCTAATAGTTATTCTCAACTTGGCTGGCAACAATCTCAATGGAGACGCCTCCGGGTTGTGTAATACAAGCGAGGTTGAACTAGACTCGTTTGAAACCGATTGTACTGTACCGTGCCCTTGTTGTACAAGATGCACCTAGGACTTGACCCACGTACCTCTTCCTTTCTATATTATATGAAAGTAAAAAGAGGTCGAGAAAGTAAACACCCCCCACATCCAAAGGGATGTTATATCGTGATGTTTAAAAGTATGAGAGCAGAGAGAGATAGAGAAGGAATAAACACGCATCTCCAGGATGTTATATCATGTTCACTGTTTGAAAGTATGCATATTTGGTTGTTCATCAGAGGTATAGGCATATTTATGTTCTATTTTCCAAAAGCAAGAAAGGGAGAAGAGAATTGTTTTACAAGAAAGACTCTGATTATATATATTTATGAGTAGACACTAAAGCTTTTATAGAGAATCAAGAGCTTATTCAGTTGGATCGTTTCTTTTGCTCATGGCATATTCTTTTGGGCATCAACATACAGGTTGCAGCACTGACTTTACTTCAATTATATGCTACCTATTTCAAACAACATCTCAATAAACGATCATCCCTCTCACCCCAGATGAACAGAAATTACATCAGATAAGGAACTACTTCAACTATCATGTGATACAACTCATTTTGCCCCTGAGTTTCAGCTACCAATGAAAGGATCTCTGGTAGAATAAAGGATTCATCCTCCGAGAGAATAGAGTCGGCTGATACGCCTTCTAAATGAGCAAGCTTGTGCCTCTTGGTGCTGTTCAACAGAGTCTGAATGATTTTATCTCTTCCAGGATTTGAGCTTTTGCTATTGATACGAGTTGCATCTTTAATGAGCGTCCGCAATTCCTTCTTTGTCGGGGTATCAGTTTTGTCCCTAATGTCCGAGAAGGCAAATGATCTTATCGACGTCAAGACGTGGTTTGAATTGATCGTTGTTCCAATAGATGATACATCATTGAGTAGTTTCAGCAAAGGACAAAGTCCCATATCAGAAAACTTGTTATTCATCAATTGAAGTTCAGTTAAAGATGTGTTATGCTGGAGTGAATTGGCTAATTCATCAATGCCGTCGTCTTCAATGTTGTTGCCAGAAAGGGATAGACTCTTGAGCCCCTCATTGTGTAATAGTTTGGGCTTACCAATCTTGTTGTAATCCAAGTTTAACATATACAGACGTTTGTGATTAACCAAAGATGGGATTGTTGTAATGTTGTTTCGTGACAAACAAAGCTCTTCCAAGTCTGGTAATGTGCAATCTTCTAACGCAGAGATACTGTCAATTTCACATTGGTCAAGGCGTAACTCTTTGATACTACCTCCTTCCAATGTCTTCACTAACATTTCAAAACCATCAGTGGAGATAGAATTGCCATATAGATTGAGAAAGAGCAAATTACTGTTCTGCAAGAAGGGGATCATATGATCTTTGTAATCAAAACTATTGGGTTCCCACTGTGTAGAGTACATGGACAAGCTTTTGATCGAATCGCTCTTGGTAAGTTCCCTCCTAAATAATGGAGTCATACGTGATGTATTCATATGTGCTTGATTGAGATTCACACATTTTAGTACATTGCTATTAGCCAAGTAGTTTCCGAGTAGTTTCCATGCATCATCTGTGAATTGTGAGGCATCAGATTCCCTCAAATAAAAAGATGTGCAAGTAATACTACCTCCCTTGATTTTACTGATCTCATTTCTACATTCCTTTGAAATTCCACTATTATTGTCAAATGCTAGCATGAATACTTCATCTTTCTGATTTTGTTGAACTAACTTTGCATCGTTCCATAGCAATCGTAAATTACTGTATATTGATGATGGTAATTGTAATAAGTCACGCAAACGAATAGGATCTCTTGGTACTAGTCTTACGGCACCTAATGCCTCTTGAAAGGCTCGTTGCTCTTCAGACATTGATTCATCATCTACATCATCTTGAACATACGATTGTGTACAAACGTTCCCCATAATAGTTGTATTACTTTTTGCTTTGTGTGTGTATATATTATATGTAATGTATTGTAGAATTTATTATGGTGTGTGTTGCTTAGTGGGTGTTTTATCTCATTCCCGCAAGGCAGATTACTAATAGCTAATTCACCCTTTTACTGATTCTATTACGGATGCAATTGTGGTTCATATACTTAGTGGTACATACATTCAAGTAAGTTATCGTATACGAATACAACTATCCTTGTTCTTTATAGTATACTGGTTTATTGTTTACTTGGTGTTTTATTATGTTCAACTTTGGTGCATATGATGTGCACATAAAATTATGTTTGGTTGAATCTCTCGTGCTCACTAAAGACTACGCCTGTCGCCACAAAACCACTGCTGGTCGACAGGACGTTAAAAACTAATATATTACAGTACCGACGGTATACGAAATGCTTGTATTGCAATAGAATTGATATTTCAATTTAGGTGCACATCTTATAATTTATTTTGCTCTTTTTTTAATGTGTAGAAATGCTTACATGTGGAATATACATATGCATGGATGATACGATAGTTGATTAGATTGTTGATGGCAAATGGAATATATGATGAAGATCAAAGCATTCTATTTATCTCTCGTATATTTATTTGGAGCGGCATCTTCTTTCTCAGCCACTCCTACAAGAAGATCTTGTTGTTCTTTGCTGTATGCAACATACAACCCACCATCAACATATCTGCATGAGATATCCTCAACACACATCAATTCAGCAATTGATATACTAGAAGAACAACATTACAATAAACGAGATGTACCGATAGATTCTATATTAAGAAAGTATATCAAACAATATTCTTATGAATTAAAATATGATTCAGATGAGAAAGAAATGGTACGAGATTTGATATTAGGTGTTGCACGATATCAATACAGAATTGATTACAAGTTAGGTGAGATTGGTATTGAATGCACTCCAGAAAATAGAGTATTGGCGTACATTACTGTAAAACAACATGAAGATAGAGATACAATATACAATGAACAAATAGTAAGAAATCTTAAGAAAGCAAACAAATGGTTACACAAATTCAAAGGTATAGAGTTAGATGAAGATGATACAATAGATATACAAACACGGTTAGAGTGCCCAGACTGGGCATGGCCAGGTCTCAATGAAGCATATCCAACGACAGATGAACTTGTACGTCAACTCAAAGGTCTTCTACAATCGCCACCACTTGATCTAAGAGTGAATACACTAAAATGTAACAGAGATGAGGCATTGCAATCTATACAAAATGCAGGTCTTGATGCATATGAAACACCTTGGTCACCACTAGGTATTAGACTTGACAATCGTGTACCATTGGGAATGATTCCCGGTCTGTTAGATGGTAATGTAGAACCACAAGATGAAGGATCTCAGCTCGTTGCTGCCCTTCTTAATGCACAACCTGCAGAGACTATAGCCGACTATTGTGCGGGGACAGGAGGTAAGACATTGGCCATAGCTGCTCAAATGAAGAACAAGGGGAGACTGTATTCGTTAGATGTAAATGAGGATCGATTAGAAAGAGGCAGACCAAGATGTGTAAAAGCGGGTGTTGATAATGTACAAAGACAAACTGTTCAAGCAGACATGACTAGAAAGGACAAGTGGTGCAAGAAGAGGAAGAGGACATTTGACAAAGTGTTGGTGGACGCACCATGCTCTGGTGTGGGATCATGGCGTCGCAAGCCCGACGCTAGAAGAACATGGGGTGTTGATGAGCAAGGAATCAATCGCCTGAAGGAGCTTCTTCCTCTGCAACAGCACATCTTAAGAAGAGCTGCTAGACTTGTCAAACCTGGAGGTCGATTGGTGTATGTGACGTGTTCTCTATTGCCCGAGGAGAACGAGCATCAAATTGAAGACTTTTTACAATGTGATGAAGGTGAAGCAAATGGATGGAGAATAGATGCTCCAGGAGACTTTTCGGTGCAATTTGAAGCTGGTGATGGGAGGTATCTTCGTCTCACTCCAGCAAATCATAACACGGATGGATTCTTTGCTTGTGTATTGCAAAGGGAAGAATAATCTCTTGTGTGGATAATGTTGTTAATGACTGCATATTCTCTACTAATACTTATAAACAAATGAACTTATTGGCAGTCTCCTTCCCACAAACATTGTTTACCAGCCATTGAACGGCGCCGTGTACCTCTAGACCGGCATAACCTCCAAAATCATCCACAAGGATGTCACCCTTACTATTGAAGAGTCGCATGTGAACTTTGGCTTGTAAAGCTTCATTGACAAACGGCTGCATTGAAGTAAAGTTAACTGGGGCATACAATAGTACTTCGGGTACATTTCGTCTGTCTACTGTCAATTCCAACCGATATGCAGGTCGGCGTTTACTACTTTTCATGGCAATATATACTTCATCCTGCGAAACACGAATGTCTTCAAACTTAGCCCCAGACCAGGTAGTGAATGGTATAAGTTGAGACTTATGCCAAAGAGCAGCAGTAAATCCTGGGAACTCCTGCCCAAATAATGGCAGTCTTGCAATAGATACGAAAAGAGAAGTGCCAGGATTCTTTCGGAAGCTATTTGTCTGTAACCATATCCATAGTGAAGGGAACGATCTGCCAAAGTCCTTCTCTGTGTAACCTCTGCCGTTGTCAAATGTCACTACTGATGATTCATTAGGTATCTGTTCGTCGACAGAACTAGTACTTGAAAGGGTCAATGAACCGTGAAGTACATGATCAAATGATAAGAGCCCGTGAGTGCACTCGAGCCCTGGAATCCAGCCCACTGGTCCCATGGCGCCTAGTCGAGTCAACGACACAGGCCAAGGGGAGAAGTTTGTAAATGTCAAGTTACCCGATAGTATCAATGATGCATCATCATTCTCTCTTGGTTGTAAATTGAGTGATACTCCCGAATGTGTGAATCGATTGTCGGCTATTTGAATATAATACTCTTCCTTCCCATTTGCATATGAAAACTCACTAGTGTCGAATCTGTAGTAGTGTTGACGCTCTCCGTTGACTGTAACGAATATGAATGCGTGTGATTCACTTGAGTCGGAGGTATTTCCATAGAAGATACCTGGTACCACCGCCATACTCATTACCTTATCATCACTATCCGTATCTGATACAAACTTGTAATACCAACCCTCAAAGTATCTTTTGTTCCGTCTAGCGCCTTGATACTTATCAGGTTGAAACTTTAGTAATCCAGTAGATCGAAGTATAGTTTCTTGCTTGACAGCGGTTACTTGTGTGCACATCCAAAAGATAATGGCAATTACTCCGACAATTACTGGAATGGTGATGAATGAGTCTTTCTTTTTAACTGGGATGGATTTGTTGCTCTTATCACTTATGATAGTCAAGAATGGATTACACGAATATATTAGAAACCACAATTCAATAACTATCAAACCGTATATGACAACAACTCACTAGTCTATCTTGTTATCATTTGAAGTAGTTGTCCCTTCCTTGCTCTCTTTATCCACAGGGTCCTTAAACCTCATCAAAAGATAGGATAATATTGCAACACAAAATAAATTTGGCAGAGAACCATGGCCGCTATCCTCAATCATGAGCATGAACTTGTCCAACATTGCAAATAGAATGAAGAAGAACCCAATCACCGAAAGGAGTATGACCATGAATACAGTTGTCTTGTATCCCAATGTTGTGTCCATGAAAAAGTAGGGAAAGAAAGGTCCTGTTTCCTTATCCCAAACATTCATCATACACCAAAGAAAGACTTGGTATACGCCAGCGAATAGAGGAGCACATGGGGCATGTTTAAGCTTGACAGGCAGGCCGCCCATTAAACAAACCTCGGCCAGTACGAAAGCTGCATTAGCATCGTGCTGCATCAGTCCGATCCATTGTCTAAATCCAATTGTTCCCGATTCGCCGTGATCTACATACGCCTTGGGCCACAAGGCATATGTAACAAATGTTATATGTACAACTTCTCATTTTATTCGATTAATGTGTCTAAGTATGCATGATCTCCAAGAAGATGCACATATAGACACTTTCATTATCCCGAGCCCTGTTTAACTGTCAGTGTTATAGTACCTGTATTCTTTGCAGCTGCAAGAAGAATCATGCCATCCTCATATGTAGTATACCGTCTTCCATTGATGAACATGATTGTACAGTCCTCCCATTCTGTATCAGCAAATGGACCAACTGGACTCACACAGTTTATGTAAATCTGATCTTGTTCATCATCTATATTCAAGCCAATCTTGCCGCTGCATTCAGCTGTAAAAGTACTCCAATTCCTCGCAGCAGAGGCAATTTTAGGTGTTGCATTAATTAACTTCGTCTTCAATAGATCCTTATTATCATTGTAACTCTCAAACACTCTGTCAAATACAGCTTGAGCATTTGTATCCGTGAACAAGTCTCTTGTTAGCATATCTTTGTGAAGATTGTTGATGTCACAATATGGCTCTAATGATATCGCCAAGTATTTCAAATCATCTAACTTGGCATCTTCTTCTGACTTGATTTTGTTGGCAATTGATGAGACTTCCCAAGACTGGTACAAAGATTGTGCATTTTCAATAGTAGCACCCTCGATATTATTCGTTTTACACAGATCCAGATAGTAGGCTGGACACCCCACACCCTTCTCAATACAAGTCTTATGTCCCTGCTTGGAGGCATTGGATCGTTTCTCAATAGCCTCGGGTGATTGACTATACAAATACCGATAAAGTGAATCATCAACTTCATTCTCACAATGATTTAACCAAGACATGTACAAAGACTGTGCATTATCAATGGTAGCTCCCTCGATGTTATTTGCTATACACAGATCCAGGTAGTGCTTAGGAAGTCCCACTTTCTTCTCAATACACGTCTTATATGCCTGCTTGGAGGCATTGGATCGTTTCTCAATAGCCTCGGGTGATTGACTATACAAATACCGATGAAGTGGGTGATTCTTCTCTTCATGCCATAACCAAGACATGTACAAAGAAGTTGCATTTTCAATTGTAGCTCCCTCGATGTTATTTGCTATACACAGATCTAGGTAGTGCTTAGGAAGTCCCACTTTCTTCAAGATACAAGTCTTGTATGCTTTCTGGGAATTCAATGACAATTGATGATGCATATGAGCTTCATACATTGCCCGTGCTTCTGGTGATAATATCTCTTCACCACTGCGTTTGGCAATATGAACCATCGACTTGGATGTAGATGAAGCGTATATACTTGAAAGTTTAGACCAAAGAATACCGGCCAAAGCACGACTTTGCTTGTTCAACTCTTCCATGGAATGAGTCTTCTCCGTCATCATTTTATCAGGGGTGGACTGAGCCTGACCATGGGTGAGATGTTCAGCAACCATATCTCCGTTGGAAGCACAACCAGCACCAGCTAGTTGATAGTCTGTCTTGGAAACTTCAGCGGAGAAGACTCCGACTCGGCTAGTTTTGCCGCACAAAAAGTTCAGTACAAGTTTTGCCTGGATTCTATAGGAGCCTCTCAACCTGAATAGAACCTTGGATGTTGTTGTTTCATTTGGAGAAATATACTTGCCGTACATCAACTCAGCACATGTATCAAACTCCAAATGAACGTGCTCCTTGGTGTAGGGAAACATGTCCAACTTATCATAAATGACCATGTTGGAAATCACTTCTTGGCACAGCTCGGGTGTCATCTCTCCACCTCCTTCTGAATGCACAACAGATGGTCCAAGATGTGACATGCAAATGAGACACCCGTTCTTCCAATCTACTACACCGCCTTCACTTGGTGGATGCCAATGCTTCACGATTATAATTGTGCCAGTAATTACAACACAGCTCATCTTATTCGGTAACCAAAAGCCACCGGGAGGGACGACCATAATAGCTCCTTTTGTACCTTTGGATACTCTCCTGCCTTGCTTGTCAACATACAATCCATCAACACACTTGTAACAAATGTCGATCCTTTCGTGTTCAGCTTCGTGCTTGGCCCAATCCTTGACGTACTTCTCGGCTAACTTCTCACGTTGTTCAACGGGAAATGGTCCCTTTTCCAAAGCATCATTAATGTGTCTTGCCTTCTTTTGGAGGATGGCAACAGATTGTATTGGTGATGTTTCAGCCTCAAGGAGCTCATCTGTAGCAGTAACTTCGTCCTCGTGCGAAAATCTTTCGGCCATGAACTGGGAAAGATGAAAGTTTGAGTTCACGCCGACTGATTTAGTGGCTTCGTGTACAGGAATGAATTGTTGGTCGTGTGCTTGCCTAAGAACACTAATCTCGGCACTGTACAATCCACTCCTCTCGACCTCCTTAATACTCCTCTCCAATGAACCAAGGGCACCCACGACAGTTGTATTCCATGTGCACAGATCCATATCAATCTTCTTCTCGTTATCCTTTCTCTTCGACTTCTTCCTTGCTTTCATAACTGAACTCTTCATCTCAGCGCTTGGTACATCCGCAAGAAGTAGGGACAAATAACAGTTGGAAAGTAGCAGTGCCCTCTTGTACTCATAATCCACAATCAACTTCTTCGTATCTGAATCTTTCTCTCCACTCTTGTCGAGTTTCATTCGGTAATGCTTGAGGATTTGTTCACAGTGACCAAGACTAGCCTCTACATCATCTATCTGATGAGGAGATTTAGAACTAAGAGTTGATTCAACGTTACTCTTACTCTCTTCCAGATTAAAGTCGGTGGGTGTATGTTCCCGTGCAGTTGCACTACGCGACCTAGATAAGATTGATATAACATGGATAAATTTATTTAGATACATGCATGTTAGATATAAAGATAAGAACAAAGAGTACTTACACCCTCTTCTCTTTCTTCTTCCCAGAGTTGTTACTTCCTGCCTTCTTAGGTTGGCTGTTATATAAAACAATATTAATAGAATGTAGATGAGTAAACATGCATGTCAAATACAAATAAAAGGTATCATGAAATAAAACAAACCCACTTACTCCTTATTCTTCTGTTTCTTACTCCCAGTAGAATTACTCTTTTTACCACCACCATCAACCTTTCTCTTAGTAGGTGGCATGGTCTTTATGAATAGTTGCGGGTGGATAGTAAAAATTGTTGTTGGTATATTAGTAGTAGTTTGTATTGGTGGGTGGTGTGGTATTATACACAAATCCGTTCATAAATACCACTCTTGTCATATATTTATTGTGGTGCAATGTTTAATACCAAGTAATACAAATGTTTAATACCAAATTAGAATACCTAAGAAATGACGAAAAATTGTGTTGTTTTATATTGTGGTTGGTATTGTGGGGGTTGGTGTATTGGTGGGTGATGTTGTATGTGGTATTATGCGTAATTTTGTACATAAATACCACTCCAATTATATTAGTTTGTGGTGGGGTTGCTGGGGTGGTAATAGTTGTTGAGATTGAGATGATGGTGCAGTTACTTATATTGTCGATTGGGTGTGGTTGTACTGCTAAAAACGGTACAAATCACACAACTCACGTAAAACACTTCCAACAATATACGAATATCACGCCTTCCGTCGTATTATGGTAGGTGGTAGTAGGGCATACGCGGCAAGGAGAGGACTACACTGATTGCTACTAATAGATTTGTATTGTGTTGTTCTGAGTTCGGCAGGTGGAATTTAAGTCCCATCGGTATCCCTGAGAGCTCCGAGGAGCTCCGGCCGATGAGAGTACCTAACTACGTAGTAGAGTAGTATATTGGCGGCACGTGGCCGCCATAGCAAGGCCATACGGCCGAGTTGTGAAAGCAGTCTTCTATCTATCTCATAGCATTGCAAATTATGGATTCAACATACCTCCACTGCCCTAAGCATCTCAGGTCTCTGCACCGGGATGGGAAAATAGTGTGCCAGTGCCTCAGGGCCACTAAATATAGTATCTCGCTGATACACAAAGATCAAGAATGAATAATTTAGATTCCACATTTCCATACAGTTGATTCTCATGAGAAGAGGGAGGGAGATGTAAAGCCCCCGGACGGACGTTCCTCTGAATCGGCAAACACCATTCTCATATTGCATGTCAATCAAAGCAATAAAGCAGCTCGCAAAAGTTATCCTGGTTATTGGATATATGTATTGTAAATAGTAGAAGGACAAGAAGAAGAGCCACCACCAGCACGACGTATAGTAAAAGGTAAGTTGATGTGGGTACTAGCACAAAAGTTACTAAATTTTATTTTGTTTAGTAAGACCATCTTGTTAATCTCTCTCGTTATGGGTATGCATATGCATTTATATGTTATATATTATGAATTTTAATATGTTTTATTAATGAGTTAATATATCTCACCTCAAACCTATTTTAAACAATTTAAACTGTCGATAGCAATATGGCAAAATCAAACACCAAAACAACCAAAGGCAAAGCCAAAGCTCATAAAAAGCAGCAAGGTATCAGTGCGTATGAACAGAAACGTTTGGATAAGATTAAACGAAATGAGGAACGATTCAAATCATTAGGTATTGATGACGCAAAGAAACAGGTCCGAAGCAGCACGTGGTATGTTAATGTATAATATTATTATGTT
>Ga0214479_100255_pt1 | contig 34606 bp, 28 predicted proteins | sample M1_20Mar14CPVII9_5_FD_165054 | JGI IMG/M metagenome (GOLD analysis project Ga0214479, IMG submission 165054) | Marine eukaryotic communities from Monterey Bay, California, United States - M1_20Mar14CPVII9sort6BwellE14 | ecosystem: Environmental > Aquatic > Marine > Unclassified | place: USA...
GTTGTGTTAACGAATGTTGGTTTGGGTAATGATAATGATTTTGCTTTTTCCTTCTTCTTTTTACCTTCACCTGGTTGATTCCATGTTTGTTTCTCCTTCTTCTTTTTACCTTTGCCTTTGGCAAGTTTCTTCAATGCATTCTTTGATAGTACATTGCCCTCGGCATCGATTGGTTTACCCTCAGAGTTGAGAGTTACGCCTTCTGGTAATGTACTAGGGTCAAGACTCATAGATGACATCTATAACACATATAGGGAGAGATAGGTATATACGTTAGAAATATGAATAATAGATCAATATCTATATAATAAATAATCAAATATGACAAGAATTGTATGACCATATGGTACTACTACGCAAATAGCTCACACAAACTATAACCATACAAAATTACCAATGATATAGGTGTTGCAATGCAAAAAATATTGATATCAACTTTTCGACACATCATATGTACAAACATACCTTTTTCTCAACCTGTTCAGACATGCTGCAATAATATACTATTATACACTGCTATTGGGCGATATATTAAGGTATATAGAGCCTGCCGACCGAGTCTAAAGAGAGAGTTATTTGTGTGGTGAGCGAGGGGGGGAGGGGAATGAAGATACCGTATCGGTGGGGAATAAAAATAAAAGCGTTGCAGTCGGCAGTAAAACTCAATGACTCATGCGTATGAATCCGATATACCTACGTACCAGTAGAGTAGAGGAATATAATACCATAAGAGAATCTGATATACCAGTGTTATAGGAGAGGAGAAGATCAACATATTTCTAGTAGGTGAAGGTAAAAAGAAGAAGGAAAAAGCAAAATCATTATCATTACCCAAACCAACATTCGTTAACACAACGCCCAAAGGTTCTAAGAAAGATTTATCAAAAGAACCAATGGCAGATGCCTACCATCCCGCGGCTGTTGAGGCAGCATGGCAAGATTGGTGGGAGGCTCGAGGGTTTTATTCCTGTGATCCACAAGTTGCTGAGGGTAAGAGTACTGATGAGAAGTTTGTTATGGTCATCCCACCACCGAATGTTACCGGTAGTTTACATTTAGGACATGCTTTAACCGCGGCTGTAGAGGATACGTTAACTAGGTGGCATAGAATGTTGGGACATGCTACTTTATATGTTCCTGGTGAGTAGTTTTGTGTTATTGTTTGTCCGTATGTTTTATTATTGTGGGGAGTATCAATAAGGGTAAGATATATGGGGGTCCTAATGATGACAATTCCGTCGGGCGGTCTGACAATTTGTGTTGATTCGACGTTATCTTGTGTACAAACAAACTTTAGCTGAGGGGTCCCCCTATATATTGATTCTTTGATATACTTTGAGTTATTCTATTTTGCAACCACTGGTAATATCTCACACATCTCTATCTCTACACCACCCATACTCCCATTAGGAACTGACCACGCTGGTATTGCAACTCAATCCGTTGTCGAGAAAATGATTATGAAACAATCCAATCAAACTCGTCATGACCTTGGACGTGAAGAGTTTGTAAAGAAGGTATGGGATTGGAAGTCAGAGTATGGAAATCGTATTACTACCCAACTTCGTCGTCTTGGTAGTTCTGTCGATTGGAGTCGAGAGCGTTTTACCATGGATGAAATGTGTAGTAAGGCTGTTATTGAGGCATTCAATCGATTTCATGAGGATGGATTACTATACCGCGCAGAACGTCTTGGTAATTGGAGTTGTGCATTAAAGTCTGCAATTTCAGATATTGAGGTAGATTATGTTGAGTTAGAAGGGAGGACATTTCGTGAAGTCAAGACACATAAGGGTAATCCGAATGATTCTAAAGGACGATACGAGTTTGGTGTTTTGACATCATTTGCATACCCCATTGAGGACTCTGATGAGAAGTTGATTGTAGCCACAACGCGTTTGGAGACCATGTTGGGAGATACAGGCGTGGCAATTCACCCTGATGATCCTCGATACACTCATCTACATGGAAAGTATGTTATCCACCCCTTCAATGGACGTCGTATCCCCATCGTATTGGATAAAGAACTTGTTAATATGGAGTTTGGTACTGGTGCCGTAAAGATCACACCCGCTCATGACCCAAACGATTACGAATGTGGTAAGCGTCATAGCCTTGAGTTCATTACAATGCTCACTCCCGACGGTGCAATCAATCATAATGGCTCTCAATTTGAGGGTATGATGAGATATGATGCTCGTATTGCCGTGGAGGAAGCACTTAAGGAGAAGGGACTTTACATTGGCAAGGAGCCTAATCAAATGAGAATTGGTCTATGCTCTCGATCGGGTGACATTCTTGAACCCATGATCACTCCACAGTGGTATGTCAATTGCAGCAATATGGCAAAGAGAGCAACAGACGCTGTGCGTAATAAAGAATTAACGATTGTACCAGCTGAACACGAGAAGACGTGGTTTCAGTGGTTGGATAATATTCGCGATTGGTGTGTTAGTAGACAGCTTTGGTGGGGACATCAGATTCCTGCTTGGTTTGCAACAAAGAAGGGTGAGACGGGAGTATTGAAAACTGACATGGCAAGTAATGATCGTTGGGTGGTAGCAAGGAACGAAGAAGATGCATATGTCAAGGCAGAAACGATTCTTGGATGCAGTCGTGATGAAATCATTCTTGAACGTGATGAGGATGTTCTTGATACATGGTTCTCATCAGGTCTCTTCCCCTTCTCTGTCATGGGATGGCCCGAACAGACGGCTGACTTAAAGGCCTTCTATCCAAACTCTCTACTTGAGACTGGTTCGGATATCATCTTCTTCTGGGTGGCAAGGATGGTTATGATGGGCTTACACTTGACTGATACTATTCCATTCCATACTGTATATCTTCATGCCATGGTACGTGATATATGTGTTGTCTTTCAATCTGTGTTTGTTCAATTTTGCTCATTCTACTCTTATTGTTCATTTATCAGGTGCGTGACAAAGACGGCCGCAAAATGTCGAAGTCTCTTGGTAACGTCATTGATCCACTCGAAGTAATTGATGGTTGTACACTTGACACTCTCCTTGCCAAGCTAGATAGTGGTAACCTCCCAGCGAAGGAAGTTGCACGAGCAAAGAAGGATCAAGAGGCTGATTTCCCTGATGGCATACCCGAATGTGGATCAGATGCCCTTCGTTTTGGTCTTCTCGCCTATACTGTTCAGGGCAGAGATGTCAATCTAGATATGAAGCGTGTTGTTGGATATCGTATGTTCTGTAACAAGCTATGGAATGCAACACGGTTTGCTCTACAGTTTGTTACAGACTTCAAACCAACGCCGACAATATTGGAGGACTTGATGAGCAGTGGAAAGATGGCTAGTCGTGATAAGTTCATCATATCAAGGCTCATGGCTTGCTGTGATGCTGTTAATACGAATTTTAAAAACTACAAGTTTGGTGATGCTCAGTCAGCCGCTTATGCGTTTTGGATGAATGATTTGTGTGATGTTTATCTCGAGTTGATCAAGCCTGTTGTTTACGATACAAGTGAGGAGAACAAGGATAGTCGATGGGCTGCACAGGCATCCCTATGGGTATCTATTGAAGCAGGACTTAGAATTCTTCATCCAATGATGCCATTTGTAACCGAGGAGCTCTGGCAACGGTTACCAGGACGTGGTACATTGGGTGATTCAGAGCCCGAAACGATTATGCTTGCTCAGTTTCCTTTGTGTAATGATGCATACAGAAACTTGGATTGTGAAGAATCCATGGAAATAACAATGAACATCGTTAGGGCTTGTCGATCACTCCGTCAACAATATAACATCGCCAACAAGGTATTAACTCATTACTATGTTAAGATGGCATCTGGCAAGCCAGAAGATTCTGCCAAGTCTCAAACAGATGACATCAAAACTCTTGGCAAGGGAACTTCTGTTGATATCAATATTGATGATGAGGCAATTCCAAAGAGTGTTGGTATTATTGTTGTTGATGAAGCTACCACTGTGCTAATGGATATCAAGGGACTTGTAGATTATGCTGCTGAGATTAAGAAACTAGAGAAGCAGCTGTCAAAAGCAAGTGGACCACTGAAACAGCTAGAAACGAAAATGGCTGCCCCTGGTTATGAAACAAATGTTTCAGATGAAATAAAGGCAACTAATGTTGAACGTCTGGATGGATTAAAGAAAAAGATTGCTGACATTGAAGAGGCAGTAACCAATTTTAAGAACCTTGCTGCCTTAGAAGAGGAGGCACCGTAAAGGTAGAGACTGTTTAAGATCTAGTAACTTTGAAGTAAAGGGGTAACATTCTTAGTGCATGTAGTCTTACACACTCAAGTTAAAAAAAATCCGGCTAAAAGCTATATCTAACAAACTTTGAATAGCCAATGCATACATCGGTACTAAGGACAAAGAAGTTTGTAATGTCCATGTATGTACGTATGCAAGTCAGTTTAGGATACCGTATCCTCTTATCTGCCAAAAATATCTTTCTTTGCATTAAAATGCATTGCTTGCTTTCGGATTGAGATTGTTCTTCATCTTTAGGGACGTTTATGTTCAATAAGAATTTGGGTGCTGCTCCCGACTCTGATCTCACGGGAATTATACAGAATATAATTGGAGGAGTCGATGCATTGGCTGATGTAGTACTTGGTCAGATCTATAAAAGATTATGTAAATGTCAAACATTAACTTTCGAAGAGCAACTGCAACAGGGTATTCGATACTATGACATGAGGATTGCTTCTCATGAAGAGACGGACACGTATCATACTTGTCATGGTGTATACTGTGTTGAGATGTCAGATGCTCTTGCTCAGTTTAAAACTTTCTTGGATGAACATGAAAAAGAGATAATCATTTTGGACTTCAATCATTTGTATGCAATGGATGGACATCATGAGAAGTTTATTGATATGATCCTTGAAGCTTTTGGTGATAAAGTTGCACGAGTAGACAAGGTAAAACCTGCATCACCTGTGAAAGAGTATTGGAAGCGTGGATATCAAGTAGTCGTCTGTTATCATAACACTGATATGACAAAGGAGGATAAATACGAAGGTATTCTATACCACGGAGGGTATGTTCGGAGTCCTTGGCCCGAAGCCAATACTACAGATGATTTACATAGCAAACTTACAACATCATCCGTCGAGAAACGTCACTCTGCAGCGTTCTTTGTCTTGCAAGGTATTTTAACACCTGATGGGGAACTTATAAAGAATCAGATTTTGAATACAAAGGGTGTATCGATCAAGATCTCAGCGCCGAGCTGCAATACTTGTTTTAGTGATTGGATTACTGGTGATCATGTTGGTTCCAAGCTGAAGCTATCACGTAGCGCTACAGGTGAGGATGAAGATGAGGAAGGTCGTCCGACCAGTATAGTGATTGTTGATTATGTAGGTGGGGCTGTTTTACCTGCCGTGATAAACTCCAACCGCTCTGATTGAGTACACACTCTTAATTGTCTCAATTGGGGTTTAACATCATTATAATGCAGATACCAGTAGTTTGTACATAAACACTTAAATGATCTGTAGTAAGATACTCTTATAAGAAGATACAACCTGTCGCATACCAACTCAAATCTCTTATAGTACAATTACAAAACATAAATTTTCTTCACTCTACTTGAACATAGATCCAACCTTTAACATGAAACTCAGTCTTTCAATTGAAGTAATAATTCCTTCTTCTTTCGCCACCCAAGGAACGTCGTCCAACTGTTCTTGGAGAGCGTTGACTTAGGGGTGGGGTCATATGATGACGAGAAAGATGATGATATGATCTGCTACCTCCTCCTTGGTATCTCAAATCATCCTCTGAGTCTTCACTATACCTCCCAGCTTCATCTCCGTATCCTCCGCTCAAACCAACACTTTCCAATCCGTACCGTGGTGATATAAGTGCATCTCTACTCCTCAACATCGACCTTCGTCCAGGTGTAGATGGAGTACTATACTTCATCTCATCACGCTCACGGAATGTACCTATATCTTCACGTGCATCAAGAACTCGTGGAGTACGGGGCGTGCTGCCGCCTACTATCTCTAGCTCTTCACGTAAGCGGTCAATCTCTCTTCTCATCCTACCTTCCTTCATGTTACCATATCGATTCTCCTTGGGTAATAGTTCGTCAACGTCATCATCTAACCTACTCTTATCCTTCAAATCAGTCTCTTGAGGTGTATTCAGGGCACGAGCATCGCCACTGGGAGGTCCATCTCTACCCAAATACCTCATGACCTTATTCTTAACAACATTTTCCATATTACGCTCATGTAATAACTTACTAGATTCGATCTGAGCCTCTAATTCTTCAATCTCTTGTTTGTATTGAGTCTCCAAGTCTTTCAGTGATTCCATCAACATACTCTTCTTAGTTTGCATCGTACCTGCCATTTCTTTCAACTTCTTCTTCTCGGCCTCTAGTTCCTGACGAGAGGTATCATGTGCACTACGGAGTTTCAACACATGTTCCTCAAACTTCTTTAGCTCAGTCACTTCGGATTGCAATGCCTTCTTTTCTTTAGACGCTGCTTGTGTCATACGTTCAATCTTACTTTCAAGTGCCTTATTCTCATTCTTTTGTTTCTGTAACTTTTTACGCTCGGCTACGATATCCTTTAATGCATCCCGATCCTTCTCTACGGCCTTCATTTCAACTTCTAATGCCTTTTCTAACTCAGCGCGAGATTTGGATAAAAAACCTAAATGTTTGGATAACTCTTCCTTCTCTTTGGTAACGTCATTCATTTTTGATTTGAGTTCTTCCTTTACTGCGTTGATTGCCGCTGTCTGTTTAGCTAGTGAATCTGATAGCAAGTCCTTATCTGACTTCGCTGTATCTAATTCCTTGGCTAGTTCATTCTTTCGTAATGCCGCCGATCCCATCTGTTTACGTAACTGTTGTTCCATTGCCTCCTTCTCAGCCTTGACTTTATCCAACTGTTTGCGCATCTCTTTTTCTTTCTTAAGTTTAGTCTGCTGTACCTTATATAAACTCTGTTTGATACTATCAATAACTGTTGGTGCACCGGGTAACATACCTGGATTGTTACGTAATGTGATATTGAACGCATCTTCAAATTTTTGGTAGAGTGTTGTTTCCATAATCTCGTGATGTTCATTGTAACTTTCGATTGTCATGTCGTCTCCATCGGTTAGGAGAGATGGTAGATCAATATGATAGGATGAATTGTTGGATGTGGCTGTTGACTTATCACCGCCTAGACTGATGTGTGCACTACTGGCATCATCTACTTTGATTGGGCTGCTCGTATATTTATCAGTAACAGAGGAGACCGACGACGACCCACCGTTTGCAGCAGCGGCAGCCATCTTGGCGCGGCGTTTACCCTTTGCCAACTTGACACGGTGGATTGTAGCAGCATCACGTCCTACACTAACTGCAGTGTTCGATGGACTTGCCTGGAGGATAATGTGATTGTCTACATCTTGTGCCATTTGTTGCACATCTTGTGCTAACTTTTGTGCATCCATTGCAACACCGCTAGGCGGCGGCGGTGGCTCGTGCTGTTGTGCCATACGGCTTACTATACCGACGGGTATTTCATCAGATTTCATTGCAAATTGCAAAGTTATCTAAATACTATGGGTAGGGTTGTTGTATTAGACAATCTCGAGGCAGGGTGGCGGGATATTGATGGTATCCTAATTTTTACTCAAATTTGTATATTTCAATAATTATTTAGTCTTTTTACTAACAAACATGAATTTTCGCATGTAATAATGGTACGAAGCGGCCAAATGTTCTGCAACTTGTAATCGACATGTCGAAGAGTAGTTGAAAAGAGGAAGAGGGGGAGTTGAGAGTGAGGTCGAGTAGAGAGATAGGTAGTAGAAGTAGGGCTTGGTATAAGAGAGTAAAGAGGGAGTTATATATGCTTATACTTTCGTATTGCAATTGGTGACTAAACATATCATCATTTAAAGTGGCACTGAGCAAGCAAGAAGATAGTTGCAATTTGCAATCGATAATACTCTTTCTATCATCCATCCATTAATTTAAAGAATATGAACATGCAACATACCAAGCCACCAACAGCGTCAGCATGGAGACGATACACTACCACCGACGATACTAATATAGCAGTACCTAGTTTATCAAACAGTAGCAATGGAGGTAGTAGTAGTACTGATACATCGTTTGAGGATCTTGATGAAATAACCAATACTGAATTATACACAAACTTCAAGGAGGCGTTCAATATAACTCTCCGTAACAATCCAGGTATTTTGCCAGGTCAATCCAACATCATTGACTCTTTACAAAAGACATTATTCAAGGTACAAAAGAAACGTGCACAAAAGGAGAGGGAATTACGAAATCAATTAGACAAAGTCAAGTCAGAGAAGGATAAAGTAGAGAACCAATTACGAAAAGAAATGGGCACAACAGCAGCATCTCTCGAAGAGTTAACAAACGAATTAGATACAGCACGAAGTAAAAGGGATACCCTTAGTCTATCTGTTGAGAGGGAACTTGCTAATATACAAGCTATAAAGGATCAACTCAAGATCAAAATGAGTGACGTTACCAAAGAGAAGGGAGAGCTATCCAAGCATCTCAAGTATATATCACAGTCACGTACTGACCTCGAAAAGACACTGGAAATAGAATTAGAATTGGTTGAGAAAGATAGAGAGGCATTGAAAAAGGTAGCAACAGAGCGTACCAAGTTGCAACAACAAAAGAGAGATAATAAGCAACTGGAGGATGAGATTGAAGTGTTGTCTGTTGTTGCAGCTAAAGAACAAGAGGCTCTTCAACTACAAAAGACCACTCTCAAAGAACGTATAGAGCAGCTCAAGAAGGAAAATGAGGGTACACGACAAAGTCTTGAACAGGAAGAGAAACAACTTAAAGATATTGCAACTGTTATGCAAGCCAAAAAGACCACCCTCATTGAAAGCAAAGCCAACATCGAGAACCAGTACCAAAAGGAAATTCTTGACCTGAGAAGTCAAATGCAAAGGAGTACAATCATTCACGAAGATGAGATGGAACAAGTGGTAAAAAGTAAGATTAAGGAATGGAAGGATGCCAGTGGTAGTGAACTGCAATACAATAAACCATCAATAAAATCACGTCTCGAATCAAAGCTAAAGAAGGTACTGCCTGATGATGACTCGGTTGGAGAGTACAGATACAATAGCAAGGGGGCGAAGATGCAAAATGAAATCTATCATCTGAAAACGAAACTTGAACAAGCCAAGGTGGCTCGAGAAGGAGCAAATGGAAGAACCAGACAGTCACTTCAAACACCAAGAACGCCACGAGAACATATACACCATAGGACATCTACATCTCCAGTGCCTGATAATAGAGAAGAAGAGATTCAGTTCTTGCGAGATGAGTTGAGAATGAGCAAACTGCGTTCGTCTAATGTTGGATACCCACAAATCACTAGACACCGCCATAGTCCAGACCCTATTAGATCTCTTGATATTTCTGATCGTTCTGGAACTCGTCACTCTGGTAGCCGATATCCATTCGATAGGGACATGTATGATAAAACTCCAAATAGGGACCGATACGATGTAATTTCAAGCCCAGCGCCTCGTATGAAACCCCTGACATCGAGACATAGCGACAGAAGGGTATCGTATTCTAGATTCGACGAAGACCGAGACGACACTGGTTTGAACATGTATCCACAAGACAGTAGACGAGAAGGTAGACACAGATACAGAGACGGATATTACTAACTAATTAAATTAAGCTATAATTCCGTCAATCCACGTTTTTGTCCCTTCTTCTTCTTTACCGCCGGTGCACTACTACTATCCCCTCCTCCACTACTAACAACATTGCCATCTTTATCTTTGATATGTACCGCAATCTGTCTTCCCAGTCCAGCACCATAACTCCCTCCCTTGTTCTTCTTCTTTATTAATCCACCTCCACTACTATAATCGCCATGATCAATAGTATCAAATGGCAAATCACCACCTTTCATCATACGTTGACTAACCCTTGCACCATTCACTACATCATATGTCCGTGCAGTTAATTGTTCTTTCACAGGTGGTAACGCCACGCCATTATAACAATTATTAGGTATAGTTGGTAATGGCACTGCATTTACTATATTTGCCAAGTCGGCTATTTCCGAAGGCGAAGGTAATGTCGATGCCACACCATTAATACCCCCTCCCAAATTATTACAATCACCACTACTTTTACCATCCTCACTTAATTCAACAGCTAATAATAAATCACAAGGTAATAATTGTGATATAGATGATCGTTGTGCATGTATAGCATAATCTTGTGAATTGGCAATTAATTCTAATGCATATCGTCGAGCTTGTTCTAATAGACATGAATAGGCTTTGGGTGTTATGTCGGAATGTGATAGTCCGTTTAATTTGAGTGCATTATCAATTATTGATATGTCATCCATTAAGAATGATTTATTGTTTGATTTGGAAGAGTTGGATTGTTTCTTTTCTTTAATTGATGAGGCATTAACTGCCTCCATCCAACTTTTTCCGCCTATACCGGCATATCCCTCACCATACATCCAACCTTGTGATTTTGATCCATAATAGCTCAAATATGGGTTGCTAATAGCACTCTTCTTTTCTCCTTCCTCATCATCCTCTGCAGATGTAGAAATGGTATGATATCTCCTTGGATAAATAACATTACTAGGTCCATTCCATACTGCATTGTCTTCACGGAATGCACGTTCAATTTCATCCATTTGTTGTATTTCTCTTTGTGCAATTTGACCTCTTTCTAATTTATATTGAGATGTTGATGAAATTGTATTTGTGTCCTTTGGTGAGCCCTTGGGTGATGTTGATGAGGTTGTAGAAGATGCTGATGCAAATTTAATACCAGTGGATGTTGTATTGGTATTGATTGATAGTTGAGATGTATTTACATGTAATTGAGATGGGTATTTAATAATTGGTTGCAATGTATCATTTGGTTTCATCTTCTTTAAGGGTGGTTGTTGATTAGTGCCACTAACCATTGCATATGCTGTTGCTGCTCCGTGTGTACCCATATTATTTTGAAATGAGACCGCTGCATTAGCGTGTTGACTACTTGCTATTGCTGCTGCCGCCTTTACAGATGCTGATACAACTGGGGGTTGATTTGGATTGTTTTTGGGAGGCATCTGGTTATTGATGAGGTTGTGTTGTTGTTTTTTTCTTGGTCGGCGTATATTGTTGGTAGGCAGTACGTCTCAAGATGATTCTCTAGATATATATTATTATTTACTAAGAATACATTAGGTATTGCAATTGATCACGCACTACTGATCACCTAAGGTCGCTGAGGGGGTTCCTTAAAGTTGTTTAAAAATTAGGTGTCTACTATGTATCGACCTTTATAGGATACCGACGGTCATTACTGCCTCTCTTGATATTGATAATTTACATCCCCTCACAATACATTGGCCACAGGATTGTTGGATTGTAGGTATTGCCTCTATCATAGGAACTAACAGTGTTGCTGTATTATTCGTTTGTTTAGTAGTATTGTTATTAAGAGTTTAGTCCATCGTCGTGGAACACAACACATTGCAAAGTCTACTCTCATAAGAATTGAATTATCTAGACACTGACGAGGTGTACTCTAGAGAGCAGTGTTTTGTTCTCATAGTATTGGTATCATTATTTGGAGAGGAGGGGTGATATCTATTAAATATAAGTATTAAGCGGAGCTTGTGGGCACTGTACATATATTGCAAACAATCCACAAGGATACAACATTAATATCACACAACATATACAACCATGAGATTCCTACCAGCACAACCAGCCACCAATTCCGATGGTCTCACACCAGAGGAACAACGTCTGAAAGAATCACAATTAGCATATGCCAAGAAGAAGGCTGAACGGGAAGAGAAGGAACGTGTCATACGCGAAGAGGAAGAGAAGCAACGTAAAATTAAACAACTTGAAATGTGGAAGGAGCAAAAGAGACAGGCTAAGCTTGCTAAGGTTGAGAGGGAGAAGGAATTGCGTGCTCGTGAGTATACTATACTTTGTGTGTATGTTTATTGTGTGTATATGTATTGTTTGTATGTTTATGTGCATATCATGTGCTCACATTTACTTTACACAAATTACATTTTGATTGAATGAATACAGAATACAAAGCAAAACTAGAAGCAGATTTAGCAGCCGAGATTGAACGTGTACGATTAGAAAAGGAAGCAGAAGAGGAAAGAAAACGTATGGCCGAGGAAAAGAGACAAAGGGCTATACGTGCCGAACGTGTACGAAAAATTAAAGAAGAACAAGAGCGATTAGAATTAGAAGTACGAAGAGTTGATATGAAGAAGAAAGGTATGACGAATGAAGAGATTAATTTAGTATTTGAAAGAGAACGGATAGAGAAGGAAAGAGAAAGGATGGAGAAGGAAACTAGATTAAGAGAAAAGGAAGAGAGACGGCAAGAGGAAGAGAAGCAGCGTTTACTTGCCGAGGCTGAGAAATTAAGAAATAGATTTGCAAAGAAAAAGGCAAAGGGTGATAAAGCTCGGAGACAAACAGCGGGAGGTTTGCTTGAATCAGCAAGCCGTACTAGCAGTGCACCTCAACCACAACAAAAGAGTAGACTATTGGCAGCAGTAGAAAAACAGTCCAAGCTTCAGAATAATAATCCATCGCCTCCCAAGAGTAAGCTTTTGGAAGCTGTGAGTAAACAGAGCAAGAAGAGGTCAAAGCGTCATACTGTTGATACTCTTGCAGCTCATAAAAAGGAAGGTAAAACTGTAGTAACAATAGATGGATCCGGAGAAGAGGTTGGAGGCAATAACACTCAAGAAGTTGTGGTAGAGGAACCCGGGGAAGGTGGGTCAAAGGACAACGAGACCGATATCCCGAGCAAATTAGATTCTTTGTCTATTGGTGAGGCGAATGTTCAGGGTGAAGGTTCTGTATCAACCGGAGGGAGTAGACTATTGGCAGCGGTGAATCAACAAAGCAGAAATAACAGCACAATTGCAACCCCAGCGCAACCACCAATAGAAGAGAAATGTGATAAGCCAACTCCAATATTATCTCCGCCGCCGCCGAAACCACAGCCGCACAACAAACTGCCAGAGAAAGTCCTATTATCTACAGATGGATCATCAGATAGAGTTACCGAGGTTGAGGAACGGTTGCAGAATGAGTTGCAACAACTCAAGTTAGATATACAGCGTGTCGGTGACCCCACTCAGCCATCATGTTCGTTCGGCGAGTTATTTGCAGACGAATTTGCTGAACAGTTTTATGAGGGCATTGCCGCTACACTAAAGGCAGCCAAGAAACGAGGAATTGTAAAGTATAATAGTCCACTTCTTCTGAAAGGTGCACACGACAATGTCATGATCACACTCGTTGCTGATAAACCAGTGGCTGAAGAGCCAAAGGTAGCAGATACTTCAACCCCAAAAGTATCACCCGAAGAACCAGTGGCAGTAGAAGATACTTCATCCGAAGAGGTACCACAACCAGAAGAACCAGTTAAAGAGGAGAAAGCTATTGAGATCACTACCACACCATTAGAGAAAGTAGAAATAGAAGGTGGGGATACCCATGACATTGATAAAGTCCAAGATACCGATAGTACTTCTGGCTCTCGACCTTCACTAGAAGACGATGAGGAGGAGGAGTTGCCCACCTATGAAGAATGGTTGGCTGCTAATGGCGAAAGTTTGGAGGCGGGAGAGTGCTGATTGCTTCTGCGGACTAGCCGCTGCATCAAATAGAGAGGGCAAGGACATAGGTATCCTAGCCCATTTGTCTCAAATGTAATCTGCCTGCCTTAATTGTCAGTGTGAAGTCATAATAAATGTAGGAAAAGTTAAATCATGCAAGAGTTCTATTTTTCTTTAAGTCTTTACTTTAAACCTTATTAAAAGTCTAAAGACGCACCTCCAGCTAGTGAAGAGCAGCCTCCAGCAGAATGTTTCTTCTTATTATCATCAGTATTCACACTACCGCCTCCACTCCGAACACCACTCGTTGAACTACCACCCTTGCTATATTCCTCAGGAGGTAAATGTAACAATTGTACCGTAACCTTCCGTCCATCACGCTTCACGCCGAATCGTTCAGCCAAAGGTCGTTTCCATGTTACTGTATCTGTATAATGTGACATGGTGAATGCAGCACACTTCCGTACTGTTAGTATACCCTGTAGTAATGAGAATTCTGGTGGGGGTGGTGTTCGGAGTGATGAGAAGGAGTCTAATGATAATGTGGTATCGGTTGTACTTCGTAATGAGGCAAGTGTATCCAATTTGTTATTAGCTGGTGATGATGATGCAGATGATAGCCACTTCCATGGTCGTATGGTAGCCAAGACAACAACTGGTAGATTCTCTTTTCGTATCTTAGCCATTAACAGTGGTAATGCAACTGCTCCTTGACCCACTGGTAATCTATGTAGGAATAATCGTATAACTGTATTTGGATATGTAGATATGGTAGATTGAAGATTTCTCCATAGTGAACAGAAAAGAGCCATACCTTGCTCTTGATATTCCATGTTCCCATTTGTGGTAGTAGAAGTAGAAGATAGTGCCTTTGAGCAATCAATGATTCTTGTATTTGTATCCAGAGGATTGTCTTCACTTTCTTCTGTAAATTGATCTGACATTCTCTTGGAGAGATTATATGAATAACAATAAACTCCATCACCTACACTGCTGTTTGTTCCACTGCTGTTGTTACTAGAACCAGTCATACCGCTGCGTTCATCTTGAACTGATTTACGATATTGCCATGCATTAACAAGTCCTTCATCCTTGTTGCTTTCATCTGTAGTATTGCTGTTTTCCTCATCATCTTCTTCTTCCTCTTCTTCAATGATTGCAGATATAGATTCACGATTGTTACTACTCATCATTTGATCCCCATTCATTGCAGATGTATTATTAGACGTAGTAGATGATTGTTTCTTCTTCTTAGCTTCTTTAGCACGAAACTTATCCAAATGCAAATTCCTGGGAAGTGAGTGTATAAAATCTTGTAATTCTTGTGGTGTCGATCCTTCATAGTTTCTGAGAGTAGCAGTATCTATATTATCTTGTTCATCTAAGTTTTGCAAAGATGTATCATTATCGATACTAGGTAAAATACTAGCCATCAATACCATCTGACGTTGCGCTACTCCCTCAGCACACCAATATCTACATAATGATCTTGCTAAATCATCTGTTAAGCGATCCTCTTCAAGTAAGATCAATGACATCAAGGGTATCCCGCCACCCTCTCCCCCGGACGAGAAGAAGAAGGAATCAATTTCACGCAAACCAAAGGATGTCAATGTTAAGTTATTCGTCCATGGTTTAGTACCTGGTAGATTTGATGATGATACTGTTCTTACTTGTTGTGTAGGCGATGATGGTTGTGCATCTGATGTGGATATGTTTTGAGTAGATGATGGAGGAGATACCGTAGCCGATGATGTAGCTTTCCTACCCCTACGCTTAAATGATGAACTCATTTTATTTGCAATACTATTAGATAACTAGATAATACCTACTACGCTGTCGATAGTGTTGTAGTTTTAGTTGTGGTATGTGGAAGTTTCTTTTGCAACTCGGTATCTTTTGAAGTTTCATCGGGCGTCTCTAAATCTGAAAAAATCAATCTCAAGAATTCGGTTGAGGTAGCAATAGTAGAGAACTTATAATAACTAAAGAGACTGAAGATGAAGGCCACCCTAGCAGTAGCAATCCTCAGTAGTACCCTCGCCACCGCTCAGAATGTCGGCGGCGGCGGAGTGGCATACAAAAAGATGTCAAAGCTAAGAGGTGATCCCATCTTGCAAAATATGCAAAAAGTTAAGAAGGCTGCTGTAGAGAAGAATAAGATGATGGCAGAAGAACAAACATTTGATTTTGAGGGTGTATCACTTTCCATGACTGCTGGAGAAGTTGATAAAGATTTCTGTGCTTCGGCGTCTCCTGTTTCGTTGGCTGGGTATATGAATGGTAAGTTCTTATTTTTGCCATAATGTATGTCTTGCTATTTTGTAGTTTGATGCAAGTGATGGGTGGTTGGCTGTTGAAGATGACGGTTGAGATGACGGCTGACTATATTATGATTAAATGGTTGGTTGCGATGACAGCTGAGATGACGGCTGGTCTAGAGTGTGATTTTTTTTTGTGACGGCAAGGCTATAATATGGTGGTTATTTTTTATTTGTTTTGGTTAAAGTGTGCTTATGTTATGTGATGGTGTAACAAGGTTGATATCAAATATCTAACTCAATACAACCCCTCTTTATTAATTTATAACATCAACAATATAGTCAAGGGAAGTAAGTTTGATACGGATAGTGATAAGCACTTATTTTATTGGCTTGCTGAGAAGAGAGCTACAAGTCAGCTTCCTCCAGGTGAACAAATCCCTGCAGGAACAGGAGAAACACCTCTCATTGTTTGGTTAACTGGCGGTCCCGGCTGTAGTTCCTCACTTGCTCTCCTATCGGAGAATGGACCGTGTACTGTGAATGATGATGGGGAATCAACATCAATTAATCCTCACAGTTGGACGGAGAGTGCACATGTACTTTGGTTAGACCAACCAGCAGATGTTGGATACTCCTATGGACAGGGTAATGATTCGAATGAGGAAATGATTAGTGAAGATGCATACTACTTCCTCCAGGCATTCTTTAAATCAGAGCAAGGACAAAAGTACTTGACTGCACCGCTCTTTATTGTTGGTGAAAGTTATGGAGGGCATTACGCTCCGGCTATTGCACATAGAATTTGGAAGGGAAACACTAATCTTCAGGCTGGTCTTGCTACTCTTAACCTCAAGGGATTAGCAGTCGGCAACGGACTTACTGATCCCGAGGAGCAATATAAATGGTATGCCGAGATGGCGTTCAAGAATTCTCACAACAACCCTGTAATCTCGGAGGATACTTATAATATGATGAAGAAGTCGGAACCAATGTGTACCAAGGGAATTGCTCAGTGCAACAGTGGTGATGGCATGTTGGACTCGTTTGCTTGCCAAGCTGCATTTGCATATTGCAACATGGCCTTAACAACACCCTATCGAGCAACTGGATTAAACCCCTATGATATTCGTAAGCCTTGTGGTGACAATCCTCTTTGTTATGATTTCTCAAAGATTGAGAAGTTTATGAACAGTGACAAGACGAAGGCTGCTCTTCACGTTTCTGATCATAATCCCACATGGCAAACATGTAACATGATGATTAACATGTCCTTCCACGTTGATTGGATGAAGAACTTCGCGCCATATGTTGCCGACTTGTTGAATGCTGGAATTCCCAGTCTCATTTATGCTGGTGATGTTGACTTCGTCTGCAACTACATGGGAAATAGGGCCTGGACGCTCAACCTAGATTGGAACCACAAGGCTGAATTCCAAGCCGCTCCCGAGAAGGATTGGAATGGTGGCAAGGGATTGGCAAGGACATCAAATGGTTTAACATTCTTGCAGGTATTTGAGGCTGGGCATATGGTACCCTCTGATCAACCTTTAGTAGCTTTGCAAATGATTACCAAGTTTATCCATGGAGAAGAATTCTAATCTTTAGGGTACCTGGTTTGGTTTTGTTTTTGCTGTAGAAGAAGAGATTGGTTGTGTTTTGTCTGCTAGGTGCATAGAATAATGTAAAATTGGTTGAACAGTAGTGTAGTAGTGTACAGTAGTATATTACATCTGATGCAATGCAGCATCTAACCACACGCACGCTCTAAGATTTCACGACATAGTGTAAACGGTATCCTTTCTTTCCTTTTTTAATGACATAAAGAGTGAAGCTCGATCACACTTGCATGCAATGAAGGTACTAAGTGAATAGTCATAATTTACTTGTCGATCTACTATCACCATCTCAAGGTAAGCGTATGTATTGAGTATCGATGGAGTGATTTGTGTTTTGCTGTTCTAGCGCTGCCGTGGTTTGGTGAGGAGAAGTTGACCTAGGAGGTTGTCGAGTTTTTTTTGTGTTGAGTTGCAATTTGTGTATCATCGTTCACCATCTACCACATCATATCTGGTGTTTTACCCTTGCCAGTCATACTGTTTGCAACTGGTAGTCTTTATCCACACCGGGGCGGTGGCTGATTATTAGCTATGTAAGAGATGGTGTCTGGCGGTTTTGTTTGTGCATATCATGTCGTTATATTAATTTGTGTCATCATATCTTCTTCTTTATGTCACTACTATACTCTTCATAATGATGTCTCCTCTTACCATTTACTGCATTCACTCCTCATCATACATCACATATATACAATACACAGATTCATCATCCTCATCGAAACCTCAAGACCATGAAGATTACTCTCCTCCTTACCATTCTAGGCGTCTCTGCCAATACTGCTGTCTCAGCTTTTGACCTACCCGAATTCCTCCGCGGTAATAACGCGTGTAACTGTGAAAGCAATGGTGATTGTAGCAGTAATGAATTTTGTGACGGAAATACTAGCTGTAATGAGAAAGGCGGTGGTACCATCACTGGAAAGTGCGTATCAGGATCAGGTAACAATGGTAACAACAGGTCTGGCGATCAATGTGAGTGCAAGAAAGATAATCAATGCAGCGGGTCTAATTCATGGTGGTAAGTTTTGTTTGTCTACTCGTTCTATGCATCTATCTATATCGGATGTTCACCTAATACCATCATTACGATACCCATAGTGACCAAGACGTGAACTGTTCGGGTAATGAATTCGGTGACGATGGTGGATTTTGCGTATATGGTAACGCAAATGATATCGCCGATGAATGCAACAACAACAGTGATTGTAATGGGGGAGAGTTCTGTGACAATCAGGGATACTGCAGGTTGAGCTCTAATGGCAATCGTGGTAATGGCCGAGTTTGTGACTTCAAGCAATGTACCAACAAGGGTAACCAGGACTTGTGCCAATGCAACCTCAAGAACAGCCGTTGTGTTAAGGGTTCATCGGTTGGCGCCAACACCTGTCCCTACGTCGATAACACTGACAGGAATGGATGTTGCGTTCCTGGGGCTGGAGCCAACATGTTCTTGGCCGAGGAAATCCTCGGAGAAGAAGAGTAAGTGTTTCAAAAGTTGAATAAGGGAGTCTTTTAGTACATTAAAATCGTAAGTTAAAGTAGGTTTTGGGGAAGAGGAGAAGTCGAAAGGGCAGGCAGGGGAGGATTAGAATGAAGAATCACTAAAATGTAGTTGAATGAAATTGTCTTGACATATGATTGACTTGATGTTGCCCATGCTTGATGATGCATGTCTCTCTTTTGTTATCTCCTCTTTCACTTCCATTCGGAGAATCTTCTCTTGACTGTATATCTGTTCCCTTCAGATCAGGTTAGAATCAATAAGGCCGTTGGATATCTATACTACATCATAGCAGTCTACTCTCAAGACTACATGGCAGGCACTACCTCCTTCTCTTCACCTATTGGGATCTCCTTTCCACCTCTCACTTTTGCGGACATACAACGGGGCTTCACGCCGCCGCAAAAACTACCATTTTACCTCGTATATTGCAAAGATTCGATAATGTACGCCAAACAGCCTACAGTAGGAACTACTAAGTACCACCATCAGAAGATAACCACGCACCTGATATTTTTCAGAAGGATACCACGAATAATTCGAGTCCTATTTTGGGACAAGCAAGTGATATCCGTTCAGTCCATAAAAGTCGTCTCTTCACATCTGAACTGATATTGATATGCACCCTCGTTCATTGATAGCATGATGAATATTTACCCTTGTATTGCTAGATGATGCTCTCGAAGCAATGATAATCATACCCTATGAAATCTTATCATCAAAACACTTTATCATATAAATCCTCAGCAACAAAAAAAATATCTTTATGTTCATGTATAATACTTATGAACTGATATAAACACGCCAGTACAACAAGTTCTATTAATCTCTCCGCCGTTATTAATAATATACAATAAGCAATGCCATCGAATACAACAACAACACAAAGTGAAGCTAATAAGCGTCATCATTCGCAAATATCAATGCATCCATTAGAGGCAAGAGCAAATAATAATCCATTTGAAAACTTTATGAACATGTTCCATCGTCCAGCACGATCAACACAAACACAACAGAGGAATGATAAGCAGGATGTAATAGCAGCATTATCATTTGAATCATCATCTGATCAGCCCACTCAACCAATGAAGCAACCTCGTCATAATATGACTCAAGATACTGAATATGATCAAATGTTAAACAATAACAATAATGTTGTTGTTATTAGCAATGAAACCAAGGCTGCCTATAATCCGCCACGGCAAGTTGGTAGAAGATCTAGTAATGATGAGTCAAGAGTACGCAATATCTCACCAGCACATTCAACTGGTAGTAGTTCTGTTCGTACTGAGGGACCGGAAGAGTATGCTAACATCCCCAACCGCTCTACACGCACATCATCTATCATCGCCTCCTCCTCTACCTCCTCATCTACATCTACAGCAACATCAGCATGGCGTACAGCAATATGTCCACATACATCCAAACCCTACTATTGGAATGTACAAACACGTGAATCAAAATGGAAGAAACCATTAGAATTAGCTAGTGCCGAGGAACGTGAAGCAATTCAAAGTAAAGAAAAGAAACAACGTGATTTCTTTACTAGTATGGAAAAGAATATACTAAAGAGATTGGAGAATAGTAGAAGAGTTAAAGAAGAGGAGGAGAGAGCCAAGAAGAGTGATAGTAGATTAATGTTATTGGATGATAATTTTGATGATGCAATGGAAGAAGAAGAGGGAAGCTTGTGTTCATTAGACAAGTATAATGCTACCAATAGTTTAGAATATTCGGCATCCACCGGTACTGAGGGTATATTATACAATGGCATTAGTAGTAATGCGATGAATGCAGGTATTGATTCAAGTTGGACGCAGGTAGCTACTACTTCGTCTCCTGGTGTTATTGGAGGAAACGGTAATGAGGATTGGATTGCTGGATGGATTACACCCAATTCGGAATCCAACTTTGAAGCACAGCAGCAGAAGGCTGGAAGTGAAGGGGGAGAAGGGAAAGTGCAGAATCAAAGAGCAGCTAGTGCTCCGGGAAGAAGTGAAAGTCCATCAGGTGCAAGTTGTTTAAGCTTTAGCAGTATGGAAGGGTTGTCAGTATTTGACCACGCAGCATCGAACTATCGGGATACTTTATCACCAGTCTCTCTCGATGATGGCAGTCTCAACACAAATCTTAGTAGTTCTACTACAAGTATCGATGGTGTCTCCCGAGAAGAGCGTGATGATAAAGTCCATCCGCTCGTATCAAAACCTCGTACATTAAAAAGTCGACTTGAAAGGATTAAGAGCTCCGGACTAGTAATTGACAAACCGGACCTCGTCCGTACAATTAGTAAGATGGAATATGATTTGTTAGTCGGGCAATTGAATCCATTGTTAGTTATTGAGTCTACCAAGACTTGTCGTCCTACCCTTGATGAGAATGGTTTGAGTCCAAGAACAATGGCTCCAAATCATTCCAAGTTGAAGGATAGGAAACGGTCTGATGAATCACCATTAACACCCACGACGATGACATGTGATATCCTATCTTCTTTACACTTGACACAGAGTGCAGAAGGTTCGATAAATGTTTCATTACTTGATTCTTCAAGCTCAGATGAAAGCGAGGGCCCGTTACTGCCTATGGATATGGCTCCTTCTTCACCCTTGACACCCAACGATGACGACGATGAAGAGGAGCAAGATAACTTGCAACAAACTCGATCCTCTAGTAGTCCAGCCAGTGCTTCTGTGAGCAAGCCAAGCTTGACAAAGCGAAATACTTGTGGTACCATCTACCTCGGATCGACGCTCTCGGCTCCTGATAAGGATGCCTTGATCAAGTGTGTATGTGGTGTATACCGTGCTCATCTATTGCAGGCCGAGCGCAGTAATGGCGGTATTGCCACTGCATCTTCTAGCAACAAGGGTAGTCTCAACTCAGCCAACTTTAATGCCACTACCGATGAGGATGTACACGCCATCTTTCAAGATCGTCGTTCACCTGGTGACTATCGTTATCTTGATACAACCTCCATCCCATCACTTGCCACTATTACAGACTTCTACCGTTCAATCTTCTTAAGATCACAAATGGAAGTTGATTGTATCATCATCTCTCTCATTTATATTGAACGACTTATCAAGATGACTGATGGAAAGCTAACCCCTACACCTAGAAATTGGCGTTCTATATTATTCTCATGTATGGTATTGTCATCGAAGGTATGGGATGACTTATCAATGTGGAACTGTGACTTTAGTAAGATTGGTCCATTGGGTGTAACCTTCTCGCTATCGCGTACCAATGAGTTAGAGATTGCTCTGTTACGAGCTTTGGAGTATAAGGTGAAGGTGAATGCGAGCGAGTATGCCAAGTATTACTTCTTATTGAGGGGTATGCTTTGTAGGTCGGGGCTTGCGAGTGATGACTTGTCCAAGTTACAACCGTTGAAGAAGAGGGGTAGCGAAGTCACAACTGCCAATAACAGTAGTGATGGTGGAGTCACAAGTAGCATTTCCAAGTTATCGTTGAAAGAACGGAGCAAGAGTTATGGGTATGCCGTAGTTAAGAAGCAGGGTGATACTTCCGGCCAAGATGCTGCCGTAGAAGCGCCACCTGAAAGTCCCTCTCATAGAGCAAGCCTTGAACAGATTGTACGAATGGGATAAGTTGTTTTGATATCGTTTTTAGAATAGAAGGCCAGTGTTGAGTGTGATAGAGAGAATAGATAGATAAATAGTTTTTAGAGTTAGATGTTTGGTTGTTGAGAGTGTCTAGTCACCAATTTACATGCCGTACATGCTTTCAATTTATCACTCTCTTCCTCGCCCTTGCCACAATTGGCACATACTGATACATCAACCGTGCTCATAATCTGTAGTTGTGATGTATTATTTTGTTCTTTGATATGTGTTATGCAGCTTAACTTTACTAGCTGCCAAGCACAGTACTGATACAACAAATACTGAAGGTGAAGTTGATATTAATGATGGGGATGATAACAATCAAGAGGTCCAGCAGCCAGAAGAGGAAGAGGTACAACAGTATGAGGCAGAAGAATTACATCAGCCAGAGGAAGTTGACGAGGGGGGTGTTAATGGGGATGATAACAACAGTAATCTTATGGGGCTGGATTTTGCATGTGTCGAGTGCGTCTCTAGAGGGAAAACTAGGGACATGAATAAGTAGTATGATTTCTTGTCCAATCTATATTTATAAGTACAAAGAGGATGGAGCCACCTCTGACTACTCTATCTCTATATATCTACTGTCATACGTAGGCTCTCTTCGATATACTTTCAAGGATGGCCTCGGCAGATGACTCTAGTTGTGAACCATCTCTCAATAACCGGCTACTACCCCTGGATGATGAAGACGATGTCGATCTACCCCCAACACTTCTTTCGTCATCTCTATATGCTAAACTATACTTGCCACTCTTTGAGTCAGAGTCCGATGGTGTCTCCTTGGCACCAATATTCAACTTTTTACATATAGATGCAATCATCACAGCACCCAATACCAACACGCTTCCGGCAACATATAACCAGCTAAATCCCTTGGGAAATAGCACAAATGAGAGAAGGATAGTCATAGCTTTGCGTGCTGTAGTCAGCACCACCGCAGATACTCCCCCGAATCTCTTCACTAAAGTCATATAGCATGATATACTTATATAACTCAATACAGTATACACACCAAAGTATAAACTCAAGGTCTTATCCTCTTTCAATACCTTCAAGAATGGTAATAACGTGCCATTACCAATAGTAATAATACTCATACCATAAAAGCTAAACAGGTTAGAGAAGACAGTCACTTCCAATCTTGAACTACCAGCCTTGAAAAGATGTTCCTGTGCATTGGGCAATATAGCATCGGCTACCACACTTAAACTCACAAGGAGTAAGCCCGTGGGATCAAATTGGAGTGGATCTAATTTGTAATCTGCCATGGCGAATAAAACAAGTCCGGCACAGATTGATAATGCGCAGACATATTCATATGATTTGAACCGACGTGCGTTTAGGATGGTTGCTATGATCATTGTTGGTACAAGCTTGCATGATCTAAAGACTATAAGAGAGGGTGTGTACATAAAAGATGATATGTGTGTGGTTAGTAAATAGTACATGTATTGTGTATGAGACATAAACATCAACACAACTATTCGTGACTCGTCACGTACCAACTTTTGTAGGGAAATTAATATAACTCAAACTCAAATTACTCAAACTTGAACTAGCAAACAAACATAATGTCAATAGTGGAAATGCCCTCAATGGTGCAACTCTACTTAATCCACCCTCATTCGTCATATATGTCCTTTCTAAATAACTAAAGAATAATACACCGACCACTTCGGCATAACCCAACATTAATGTTCCATTACTTTTTAAATTATGACGTGTAGCTTCATCTGTAATTGAGTCAGAGGCATTTGATAATAAGTTCACTAATGCTTCTTGGAGTATGTTATGCATACCAAAGAATAGGAACATTAGGAAACTAAGTAATACCATTTGTTGTGTTGCTGGCAGGTTATCTAATAGTGCTGATCCAAGTCCGGTGTCGGTGTTTGGCTTGTCGGTTGGTGATGTATCATGCTGATTACTATTGAGTCTTCTATTTTTTGATGGAGATGATGATATTGTACTGTCATCCTCTTCCTCTTCTTTTATCATAGTCATCGTATTTATCAATGGTTGTGTAGATGCGGAGTAATCATCCATCGATGATAATGAATCTCCGCCACCAAGTTCTATATCGAGTAGATCTCTTGTTGGAGAATCTCTCGTTTCGTCTACAAATGGAGGCATGGAGAATATCTTCTATATTATATGCTCGTCTATAGCAATTGATTGGATGGCGTAGTTCTTGCTGAATTATGAGTCGCTAATTGTACGCCATATTATAAACACTAGTAGTTGTGACTGCTGGGTCATAAATTAAATGTCGCAGTGCCACTAATCGTGAAAAATTGACAAGCCTGTGCCCTTGATCGAACGAAGGGCAAGGCCCAAAGGTATCTTCTTCTTCTTGACTATCCCAAAGAGAGTTCTCCACTTAGAAACATGAAAACTAACTTCTTCACAAGTCGGCAACTCTCTCCTCATACACCCTGCCTACACCATCAAACTCGGCGCTTTCCCTAATCACCTATCCACAAATTATACATCTATTACACCCCGATAATATCCGTCGTAAATTTTCTGCAATATCACGGAGATTTATCAATTTTCAATAAACTATACAAACGGAACAACAAACAAAATAAACAACAACCATGTCTCGCGATAGTAATTATGATCATCATATATCAATCTTTTCACCACAAGGACGTCTCTATCAAATGGAGTATGCCTTCAAGGCTGCCTCATCAGCATCAGGATTAACCGGTATAGCCCTTCGTGGTAAAGATACATGTGTAGTAGTTACACAACGTAAGGTACCAGATCGTCTCATCGTACCAAGTAGTGTATCACATGTTTTTAATGTAACATCTAAAATTGGTGTATTAGCCACCGGTATGACTGCCGATTGTAATTCATCAGTACAACGTATGCGATATGAGGCTGCCGATTTTGAATTCAAGTATGGATACTCCATCCCACCAGCCGTATTGGCCAAGCGTATGGCAGATATTGCACAAGTTAATACCCAATCGGCTAGTATGCGTCCATTGGCTGTGGTGTTACTAATTGTAGGCGTGGATGATGAGAAGGGACCACAGGTATTGAAGGTTGATCCCGCTGGACACTTTCTGCCATTTAAGGGTACTGCCTCCGGTAGTAAGGAACAGGAGGCTACCAACTTTTTAGAAAAACGTGTTGATAGTATACCTGAATATTCATTCGATGAGACGATCCGGACTGCTATTGTTTGTTTGGGTAGTGTATTGGGAAGTGATTTTAGGGGTAATGAAATTGAAGTTGCCGCTGTTCAGGGTAAGACTGGGAAGTTTACTACCTTGACTGATGATGAGATTGAGGATCATTTGGTGAGTATTTTATTTTGTTATAAGACTTGGTGTTTATTATATGTTTGTGTGTTGTATCTAATGACTTATTCCGTTTTCTTTTAAATCTAGAATGCTATTGCTGATGATGCCGATGCTTAGATTTGGAGATATATGTGGATGGTGGTATTTGATTGAAGAGGGGAGGATTATAGTGGAATAGATAATTACTATACCATAAAAATGGAGTTTGAACAGGAGCCAATTTATATTTTTTAATCTCTACCCATGGTTACAAACACTCCACTATACAACAATGTCCGTCCAATACAATTTTAAGATATCTCTCTATCATTCCCCGTATCTACACCTTTTAACAAAGATGACTTCTCATCATCCAAGGCCAAGATATTATTTGCAATCCTTCTTTCGCCGTTCTCAAAGTTTTGTGTTGCAAGCGGTAATTCAGATGATAAAATGAGTAGCCATAGAGGTAAGAAGATCACTCCTACTAAAGCATTCGTCGCCATGGCAATTCTGGAAGATGCGCGTCATCACAGTTTTTGATTACGGAAGAGAGGAGATTATAACATATGTTAGTACATATGATATGCAAGGGCAATCAATAAAGGCAAACTAAGGTCAAACAAAGCAGTCAAGTCGTCGAGACTTTATACTGAACACACGAAAACATATCATTAAACAATACTAACGCGGACTTTCCTGCCAAATAACTGCCAATCAACAAACCTCAAAATGTCTGCAAAAAAGTCTATAAGCGCCAGGAAACCCACAAAGACACCATATCTAGCAAAACACTTTGAGAATGTTGGTTTGAGAGGAACTTTGGTGTGTCCAAACGCCTTTGAAGGAGGAGGTGATGACGGTGCCGCCGCACCATTTGATACTCCACTATCAGATACCAGTGCTGAACTTCCAGATGCTGCATCAGCATCTTCACTTTCGGCAAGAATTGAAGCACTACGCTTGGTTCTAAACTTTGGCTCGGTAGCTGAAGAGTAGAATATAATAAAGGTAATACCAAAGAAGGCCAAAGCTTCAAACGCGTCTATCCACAGTATCATACCTCTTGTTACAATGTGAATCATTTCAAGCACTCTCCATCCAGTGCCATCTCCTGTAGTATCCCAATTATCAAGATTAAAGTCTTTGGCAAGCCACTGTGCGGCATTTGTCATTCCAACTGTTAGTAAACGGGCAAGTAACTCAATAATACCTCCACAAATACCCAACGAAGCTAGCGCCATATGAAGCCCGACAGATCTCTTCCCCCCTTTACTCAGTATCCAAGCTGATTGAACAATAGGAGCAATCAACCAAAACCAAGCTAATGCACCAAATAACTATATTATGTGTGTATATGATGAAGTTAGTTGGGTATCGCAATGAGATATGTAAAAGATATTTTAGACATATCATACGAACACTTACGGCAGCACTCATCATTATTGGCCGAGAATCTTCTCTTTGTACCCACCGTGTTTCAATATATGCAGGATCTAATTCCTTCCAACTCTCGAAATTCCAAGATGTTGTGCTTGTATTGTCTTCTAATGAGCTATCAGTTTGTTCTGCTGTATTGTTGGAGTACATCATAATAACTCCATGAACAATAAAGAGGATGTTTGATACAAAGAAACATACCGCTGATGCTATACATTTGAGATCCCACATGCATGATATTTCTCGGAATTAATGACGAGTTAGTGATGAGTGATGGATGAGGGTATCTTCCCTATTCTGATCTATCGATTAATCTGCAATACACGAGAGTTTTGATGTCCTCCCCTTGATTTATTGTCGACGTATGCTCTAACGATACCTCTCCTCCTCTTCTCCTCTCGTTGCCTTATCGTACTCTCGTCTCAGCTAATTTTTCTAAGACTGGTGGATCGCCTTCCTCACTCCTCTCAAAATTTATTTAGTATTAGTGGTGGTGAATAGAGACAATGGTAGACGAACAACAGCTAGTATCTCTTGTTCTATTACTGCAATTACCGCCCAATAGTAGTAGTAATAGCCCTGTAAATGATGGGGTAAAATCTGCAGGCACAAAAAAAGATACAGACAACTCTGCACAAAGTTTCAACACATCCACAAAACAACTTGACGATAGTTCAACATTGCAAGCTGCATTAGAACATAATAATTGCAAATTATTATGCTTTATTGGTCGATTGATACATCAATATACAATAACTAAAGATATATCAAAGTCTAGTTACGCATATCTTCGACTTGCAATACGAATTCTATTTTTGAGATATGTATCAATTGATACTCACAGTATCCTGCCCAGTAAAGATAACCATCAGCATGATAGTGATACTAGGGTACAAGAGTATGAACAGTATATTTTGCTTTATATTATTGAGGCATTAATCATGAGATCAAAGTATGAGCTAGTTGAAGTAGATATTGAAATGGCATGGGTTGTGCAGAGTCTATTAGTAAAGCGTTCAAAAAACAAGTTGTGGACTGACGCAATTGACACATTGGTATTGCGTAGAAAAGAAGGCATATCTTCATCAAATGAAAACAAAATCAATGAACCACCAAAAAGTGATGAAGAGATTATGATCAAAACAATTCATTCAATATTAGATGGGGATACATCCTCAGAAGACAATCAGGACATGAAAGATTGGATTTTGCAGTATAACATCTCACTCATATCATGTTTACAAACATATTTACATAGATATACCAATGATTCAGACACTGTAAAGGCTGATAATGTGTCACTATGGACACAACAAACTTTATTCAATCTGATTTATTGGTCTCAAGAGAAGGATTCGCTTTCTATAGATGTATATAAACTCATTCTACAATACTTACATACGTGCATTATCAGAGCATGTAGCAAAGATAACGGATCATCAAATCGGCAGAGAAGTATGAATCAGTTCTATTCTGCAGGCGTGGTGGTTCCAAATAAGAAAGAGCCTGAAAGTGTTGAGGAATTTGCTAATGCAATACGATCATTTGTATTCTATGGGTTAGTAGTTATGGGCAATACGACAACTAACACTGAACAACTTTCCTCCTCTTCTACCAGAGGTGAAGTATATTCACTCGCATTAGAATTGTGGCAACTATGTGGAGTTGATTGGATGATTACACCAGCTACTGAAACTACCAAAGGAAAGAAGTTGTGGTGGTTTCAAGAAGAGAAGATGAAGGACAGTGAACATCGTCTTGGCTCAACGTGGCCACTGTGTATGCTTGTAAGCCTGGCTGCTGGTGAATTTAGGCTAGCACTTGGACGATGGGTAACTATTGTTATGAGCGAACAAAATTCTGCAAAGGATTATAAATATCTTGTGTCTGAAATCCACTACACTGCACGTATAGTCACAGAAGCTGTTCAGCTCATGACTCAACTTGCTGAAGATGAAGATATCTTGACTACCTGGACACCTGATGCTATTCTACATATTCGTAAATCATTGGAAGATGCTCTAAACTCATCAATACAATACTTTAACACCCTGTTTGCTGATTTTGAGGTTGAACAAACTACCAGTGCAACACCAATGTCAGATGCACAAAGAGATGTTGGACAAACATGCTGCTTGGTAGTGGGTATGATTGCAGCTGAACTGGAAGTAGATCATTTGCTTGCTCCACCAGTTATTGACAAGCAGAACTCTCTCAGTACAAAAGATGATAAAGAGCATCAGAATATGTCTTCGTTTGGACATGCACTTCGAGGTGCTGTCTTGTTCTGTTGCCTTTCATTAGGTACGATGCATTCCAAGGCCCATCATGATCCACCACTGACTCATCTCCTGCCGTGCATTATATCTCTTGTCTCGACTGGAGATGCTGGTCAAGAAGAATACAAATCCAGTGGTGTAGAAGATGCTTTACAGTTTGCACTGGATGGTTTGTGCAAGGACAATCTCTTCTTGAATGGTTTATCGCAATTGTTTGATCGAACAACAACACAGCTCAATGAATTGCATTCCACTCAAAACAATTTAGATGCTCAGACAGTAAAGTCAATGATGTCGACAATAAACCTGTGTCTTGACGTTATTGCTGAGTTTTCAATCGCTGGTGATAACACCTCGGGTAGATTAGTTCTGCCAAACTCGAAGGAGACTCAGCAGAAACTAAGTCAGTTGAGAAGTAGAGCTGCTGTGGCCATGGAGGTTTATGGCAGATGATTGATTACAAAGGACAATCGACAACTGCTCCTTGGAGATTGTTTTGTTGGTAGATACAGCTTTGTATATACAAGGATAGTATATCAGCAATAAAGATGCCTAAGGAATCAGCTAATCCTACACTGGCAATTGCAAACTCTCTCTGCTCCATAGGCAAATCTTTATTGACTCGACTGTACCCCTGAACATAGACTCCTCCGCCTAATAAGCCGGCGAAGAAGCACGGTAATAGTAGATAATAATTATACCAGAACTGATATATAGAGTCATACCAGAAGAAGTAGAGATTAATCACTTGAAGAAACGGCATAAGCCAAAGTACTGGCAAGCTTGCCGACCACATGTTGCCACTTGACCGCGATATAAAGACTCCTGCTTGATATGTCCAATTACTGTAATGATAGAACTGAGCTCTTGCTGTAATGCTCGTAACTGGAAATCCTATTGCTGACCAAACGCCTGCTTGCAACATATACTCAGCTGCATACACAGTAAAAAGAGGTATTGTGTAAGGCCATAGTGATAATACCAACATGAGTCGTTCAAATGAAGAGAGATTATGAGATGATGTAGTAGAATCTGATCGTTGAGTTATATCTAATAGTTGTGATGAATTTGTTTGGTGAACTGCTTTAGTAGCAACCATTTCAAGAGCTGAAGTTGGGTTATCATTAGATGACGTTTGAATATTGTTGACTAATAGCGATGATTCCGATGATACTGGTTCTACTTGTTTAGTTTGTATTGTTTCCATGTGGTGTAAACCTTTGAGATAGATGAAAGCATAGGCAACTGCAAACAATATTGCGCTGTAAAGGGTAACACTAAGTCCTAAGCCAAATACATCAGAAAACAAGGCTTTATAACCAAACCCAACTATTCCGGCGAGGCCAGTGCCACTAGAGAAGGCAGTAATACATGCTGATTTTGTTTCATTTCCTTCTTTCTTCATCAAGCTAACTGAGTTGTCATCCGATTGTGTTGAATCATTATTGATATCCAGCTGATATTCTTCTGTAAAGATATTCTCTGTATCATAAGTTTGTTGTAACATATGGTCAGCATTATTTGTTTGCTCTTCAGATACAACCAAATATGAACTATCAGTAGGAGATGATATCGATGGAAGTATAATACTATCAAATCTTCCTGCTAGGGCTAACAATGATGCCTGCATGAATGTATATTAGCAAATATAAGAAAAGATGTTCATATAATGATATCATCATGCGAAACAGTGCGAAACGCTCGAGAAGTTGAAACATTATATGGATGATATACACATATCACACAATATGCTCACCTCTCCCAAGTTACACGAGAAGCTTACAAATGAAACGCCTAACAACTCTAATGCTAATCCTCCCATCTGATTCGATTTATTCTTTTCTTCATCAGCCATTTCATCATGAAATAAACCACCACAACCTACAAGAAAACAAGCCAACCCCATTGCAATGCTTGCCATTAGTATACGTCTTTTGTATGATACCAAATGAAACCAGTAAGGAGCTGTAAGTTTAACAATCAAACCAGGTATCTGATTCGATAGAAACTGCATAGATAGTATATGTATGATATGTACAAAGAGAGATTAGAACAGAACAATATGTCCAAAGCTGAGAATTTTTGATACCGAACTTACTACCAAAGCTACACCGCCGGCAGCTATATTAGTGGCACAGGCAAGCATTAACACCCATGGCGCATTATTAAGTAAACCTAAGAACCAGAAAGACCGAACGATAGATGCAGCACCCCTATCGATACAGTTCATGTTAGCATAAGATATGAACAATGCCATTATGCCATTATGCCATTTTTATTTTCATTTCATGTTTACATGGTGAAAACTCCATACTCATTTAGGTAGACAAGACAAGAGTAGAGAAGAGTGGTCGTTTGTCAGCTGTTGCGTAATGCATAGTATTGATGTCTACGGTTTGGCTAGTAGTCATTCTGATAGCACATTCTTAGTGTTCAATGTTTGAGCTAAGTTAAATTGTTACGTTAATGTCCATGCATCACAAGCTTGAATTTATTTGTCTCATCATTGAATCTATGTCACCCAAAAGTTTATTTGCCAGTGCTCTAGACTTTTCGTCATCATTATCCATCCCTAAAGCTCGTTCACAGCATTGTCTAGCCTCCTTTAGTATATCTTTCACCTTTGTTTGATCACTAGGAGTATTACCCATTTCTTTTCCCTCTGCCATTATTAGTAGTGCTATATTCACCCACGCAGAACCAAGACTAGGGCGATACTTTGTTGCTTCTTTTAATGCATCTTTTGCCTTTATTCTCTCTCTCTTCATTGCATAGATTCCTCCAATGTTGGCATGAACCTCTGCCTAAGATTGTTGTTTGTTGTTTAGAATAATGCGTCGATTTGATATCATACCAGTGTTATATGTTCAGACATTGAATGATATGAGTATGTAAACATACACACAGAAGTATAAGCAGAATCAAAGAAGACTTACGTATAATGAAGGATCTACATCGTGAGATTCGGCAACTTGAAGAAATTGCTTATACTGATCAAGAGCTCCATCTCTATCGCCGCTTCTTTGTAAAACTACAGCCTTTTGAAATATCTGATTCAATGGAACCTCTTCCATACTGAATTGACTTGACATTTGCAATGGATAGGTATTTCTACTATTTAAACTTTGCATTTGTACATTCTGGGATCGTTGTGTATATCTGCAATGATGGTGTATCCTTCTATTAAATTTTGAAAAAGGAAAGCCTCTTGTAAACCCCTGAAAAAGAAGAGATATACTAATAATGAAGGTATATAATACGGTGTGTATTCTTATTATCATATTGGAGGATTCAATACCTATTTGATGGGGACGTGATGGGTGGATGTTGTGATGAAAATCAAATTATTGCAATGATTGGTATCCTGTATTTACACTCTCTAATAAATATTCAGTCGGCACCAATTGAAGAATAATATGATTAGGTAGAAGACGATGAGAGTGTCATAGCCTTTGCCACGGTAGTAGGTAGATAGCGAGTTGAAAGAGGTATGGTATGGGCTGGAGAAGAGAATGAGAAAAGATAAAGATACTTAACTTGCCGTTGCCCCCGATTCCCACATTGAAGATATTATTACCACTCGCCTGTTTGAGTCTTCGCTCTACTATACTCATTGGTTATCATATCCAATATGTATTCTTCTTATACCCTCATATTAGCTGCATTACTGGTGTTGCTTTCTTCTTCCTCGAATGCATTTGCACCGTCGACGAAAGCATCATCTTCAAAAGTCAGCATCTCTTCAACTTCTTTATCGGCATTCCCCGTACCAGATTTTTTACAATCAGATGAAACCTTGTCCCCCGCAATAGAAGCAGCAAGAACTAAGTTTTGGTTCTACTTCTTTGCCGGTAGTGGTGCCGGTGGTGTAAGTTGATGATAATATATATCTCTGTTATCCCTATAATCTTCTTATACACATATCTTTTCTTTTCATACTCATATCCACAGATTGGAGCTGCACAACTACCAACAATATTTCGTGAAGCTGGAGTAGCTCGGTCGGCCGCTGGAACAGGAAATACACTCGGTGGTGAAGCATTAAAGGCAGGACCTCTAATAGGGCTTTATTACAACAACGATATATCATCAAAAGATATTGCAGATGTTATTCAAAAGTCACCTACAGCTGAGTTTATATCTAGTAGAAGCGAGAGCCTAAACTATATGGCTAGTAAGGGATATATTGAAGTAAGAGATTTCATCAAGGAAATGGGAGAGAAGAATTGCAATCCACTGGCTTCATATGTTGTATTCGATGCTATATCTTCTGGCAAAGGAGGAGTGGTATCACCTGTAGTCTATGAAGATACATTATCGGCATACAGGAGTGAGATGTCTACAGGGGATATTGTACCAACGTCATTTATTGGTGATTTGAATAAGTTCTTGGCTGTTAAAGTTTCAGCATTTATTGGATTAGTTGTATGCCTACTGTTTGATTTGTTTCTAGTTGGCAAAGCTTATTTGGAAGGCTTCGTTCCGGACAGCGTGTGGTGGATGTAATTTGAAGGACTTAAACACATAACATGTTGGAATCAAGTGCAGCTCTATTGAATCACAACTACAACTCACTTGAAGAGCTCTCTTTAAAATGGATCTTAACCTACTATCCCAATAAAGCAACCTCTGTTCAATGTTATACCCCCCAAACTATGCATATTCTTCAAAACGTCACTAACTTGTATTCCTCCTTCATTTTCTTTAACCCCTTGAACTCAACACGTGAAACAGATGTGACTAGCGGGGGTTCATATAGTTTTATAAATAGCCATGGCCATTCTTTGCATTCTCCAGGAGAAGTCTTTACTTTGACGTAGTACATTTTTCTACCAGCGTGATCCCCATCTAATATTGAATGAATTGTTTTGATCATAATCTCTTCATCACTTTTTGGTGGTTCATTGATTTTGTTTTCATTTGATGAA
>Ga0214479_100256_pt1 | contig 34555 bp, 25 predicted proteins | sample M1_20Mar14CPVII9_5_FD_165054 | JGI IMG/M metagenome (GOLD analysis project Ga0214479, IMG submission 165054) | Marine eukaryotic communities from Monterey Bay, California, United States - M1_20Mar14CPVII9sort6BwellE14 | ecosystem: Environmental > Aquatic > Marine > Unclassified | place: USA...
GAACGTAGTCTATCAACTTGTGATGTGTATTACAAGCTCAATTGAAGATATCATATGCTGAAACTTTCAACTATTGTAGAATGAATTATCATTAGAACGATGCACTATCCACATGTATACTAATTTGATACTCTGCTCCTAGAGTGGAGTACGAAGGAGCGGCATCATGGTTGCTCTTTTATTTGATTCTTGGCGGTCATTTGATGATCTATCTTTGATACCAATGGTGATGGTTTAATCGACCCCGATGAATATAATGCCGTCTTGATTCCCATCCTGGGAGAAGCTAGCAGAGGTTGCTTTAATGATTTTAGCAGGTGTGGATTAGGGTTTGGGCTCTTAAGCTTTACAGATGCCTTTCGATTCAGGGATCTACTTGAAAATCCAACTTTCGATTTCGTCGAGAGATCATACTTTGAGGAAGATATCTTTGAGGACCGCGTGGACATTAATAGTATCAAACCTGAATGTTTGTCTGTATACGACGAGGCTCTTATTGCTATCGCTCTTGTTGTGAACAATGTTGAGATTGCTTAGGGGTGCTAGTGCTATTGACATATGATGATTTTGTTGAGACAAGGAGTATGGCGTTTGTTTAGATGGTAAATACTTAATTCTAGACTACTTTTGTTACACATCACAAGATCAAATATCACATGAACTATCTGTACATTTTACATACTATATATATCAAACAAACAAAATACATCATTACGCTTCTCTTAACAATACCAATACCCGTTCATCATTCTCACATCGACTACCAATCAATTCACTAACATCACATGCCATCATACCACGACAATCTATTTCATCAACACTTAATAATAAATCACCAACATTTACTTGATTAAGTAATATACTATCATCTTTGATACGTGTTATGCCTGCTAAATCATTTGTTACGTTGTTTACTAATACCAAACCAAGTTTACCGCTTGGTGCTTTGATATTTATACTGTGATATACTGCTGCTTGACTACTACTACTATTACTACTTTGTGATGATTGTGATCCGGCAGTGTCATACTTTGTTGATCCATCTTCACTACTAGTATCTTCTTGATGTTGTTCAATATCATACCCTCCTGCCGCCATTGAATCAGATTCAGCAAGTGACTTTGACTTGTTACTTTCCTCATTCTTCTTTGACTTCTTACCACCACAGCAACAACATACCGTAATTGAAAGTAAAAACGTGGCACCAAGTACTATAATGATGATATACATTAACATATCTCGTTCATTCAATTCTTCGTTGTTAGTTGATTGTGTCTCGGCCTCGACTTCTTCAAACACTACTGTTTTATCTTCTTCTTTATTACTTGATTCGGTAACTATTTCGTTGTCTACTTCCAATGTGATACTTTGTACATTGTTCATGATATCATTTGTATCTTCTTCTTCTTCGCTTGTACTATCATTGAGTAATGTAATATACTCACTCTGACTCTCTACACTACGGAAGGTAGTTGCTACCAATTCATTACCATCCAAGACCTTTTCTTCTTGGGGTTGTTTGGATAGTTGTATGTTGGTTGTAAAGTCTAGTTCCAATGGTATAGTATCCTCGTTTGATACTTGTTGTAACCTTCTTCGTAGATTTGACGGTTGCTCCACTTCCTCATTTTGAGGAGATAATACCCGATAACTGTTTAATGATACAGTGACTTCTAACCCTCCTTCACTTTCCTCATCACTCCCCTCGGCACTATTATCAATGATTGTACTTTGAATTGACTTTTGTATATAATCTTGTGTAATCTCTTCCCAGTTTGACATTTGTTCATCTGATAATACAAATTCTTCTGCATCAACAGCCGTTTGGCCACCACTCTTTCTGCTGCTGTAGAGTAACATCTTTGAATCAACGACATAATTCATCACGTTATTTAAAGCTGGTAGACTATCCGATAAAGAGACAGTAGGAAAAGGTGTGCCAAGAGAATCAGTAGGAGAAGATGTAACTGCCCTATCCCCAACCGGAGACACACTGGGTATCATTGTAGACTGCTGTTCGGTAGGCATAGCCGTAGGTTGATCAGTAGGTGATTCTGTGCTAATAATACTTTCCAAATTATAATCCAACTCATCATTTGACTTAATATCAAACACTTGTACAACTGGCAGATTGGCAGATTGTAATTTGGATGTCATGTCATTTAAGTTTGTGTTTGTATACTCTTCATATATTGTCGTAGTAGCAGAGTCTCCATCGTTGTTGTTGTTGTTGTGAGACAGTACAAAGGATAATGTTAACAAGTTTTTAGATGTAGAATTTGCCCCGTATAATGTTGTTAATTCTTGTTCTATAATTTTGATTGATACCTCCTCATCGGTCTCAGCGTCATCGATATAACCGAGTAGAGAATTAGCATACCCTTCCAATAATGTCTGCTGATAGATAATCAATTCTTCATTAATAAATTCTTGCGATGATACTTCGATTGTTTGTTGATATCCTTGTTTATAACTTGCACTGCTTTGTGGCTCGCTTTGTGGCTGTGGATTTTGAGTATCAATGAATATATCAAGTTGTTGTGAATCAATGTCTACCGAAGATGCTGCTATATTAGATGATTCGTATGGTTGCTGTTGAACTATTGTATTTGCAGTTACATTGTATATTGCTGCTGTATTGGCATTGGCATAGTCTACGAGACCGACGAGGTAGAGGATTGATGCTCGCATAATTTTGACGATCGATATTGATGCTTATAGTGCTAGCTTTTTATCGTTAAGCACTTACTTTTTATCAATGCAGTACCTCTCCTCTTGAACTATGAGGGTAGTAGTGAACATGTAGGCGACTGAGAGCAAGCATAGCATTGAAGTAGTATCAAGAGACGGGGGCTTCTGTCAATGCTGCGCTATTTAGGCAATATTATTTAGGATACCGGGCTTCTGTGAAAAAAAAAGGAATATCCTCAAAACTCGACTTACTATCTCTCTCTTACTCATTAAATGAGGAGAGAAGAGCAACAATCTAGTATGGCCGGTCCATGTTGTTCAACAATTCAATTGTCAATTAAAGAGATCTCCTATCACATCCTACAATATCGCAATATAATGATGCTTTTGTACCACCTCTCAAAATTGCCCTCACAACATGATATCTCCACCATTTAGACATGCCGGCATCTTCTTCTCTACGCCAACGTCGCAGTCGTCGAGACGAAGAGAATGCAGATGCTTACAATGCAGACAATATCAATTCCGAAGAAGATGAGATGGAACTATTTGCAAAGCATTACAAACAAGCTACAGCTAACAACTCAATATCCCAATGTCGAATGGTACTATTTATCCTCATTGGTATTATCATACTAGCATTTACATTCGTCATACTACAATACAACTCATCACAACAAACACTTAACTACAGCAATAGCAGTAGATCAAAACATCGGCAAGATCTTAAGCTAATAACAATCTATCCACATCAAATCACATCTCAAATAAACAAACTCAAATCACAAACAGAGTTGTTAATTACAGATTCTAATCGAGAGGCAATTAATGCTATTCGAATTGGTATTGCCATGTCCAACAATTTACATTCTCATCATGATAGAAAGTCAAATAATAATGGTAGTAGAATAAGAAAGAGGAAGAAGGGAGTAGTCGGTATATTATTGGGTATATCAAACTACATTACATCTCTTAGATCAAGTAGTAGTAATGTTGATGTGAATGTAGAAGAGGGGTATATACCCGGTGAGGTAGTGTTAGAAGCATATGATGAAATTATGATACGGAATTATCTTGTTGAGTTTGGTAGTAGATGCTCATCTAATCATTCGGATGGCGAAGATGGAGATGTACACAGTAGTAAAGAGAATACAATCCTAAAACGATATGACGAGATATCTACTCTAATCCAAACAAGAGATGATACCGACATGTATAAAGATACACTATGGAATCATATCATACAACTATTTACATTATGTCAATTCATTAATAATGATGCAAGAGGATATATAGCATTCAATACTACTATATCAAAGCCGATAGGTGGTAAAGATATGACAAAAGTTAGTATACAAGAGAGATTAGAAGAGTGTAGGTTGAATGGAGTTGGTATGATGGTGAAACAATCGGATGATGATACTGATTCTTTGCATATGATGGAGAATGGAGAAGATAGTTTACATTATGCATCGTTGTTTGTTATACCAAGTGAGGAGGCAGCAAGAGATGAGGCAAGAAAGATGTTGCACAAGAGATTGGAGGAAGATATACCATCGTTAGCAACAGCTACGGCTACATCACGACAATCCAAATCATTACTATTTGAAATATCTGATGATCAGTTGCAGCAAATGGGGCTCTACCAATACATCTAGATAATTGAAACATGACCAACTCCTACTACACTTAAAAGTATACAATACATATCAAACTTTGTCCCGAACTTTTCTTCCCATGTACATAACATATGCTCACCTGTCTCTCTCAATCATTGTGCTCCTTAAGTAGAGCGATCATAGCCTCCCTAGATCCATCCACATCTAATTCCTTCTCGTCCAGCATCTCCCTCAAAGTTCCTACTCTCATTTTGTTGTAATTTTTATTATCCCCTTCGCCTCCTCCTGTCTCCACCCCTCTCTCCACAGCGGCAAGGACATCTGTAATCATGTCACCCGGGACGTTACTAAATGATACCTTGCCCAAAATATCACCTCTATTTGCCACGATATAATCCATTACTGCCTCTTTGAGTAGAGCAAGGTTCTTAGAGTCGGCGTAGAGCAGATTGTCTATCATATTCTCCATCGTAATTTCAATCGACTTTACATAACATGCCTCGGCCTCGAGCTTGAGATGGACTGCCCCGTACTTATCACAGGCGTTAATGATTTCTTTTGCATCATTAATAAGCTCATCTTCGGATAGTTTACCACCATATGTATAGTAAATCATGTGCTTAAATATCTCGGGCTTGACATCTTTAATTGATACGGTGGAGATTCCCTCCCCACCCTCATCCGATTTCCCGCACATTTCATACAGTGTTGATGCATTGTTCTTTAAAATGAGTCGATGGGCATGAATTGTTGTAGATTTCTTAGCCTTCTTGCATTTACCTTTTGTCTGTTGTTCTTCTCCTACCTCAAAGACAACGTCTGCAGTTTCTTCATCCATAAATAATTCGAGTATGTTTTTATTGATTGGATTTGTTGGTATGAAGTGAGTAATTGATTTGTCAGTAGATGAAGGCCTAATTCGAACTTCAAAAATCAATGACCCGTCTACTAGTAAATCAATAAGTTCTGATCTGGTGGCAAAGTTTGCGTGGTAATAGCCACTCCAGACATCCTCTTCCTCATTATGCTGTCCATCTGCAACAAACTCCTTCGTGTCTGAATTACCGTGAACCACCTCTTCATCATCATCATCTCTAACACTGAAACCATATTGGATTTTAATACCCGTATTTGATAAATTGGTAAGAGCTACGGCAACATTTCCTTCATCTGATTCTGAATGACCACCGGGATAGATTTCACATGTCCATTGATGTCCAAAGCATGAAAATTCGGGTGATATAACATATTCATCTCTTGTTGTAGGAAGATCGGCAAATCCATAAAACTTGACTTCGGTGATTGCCCAGCCTCTAAAGTTTTTGATTGGAGTTCCTACATCACCTATTCTTGTGCTCATGTTGATACTATCCTCTTTTTCTTTATTGTAAAGTAGATTCGGTGGTGGTGAGTGGTGGTATAAGTGAAGTTCTGAACTATTCAATATCTCTATATATAGACCACCGGATAATATGAAACTAATACCAATCGAAAGGGTGTATACTGATCTATATCCTATATTGTTTGCATACGAGATGGATAAACTGTAGCGCAGTATTATTAAACAAAAGTCACATAATGATATAGTGTAGAGATTTTATTCTTGGCTTCATAAGAAGTTTCTAAGACTTTGTAGTTCTATTGTTTTAGTTGTTATCGTAGTTGCCTAATCCAATCGAATATTACTTATTAAGATAATCTCATACATGCCTTATTAGTTTGTTAAACAGTGAAAGTATTGCAACGTGTATAGTATTGCAGTGCATCATCGCCGACAATCAATACACAAGTTTGAAGTCAGCTATGCTATTGGTTCATAGTACTTTCATAATAGTAGATAGAGTTTTTTATAACTTGATCTCTGGAAGCAGCATTAGTATTATCATCATCTCTGTATATTGTCTATTGTCATTGATAGAGGTTTCACACATCAACTGCAATTAGAAACTACAAATACAAATGAGCACATCATATGCTTACAAAGTTGACGGTGCATCAAAATCGAATGATGGTGTATGTGATGTTAACGATATGTTACAGAATTTGAACACGGCAGATAACGATATCAATATTTCAGTATGCGCCAATTGTGGTAAAGAGGGTGCCAATAATTCATGCAACAAATGTAAGATGGTCAAGTATTGCAATGCCGCATGTAAAAAGAAACATCGAACTAAACATAAGAAACAATGTGAGAGACGAGTTGCCGAGTTACGTGATGAACAGTTATTCAAAGACCATCCTACTCCCAAAGAATGTCCAATATGCCTTCTCCCTATGTTGGATGCGGATCTATCGATTTTCAAGTCATGCTGTGGTAAAGTTATCTGTGGCGGTTGTCTTGGTGCAATGATTGACAGTGACTTGCAACAGTTCGGGGAAGAAAAGGTTATGAATAAGAGGCAACCGTGTCCATACTGTAGGATGCCGCTGCCCGTGGATAATGATGAGGAGGGAAGACGAACTTTAAAGCTGGACGAGTCAGGGAATGCCTATGCATTGGTGGTACTTGGAGAATGTTATTCCGATGGCCGTTGGGGTATGCCACAGGATCGGACAAAGGCTATTGAGTTGTTTCGAAAGGCCATTGAGCTTGGTTGTGACGGCGGTTTTTATAGTTTGGGTCGATCTTATGCACTTGGATACGGTGTAGATGAGGATATGAAGAAGGGCGTGCATTACCTTGAACAAGCTGCAATGAACGGACATATAGAGGCAAGGCATATGCTTGGTATCATAGAGGAAACAGTTGGCAATGATAATCGGGCATCATTGCACTTCATAATTGCAGCAAGGGCTGGATATAAAGACTCATTGGACCAAGTTAAGACAAGGTACATTGAGGGGTTAGTTACAAAAGATGAATACGCAAATACTTTACGGATGTATCAAAAGCGACAAGACGAGATGAAAAGTGATGCAAGGGACAAATATGCTGCTGTTAAATGGATTTTTTCCTAAGTATCATATAAACCGATTAGCATCTATATACATCGCAGGGGTATGCCAAGTAGTAATTGTTTTTAAGTAGGTGTTATTCCATTCCAAAGTTATCTACCTTTGTTGGCACCCACATAGTATACAACTTTATGTAATTTGATCTTCAGCCAATTCCGACATATAATAAAGCCCTAACCCCCAATACGATGCTTCTCCTCGTTCCAATTGTACCTATATCCCTTATATCTCCATCACCCTCTTCAGCCAAAGTCTAATCTCTGATAAATCAAACCCCAACAAACCACCACCCTCCACCACTACTATATACCGCATCACACATACACAACTCTATGGCTGAGCAGCACTAGTACCACCACCCAACTGACTAGCAATAATATTCGATCGTGAACTAACCTCTTCTCTTGCTAAATTTTGTATTTCCACACAATGTTCATACCGTTCACCAGGATCCATTTGCCTTAACTTATAACGTAACTGTCCAAGCAAATTCTCCCAGATGGCAGGATCAAGTGTAGGTGGTGGTGGTTGTTTATTACTTTGTTCGGCCTCTGCTGCCGCGGCGGCGTTTGCATTGGCGAATGCTTGTGCTACTGCATCTTCAATATTGACTACTTCGGTAAAACCAGTAGGTTGTGGTGGTTGTTCTTGTTGTTGTTGACCAGCAAGGGGTGGTAGTGATGGTGCTTGAATTTCTTGTGCTATTGCTTCTTCACTCATCTTGTATGGTGACTTATTGATATACGGTGGCTAGAATATACTAATTATATACTGAACTTGTCGTTAAATATAATATTGAGTAAGTGCACCTTGATGTATTTTTCAAAAGTAAAATCACTTGATCAAGTCCACGAGATACTGCAGGATTACTATCAATCAAAAGAGCGTAAAACTGTGATTAACTAACACTGTATCAGTAGGTATAATTGCAATGCTATTGTGATAAACACTGCCGCTGTTTAGTTGTCTATTGCTTTTGCTATTTCAACTTTTAGCGAATTCTGTGGTTTGGCGAATTTGCCGTTTTGAAGGATACCTGCACTGAAGGTATCCACTTTTATGGCAGAGTAGGCCACATGAATTGCTCAGGTATCCTAAAGACTCCCAATTACAATAAAGTGAAAATGCCAACTTATGTATTTCTTTTCGGCGTCAATATTAGAAAAATATAAAAAAGTGGCCGGCTATTCCTTTCCAGGACTAAGTCGTGGAAAGGAATGAGGTGGCGTATCGTGGAGAAACATTCGAGTTTGCTGCTTGTGCTGTTAATGCAAATGGTAATGCAAATGGTAATGCAAGGTACCTCTTAAACCTTACAAGTCGATCAACACTTGTGAATGCATTAGTAGACGGGTCATTGGTTATAGAAGTTCTTATGAAGCCTACTGCAACCGATAAATCTGCTACTCACTTTGTACCAACAAATCCATTCAACAAAAATATGCTCGAATTATTTATGGATGAAGAATTAGCAGATGTAATCTTTGAGGTAGGCGGAGGAGAACAGCAAGCAAAGGGTAAACGAAAGAAGGCTAAATTATCTACCACTAACTTTCATGCTCATCGAAATATACTGCAAAAGTGTGCCCCCACCCTTTATGAGATGTGTGGAGTAGTAGATCGAGGGGAAATTTATACCGTTTCGATTACAGACGTCAAGCCCGATATTTTCAGGCATATGATTTATTATACATACGGGGGTAAACTATCTGATGAAGATTTGAAGACTAGTGCAAAAGACATCATTGATGCCTGTGATAAATACGGGGTAGTTTATCTCAAACTCGAGGCGGAGGCGTCATATGTTAAATCAAATGAAATTTCGATGGAGAATATGATGGACAATCTACTCTACGCCGACTCCAAGAATCTTTCTCTGCTTAAAGAGGCAGTTATGGATTTCATTTTGGCAAACAAGCACAGTATCATCGGCAAAGTATCTTTTGACAATGTCCCTGGAGGTCTGATTACCGATGTCTTGACAGCTGTGGCAAGAGGGGAAGAACAAACAGGAGATGACGCAGATGATGAAACTATCAAATATAACAAAATGAGGGTAGGAACTTTGAGGAAGCTACTGGATGAGAAGGGGTTGGATGTAGATGGATCTAGGGAGGCTATGATCGCTCTACTGAAGGGACAGGCCGCTTGAACGTATGATATGTTGGGGAGAGTTATGTGGTATCCGTTATCTAAACACCTTCCCGAAGAGATATAGTATAGAGTTAGATATTTATGTCATTATAATCAGTGCTATTAGTTGTTTTTTAGATTGAGTTATTATACACCCATTACTTTTATGAAACATATTTATGTGTCATTTGTGGAGAGTAAGAATAAGATCAGAGTCAGATATCCCCAATAAGATGTGCTTTCCAAGGTTATCTCTTTGCCAACTCCCATATTATAGTCCAAGGTGGAGACAGAGTGATTCTTAACATGTACTTGGATGGAGAGATACTGGCCTATGGTCTATCTTGCATCCGTTCATTTCTCATTTCAATCTACACTACCAAATCTATGGCTGAGCAATATTACCACCCAATTGATTAGCAATAAAGTCCGATCTAGAACTAACCTCCATCCTAGCCAAGTTTTGTAACTCTACACAATGTTCATACCGTTCAGCAGGTGTCATTAATCTTAATTGTAATCTTAATTGTGAGAGTAGATTTTCCCAGATTGCTGGATCGATGGATGGCGGCGGCGGTTGTTGTGGTTGTTTATTATCATCTTCGGCGGCAGCGGCGGCCGCGTTTGCAAATGCTTGTGTTACCGCTTGTTCGATATCAACAACTTGTTCATTATTAGTTGGATAGGGAGGAGGTTGTTGTTGAAGAGGTGGTAGGGATGGTGCTGCTGCTGCTGCTTCTTCGCTCATTGTATCCTTATCTCGTGTATTTGTAACTTTTGATTAGTTGGGGCTAATTTGCAGCGGTGGACGACCGATATAAGCTTTGTTGTTGAGTGCTATTCGATAGACGATAGATATCAATAGGAGGTTGGAGATCAAACGATATTATAGCACAGTTGCATCGCTTATTTATTTAGATGCAGTGGAAAGACGATCCCAATTACAATATTTGGTGCGACATTTGCGAGAAACAAGAACTTTGAAATTTTATGCCAAAGTAAAGCCAAATTTTGTCACCTTCTCTTCTACTGTGCCGTCGTTTCAAGCTGTTGAACAGTAGAAATATAATAAGTCAATCAATTCATAATCTCTATGGTATTAACACATCTATAGCAATTCAATACACTAAGCAATAGATCGGCGTATTGCAATACAATTACAATCCATATCATCATTATCATCCCCAATCAAACAACACACAACAAAACAATGATTATTGGAGGAAAGTTACTATTAGCATTGGTACTTGGCAGCACATCATCGTCAGTATCAGCAACAACTGATATAGTTGACAGCAATACAATCGACAACAATAATGCCGCCGCCGTAGTAGAAGCAAAGGATCACACCGCCGAGACCAAGACATTGCGAAAGAAGAAGAAGAATCGTAAACTAAACAGCGGTGGCAAGTCGGGCAAGTCCGGCGGTCACGGTAGTGGCAGCTGGAGTAGTAGTAGTGGAGATATGTATTGGTATAAGGATGGCAAACCTTATAGTAGTGGATGGGTAAGTTTGTTCGTTGTTCGGCTCGGTTGACGCCGTTTGATATTTTGTGCACATCTCGTGCACATCTCGTGCTCGTATCATCTCATCCTCTCTTCTATCCTCTTCTTATATCGATATTATAGTCATCAAGCAGTGGAAGCTGGTCTAAAGATTATTACAAGGTTAGTAATGATCATGACGATGATGATTGGGGTAGCGGTAGTAGTCACTCAGGAGACTGGACACACAACCCTACACTCTCTCATTCACCCTCCCCATCCCCGTCTCCATCCCCATTCCGAGGAGATGGAGGATGGTCTCATGATGACGATGATGATGATACCTGGAAGTCATCAGGCTCGTATCATTCAGGTTCATCCTGGAGTGGTTCACATTCATCAGGAAAGTCTGGTAAATGGAAGAGTGGAAGTGGTTCATACCGTAGCGGTGGATGGGGAAGCCACTCTTCTGGAGACTGGAAGAAGACACCAATCCCTACATATTCTCTTTCTCCATCACCGTCTCCATCACTTGAATTCTCCTGTCCCCGTTCATCTGATGACCCAGTGTTCGTTAATGACTTTGACGAACTTATCGTTGGAGAAGATGACAATAGGTTAATCATCGATGTTCTTGAGAATGACGAGTTTGATGATGATTGTGACTTGGATGTGGTAGATGTTACTACCTTACGTCCTCGTAATCGTAGGAATTTGGAAGAGAATGAGGTCGATGCCCTTGTGGAGGCTTCCCCTACTGACGAGGAGGAGAGAAACTTGAACAGTTTTGGTTACAAGTGTCAAGTTCGAAGACGTGATGACACTGTCGTATTCATTCTTCAAGATCCGTTCTTTGAAGGTACAGCTCGTTGCAGGTATAAGGCATGTGATAGGTTTGGCAATCTCAGTGGTGAGCGTGATAGATGTGGAACGGCAATCATTGAGGTTGAGGTAATCTGGCCTTGTCCCCGTGGTTCAGATAATGGACCAGAGATCAATGATGTTGGAGTAGAATTACCCTCATCTGCTGACAGTTTGATGATTGATGTTTTAGATAATGATGATTTTGAAGAGGGATGTGGTGAATTGAAAATAGATGAAGTTGTTACTTTATCTCCTGACCCTGATCGTCGAAAGTTGGAAGAAGAAGAAGGATCCCGTCTACTTGGTGGTTATGTACCCGGGTATAAGTGCATAAAGATTGACGGCGGAAGTCAAGTCAAGTTCATTCTTAAAGACCTTGATTTCACTGGCCTGGCTGTATGTGAGTATACGGCATGTGACGTCCGTGAGAGGTGTGGAACGGCCATTATCGAGATTACTGTCGACTAACTAATTGTTTGGGTAAGGGTGGTTTGAGAGTGATTCGATATCTGGGGTGTATTGTTGTATTGAAGATCATGTACCATAGTTAATACCTGTTTGAAGAAAGTAAATTAAAGAGTAGAAGAGTCTTACACGCTAGCTCAATATCTGAAGTACATAACCCGCTCTAACAACTAATAGCACTCTGTTGATGTTGACATCTACATATCTATCTATCTCTTTGGGAGGCGTTTAGATAGGATGCCACTATCCTCTCCTCTCATATCACATGTTCAAGCCCTCTTCTCCTTGAGTAAAGCAATCATAGCCTCCCTAGATCCATCTACAGTCAACCCCCTGTCGTCAAGCTCCTTCCTTAAAGTTCCTACCCTCATTTTGTTGTATTTGATACTTTCATCCTCTGCGTCATCTCCTGGTTGTTCTTCCCCTCTTGCCACAGCTGTCAAGACATCGGTAATCATGTCACCTGGGACGTTGCTAAACGACACTTTACCGATAATACTGTGCTTGTTTGCGGCAATGTAATCCATAACTGCTTCCTTGAGTAGAGCAAGGTTCTTGGAATCAGCATATAATAAGTTGTCCATCATATTATCCATTGTAATTTCTGTTGATTTAACATAGCATGCCTCAGCCTCCAACTTGAGGTGCACTACCCCATACTTATCACAGACATTAATGATATCCTTTGGATTGAATTCTAGTTCCTCATCTGATAGTTTACCCCCATATGTATAGTATATCATATGCTTGAATATCTCTGGCTTGACGTCTGTAATCGATACGGTAGTAATTCCTTCTTCACCTGATCCCGCACACATTTCATAAAGTGCTGAAGCATTATTCTTTAATACGAGCCGATGGGCATGAAAGCTTGTTGTAGTCGTCTTGGTCTTCTTCCGTTTACCTTTCTTCTGCTGTTCCCCTCCTACCTCAAAGAATACATCAGCCGTTTCTTCATCCATGAATAATTCGAGCATATTTTTATTGAATGGATTTGCTGGTATGAACTGTTTTACTTTGTTGCTAGTAGACGGAAGTTTCATGCGGACCTCAATAACTAAAGTCCCGTCTACTAATATATCCATAATTGTTGATCTCTGGGCAAAGTTTGAGCGGCATCTTGCATTATTCACTGAATCAACCGCACCAAACTCATAATCTGTTTTCGAATTGTGATGCGCCACTTCCTTGCAATTTGTATCTCTAACACTGCAACCCCATTGGACATTGATACTTAAATTTGATCTATTGGCAAGGTTTAGGGCAACATACCCCGCAGATGAATTATTCCAACCTCCAGGGTAAAGTAATACTCTCCATTGATGACCTAAACATGAAAATTCGGGTGATATAACATATTCGTTTCTTGTTGTAGGTAGATTTGCAAATCCATGAAAGCCAACTTCTGTCGTAGTCCATCCTGATAAACTAACCGAGGGCGTACCGACGTCCACTCTATTTGTTGTGCTCATGCTATTATTTATTGTATTGTAAAGTAATGGAAGTGCCCTATAATTTTTTCATACAAAAATAAAGAAAGTTCTCTCCTTTGTTGGTTTGATATCGATACTAAACTTTGAGACCACCGATCGAAAGGGCGTTTAAACTAAATTGAATCTGCTACTACTGATGTATACTGGACTATTTTATTTGATATCCAGGCTTCCTTGGAAGGCTAGAGCTCAATCAAAGGTAAAAAGGTAAAATCTCTGGTGGGGGATGTGAAAATGATATCAGTTGGTTCTTAAAGTGTCATTTAGAAAAGACTCCCTATCTTAAAGTGCATGATATTCGTGTCTTATTTGTTATTATTTTACTAAGTTGGGTAACAATATCTCCAAATTAGTGTAGGTAGTTGTCGTGCAAGTGGTATGAATCAGGTTATGAGTACATATGAATTGTTGTCTCACTCACTTTATTGCAATTGGGGGTCTTCAGTAACTAATTGGGATAATTAGTACCACCCTTATGTTATTATGTTTTGTTTGCAACTTGCAACCAGTAAAGTAGTAGTAGTACCTAGTAGTAGTAGTAGTAGTAGTAGTAGTAGTAATAATAATAATAATAATAATAATAGAGTGAGTGTTGTACTGATCAGATCCTGATAAGCTATAAAAATAATATGACAACAAGAAAAGCAATCGACCTCCGTATCATTACAGCTGAGAATAAGATAAAGCGAGAATGTATAGACAGAGGAAAACCTTATCTTAATCCTCTGCCCGATATATATAGTGAACCGGCCAACAAGAGAAAAGTACGAAGGAAACGCATGCGTATATCCTTCCTAGATGATGATGCAGAGAAACAAAGAAAGGAGAAGAATAGAATTGCAACTCGAAAGAGAAGACAAGATATTGCAAATAATGGTTTATACACTCCTCGTATTATAATACCCACTCCAAAGAAGAATGAATTAAAGGCTGGAGGCCACAGAGCAGTGTATGGTTGGAATGGTGAAACTTTTTGCTGTGATAAAGCTGAATGGTCTGCAACACCATATTGCAAATTTGTGAACGTACCATTAAAGAAAAAGATTGAGATAACTGGTATCAATGGCCACCCAATTTATGCATCGGGATCTATTGATAATGCAAAGTATATAATTGGAGACCTAACCCTTGATAACCTTGATACTGAGATACATTATTGCAAACGGGAGATTGATGGAGCTGTTAGACATATGTTTTCACTAGTATTTAACAACAACTTTATGTTGGATAAATGGCGTTATAAATGCACCCTCGATGACATATTAAAGTGTGAGATCCGTATAAATGGGATTATAATTGGTACCATGATGGATAGTCCACAACCAATAGCTCAGTTGTGTCAACTACAGAATGATGATTACTTACGGATCAAACACCAATTTACATTTGAACATGGTGCTACTTCGTGGGGATACTACGAGAGTTTCAACTTGAACTTATTATGTGGACCACTATCAAAGGATATGACAGTTACATTAATGAACAATAATGCATTAGACAACTTCAGCTATAGCCAAATAACTCACAAGGGCATTTCATCTATTAAATTTGTGGATATACACTTTCGTGAAACAAGTATGATCCGAGAAACAAGTTATGATAATCGTATTAATCATAAAGTTAGTGATGAACATCTACATTATATTGCTTGGAAAGCGTTATATCAAAAGAAAGTGGGGAAACAAATGTCAAATGAAGACCTGTTTAAAGCATGGAGGCAAAGTTTAGAAGCTGAAAACAAAGTATTGTATTGGAAGTGTCTCAAAGGATCTCAGGTTTGTCATGAATTGAGAAGAAAAGATCCAACAACCAGATGTCGCGAATGCATTAAACATTTCCATCACAGAGCATACACAGGAGAATATCACAATGGAGAACGACCTCCATCAAAAGACTTTCCTCTTTGTTTAGCTGGGCACAATATCTGCCACGATGGGATATTGCAATGCCCTGAATGCAAGAAAGCTAATGCACCGCAAAATAAACCACAATGGAAATATGTTGACAGGGGAGGGATTGTGCATTCATTCTCGACCTATGAAGAGTGTGATAGACAATATTGGGAACAAAGGCGTCGAGAGGGCACGTACATTAACTGGTAAAGAAGTAATTTCTCTCTAATTGTCTTGCAAGTAGCTCTAGCTAGCTTTCTCTAGAGGCATCTCTTAGGTAGGAAGCCTGCAGCTGCCGCGTCACAATAATACAACTAGAGATATTATAACATGGGCAAATTATAATAGTCGAGCACCTTCTGCAGACAATTAACTATTTTCGGTATCCGAAAAAACTACACTCTCATAAAAAGATCTATGGCGAGGGGAAGCATACCCTAGCCTGCCTCTTGTCGCCACCCTAATGCTGTTAATAATTGGAATGGTATACCACCAACACACCCTCTAAATCCAATTTTCAGGGGCTTTCCATTAATGAACTCGCCATAGCATGATTCGATCTAGTTTAGTAGTAAATCAAAGTTGCATGCACATGATTATGATGTGTACTTTTAACTTATGTCAAAAATGATATTGTACTACACACCCAATGGCCACATACGAAGATAGTATATTCCGAATCTACTAACATCTAAGTAAAAAGAAATGATGTCTGATAGTGATAATCTCAGTATGCATGATAGTACTGACTCGATCGGTGGTGGGTATTGCAAAATAATTGCAAACTTACAGATTGTATATAAGTTACTGCAAAGTAAAGCCCAATTATACAGGGTACCCAATTTCAATGCATTGGAAAATAAAGTCAAATCTTTGATGGAATTACAATGTCTTACCAATGATCATGGCCTATCCGAAACAATATCAAAGGAGATAGAGCAAGCTAAAAGAATATGTACAAAGTTGCAATTAGATGAACATAATGATTCTAAACCATGTGGTGATTTAATAAAGGCCGAGGAGATATTGAACACTATTAATGATTATTTTACTAGAGTCACTTCATGTTCAGATTCGGCATCAGTAATAGACGCCAAGAAGAAGACAGATCAGCCCGATTCAGATAAGACACCGGAGAACGGAAGTACTACTGTTGCCGCATTGGAGTATTGGATTAACAAAAAACAACCAGCTGGTATTGAAGAATTAGGTACCAAACAGGATGTTATCAATAGAGCCTCTGACTACTCTGATATTATGAAAGAACTGGCTCATGAAGCTGCTCGTATAGTACAAACTATTAATGAAGAAGACAGAAATGCCAAAAAGACAGATCAAGACTTAACATTGGGATGTATTACTGACACCACATCGGAGTGCAGTGATAGTAGCAATAGACAAGAGAATGATAAAAAAGAATCAGGTATCAACCAGGATGAGGTAAATGTAGAAGATGATGAAGATAAGAAGGATGGGCAGTCAAAGTGCATCAGTATTTTGGCAAATGAAACAATTCATGTTTTGGTGAAGTCAACACGGAAGAGAAACAAACCACAAAAGTTTGTAGAAACGAAAGAGGAAGTACAGATATGGGGGAAGTCTAAGAATAGTGCATTCGAGATGGGATGTATCAAGTATGGATGGGGAAACTGGGACATGATACAGGCATTAATCATTGGTAAATCGAGAGAAGACTGTGAACAGTATGCTGCAATGTTAATATCAAACCACCCCGAGGTTAAACGTAGGCTTGATATGGAACATAAAACGGAAGCATCAACAAAAAGAAGTATCAAACACGCAAAGAAGGTAGTAAACCGCCCAATTTGGAGGGGAGAAGTAAAGAAACAGGTAGCCTGTGGGCGATGTGATGCCTGTTCAAGTGAGGATTGTGGAGAATGCATTTATTGCCTAGACAAGCCGAAGTTTGGTGGGGCGAATACAATGAGGCAGAGGTGCGTCAAGAGACGATGTTTCAATATGGGAAGGAGGAGCAGGAGTGGAATGATCAAGCCACGTGTGAGAAAGATACATGATGCAGTAGAAGAATCCTCTCATTCATTAGCTGACGGGAGCAATAGAAATCAATATGCAAAGATATACACCCCTAGTGTACGTGGAAAGAAGGTTCGTATCACCGCCGATGCAGTAGAGAAGATTGAAACATCTATTTCATCATTACTTGAGACGATTATTGAGGAAGAAAGTATAGATTCATCAGACTTAAAAGTTGGTTCACGTGTCTTAGTAGACTATAAAGGTACACTCTACAACGCCACGGTTCGCAAATGCCGTGAAAAGTTGGGCATACATGAAGTATTGATTCATTATGACGGACAGAAGAACACTACTGTATATTGGGTGTCAGTTGATAGGATTACATACATATTACCTCAGAGCAATTTAGATAAACCCAAGAGGAAGAAGAGGAAGAGGCCTACTATGAAGAGATACTCTATCGTTAGAGGAGTTTCTCCTATTAATACGGTGAGCAGTATTATTGACAGAGACGTGACAACTGATTCGATTCGAAGAAGGACTGCACCGAAACGATTTGTAGCTAGGCCCTCGAAGTCAGGAGTAGGCGTGGAAGATGGGGATAAAGATTATCTTACCGCCACCAATACCTCAAAACTACCTATCAACAAGAAGAGAGTAGGCAATAGTGTTGGACAATGTAAAGTGAAAAAACCTTCTTCCACAGCAACGATAGTGAGTTTGGACAATGATGAGGTTCCATTAGAGTATGTCAGCATAGTGAAGAAGGGAAAGGGAGGTAAACCCCTATGTAAAGCAAAAGGGTGCCAAAAGTATAAACAAGGGAGACACGGATTATGTGCAACACATTACAAGGCCTCCTCGGAGTATCAGCTAAAGAAGAAGTCGATGATTAAAAGATATGATGAAATGAGGAATGAACGGCATTCCATTAGAAAAAGGTCAGCACCTGAGTTATTCGAGGCTCAGCCTGCCAAGTATAGGGCTGTAAAGGATGGGAAGAGTCCACCAAATGATCAACTCCCCAAGGTTGTGGAAAGGACAAGGAGCCTACAATCAGTGCATGGTTCTCCTGCTGTTCTTCTGGCTGAAATGGAGGAGGCATCCTGGCGGTGTCACTTATGCAACAACTCTAACGATCCATCCAAATCAAGATGTTCATCATGTCTTGGTTGGAGAGGAGGCAGTCACTTCAAGAAGTGGTACATTGCATCGGCCGATGAAACTCCTCGAGGAGTTGCAAACAAACTACAATTGAATTTGTCACTGCTCATCCGTGCTAATAAGACGCTACATCCAACATTACTAGAAAACTCGAAGTTAAAGAAAGGTACATATATTCAAATATCACACTTTCCTAATGTCAAAGTTATTCGAGTAAAGGTAACGCAAGGAGGCCTACCCATTTCTGCTCCCTCTAAACCTGATAATACATTAGAGGGTGAAAGTACAATACAGTCAGAAAAAGTTAGTGATAATAAGCAGAAGCAACCACAAGTTGATATTCAACACGATGAAAGTGAAAAGAAGAGGAGTGGACAAAAGTATATGATCGGTACCCCGGTGATGAAATATTTCTATTCTCGCCCATACTGGGGTGAGGTGGCGAGCTATTGCCATGATACTGGTCTTTACTTTATCAAATACGAAGACGATGATGCAGAGGAGGTCGAGGAGAACGAGTTAAATGATATAGCCATGGACCCGAGAAGTAGGAAGCGAAGAGCACGAGCTCGTCGTCAGAAGGAGAGGAAAATGAAGGCAAAGGCAGCGGGTATTGATAAGAATCTCACGGGTAAGAAGAGAAAGGAGGTGACCAGGGGTCTAGTAGATGATAACACAGCACGGACAATAGATGATAATTGGGCCACATTTAAGCCGAGACAGTTAGTATGGGCTCGAGACGGGGCTGAACTTCACCCTGCTCTTCTATTAAGTGCTAATAGAAGCAAGAATGGGAATGCAGTCATTGAATGGGCCTCTACCCAAGATGTGGTGAACGTTCCGAAGAGTAGGATATCGTTCACTTTGACTTCACGTCGAGGTGGTCGCATCAGGAAGAACACACCACCCACATCTCATGCACCTAAGGATACCAAGAAGAATAGTCATGTGATGAGTCGTCAACATATTAAAAGTGAACCGGTGGCAATTAAAAGAGAAGATAATGCTTATGACGAGGATACAGACAAAGAAGAAGAGGCGGAGGAGGAAATGTATAAGTGGATTCGGGTAAAGGAGGAGGATAGAGATGATGAGGGAAATTATGAGAAGGATACCGATGATGAAGAGCAGCACTTCTTCATGCCTATGCCCACTAGCAATAGTAACATAAGTAGGGAAAGAGACAGTGAACTCCCAAAGACTTCAAAGAGTAATACAGGGTTGGCTAAGGGTGTGCCTCAGAAGAATACAGCATTAACAAAGTCAAAGGGCAATGTCAAAAGGAGGCAGCTTGTGTGGGCTCGTGATAGTAATCAGCACGGGGCTGCACTTCATCCTGCCTACTTAATAAGGGAAGATAGAGGTCGCTATGGTAATGCTGAGATAGAATGGGCCTCGACTCACCGCATTGCAACTGTTCCCAAAGCCAATATAACTCGGGAACTCCAATCTCGATCTCGGCGTGGATGAAGGGAGGTTGTCACAATGAACTGCCATAGAGTATGTAGCTCCATAGACTGGTAGCTTAATCTGGTCTTTTGAGTAAATACACGTGTTATTCTTTAGCATCTATTGATGATAACTGCATACTCTAGCTCCTGTCGACTAATCCTCAATCAGAAGAATCCCCATCAAGATTAAGATTCGCCACTCAATTCCCCCTCGACCTAACACCATCACCTCAATTCCTATCCGACAACATATAAATCACGTCCCAAACAAACAACCCCCTCACCCTCTACACACATACATCAACCCCTTAGTTTCTACGCTTGTACCTAACACGACAATCACCCTTGGGTCCAACAACCATGGCAGCATAATCAATCTCCGGCATAGTATCCGATACCATCTCCATCTCAAACTCACGGAACAAAACACTCAAAATAGTCTTAACTTGAACGAATGCAAAGTTCTGACCCATACAACTATGCATACCACCCCCGAAGCCCATGTAAGCGAATGGACTTGACTTATCTTCCTCACGTCCTGGACCGAATCGATCAGGATCAAACTTGTTCGGTTCCTTGAATACCTCGGGGATACGCATACCAACACTTGGACTAATTAGTACCATATCACCCTTGGGAATAGTGTACTGCTTCCCTGCTGCCTTGACCTTGACATCCTTGAGTGCATAACGGATTAACAAAATGAGAGGTGGGCATAGACGTAATGCCTCCTTCATACTGTTATGCAACAGTGGCATTTCTTCATTCACCATTTTGTAATCAACATCAGCATCGGGTTGTGAATCGAATACATCACCCTGCTCGGCAACGATTCGTTTCATAATCTCCGGATTGTTAAGGATAAATAAACTTGTCCATGTTGATGTAATACAACTTGTATGTTGTCCAGCAAACAATAAAGCAATTAATAATCCAGTAACCTGCTCGTCAGTAATAGCACTACCATCCTTATACTTAACATCCATAAAGATACTTAAAATATCTGTCCCGTCTGAATGTTTCACATTTGGATTATCACGTCGATTTTTAATAACTTTACTAAATAATTCAACCATCTTGGCACGTGCCTCATTCCGTTTCTTATGATTCGCCGTAGGTGCATTCGGAAAGAAGACTGTTAATGGTGTCAAACCCTGATCTAAATCATGATATAATTCACTAACTTCCTTGAATAATGATTCACGTACATCATCACCATGTAAACATCTACTACTAGTTAAGATTGTTAATTCTGATAAGGCATGGAATAAATCTAATTCACCAGAGTCTCCCCAAGTTGATAAGTATTGACGTGTCTCCTTTTCAATTTTGGCAGTATATCCTTTAAGACGGGCAGTGCGGAGTCCATTGGCCATACTTTGGAATTGTACTTGACGATTCTTTTTAGAGGCATCGTAGACTATACCTGGACCGAAGACTGGTTTCATAAATCCGTAGACTTCATTTTGGGATAGGACGTCATCGGATGCTTTGAAGAATGGTTCTTGTGCTTCTGGTCCGATTAGGAATGTTAATCGTTTGTGTAAGAACTGAATGTATAGTGTAGGAGGTGTGTTGTGTGGGTAGATGTTAGGTGTAATAGAATCAAAACCAATAGCATACCCCCAACAAACAAACAAAACAATCCCAAAAAGTATAACAAAACGCGAGTCATTCTCCCAATGCCTCTACTGAATTAAAATATCAACCCTTCGAAATTTAATAATCTAAATAATCCACGGCCTTGCTATTAAAAATATGCCAGCATATTCATATTGCAATGCTCTCAATTTTTGTGCATATCATGTGCACTTTTTTTATACACCCAAAACGCTCTCTCATAGCCTCACTAACTCGACTAAACTCACTGTCAAATATTGTGCAATACATCTGCAGGTTTAATACATCTCCATACCAATGCACTATGGTCCATATCAATTTAATAGTTGCACATGATAGGTATGCACCAACAAATATAAAATGACTTTTCAGTCCACCCGCCGACGCACAATCTACCGCCGCCCAAAACAAATTATGCACATCATTTAATGCATATAAAATACACCAATACAACATATTGCAATACCCCAACATCATATAACTCGCATATACCAACATATAAAATAACACGTCATTGGCCACCAGTTTATAATACAACTCACCGGAACAGTAAAAACCGGACCATACTCCTCATAACACCTCTGTACCATCTTAACTGGACTAATCCCAAATTCAATAATAGTACCAATAACTGGCAATTTACTAATTGGACTTGTAGTAATAACCGGTGGTGGATTATTACCACTTTTAGCAATTTTAGTACGTGGTTTGAGTATTAGGAATGTGTATATTGTTAATGTAAAGAAAGAGAGGATGGAAAGGGTAAGTAGGAGGGGTGATACTCCTAGTGTTGCTGATATATCGTTTAGGATTGTCATGTTGTTGTTTATTGTATATTATTTTATTGCGGCTATGATATATAGGAGGGTAGGTATCCTACAGTACGGTAATAGATTTGGTTGTCATTGGAGGAGCGAGATCGGTTCTAGTTTTAAGCGGGTCAACGTATTGACCTCATCCTTAGGTATCTACTCTCATGGTGAAACTTTCAAGAATAAAATCCGTCAAGATATCATACCATACAAGGAGGTCGATAGGCATAGACTGCGCTAAAAGTTATCCATCTCGTATGCAAACAACATAGAATATAGATCAGGTATACACCCTTTCGATTGGTAGTATCCGATGGCCTAGTAGAGAGAGATATTGAACAGTTATCAGAAGTTCACTTAAAATTATTATTTACCACCTAATTCACCCACATATATACAATAAATAAAGAGGATAGTATCAATCAACATGAGCACAAGTAGAGTTGATGTAGGCACTCCAATCAAGAATCTTAGAGGATGGACAATCACCGAAGTTAATTTCCTTGGATTTGCTAATCTATCTACAACAAGAATTATGTTACATCACCAGAGTTTTCATGCTTTGGCCATCAGTGGGTAATAAGTCTTTATCCAGGTGGTAGGACTAATTCAAATGAAGGGTTCATTGCAGTAGAACTTGCCAAGAGATCAAATACAAGTATCAAAGTCCAATGGGGTTACAATGTTAGAGATTCGGATGGCAAAGAGGTAGTATGTAAAAAATCGTTCACAGATAAGTTTGATGCTAAAGGTTCAAATGGCACAACTGTGTGGTATACCTCAAGCTTTGCCAAGAGATCAACGCTTATGGAATTATTAGTACAGGGATCGTTGATTATTGAAGTTCGAATGAAACCTACTTTAATAGACAAATCAATTACTCAGTTCATTCCAACAAATCCAATCAACAAAAATATACTCGAATTATTTATGAATGAGGAAACGGCAGATGTAGTGTTTGAGGTAGGCCAAACCCAATTTCATGCGCATCGACCTATCTTGCAAAACTCTGCTTCGACCCTTTATGAAATGTGCGGGAAATTAGATGAAGGCGGAGGGATCACTACGGTATCAATTACAGATGTTAAGACCAAGATATTTGGGGATATGTTATATTATGTATACGGGGGTAAATTGTCTGAAAATGAGCTAAATAAGAACAATGCAAAGGAAATTATAAATGCTTGTGACAAGTACGGTGTAGTCAATCTGAAGCTTGAGGCTGAAGCATGTTATGTTGAATCAACAGAGTTTACAATGGATAACATCATGGACAATCTACTCTATGCCGACGCCAAGAATCTTGCCTTATTGAAGGAGGCAGTAATGGATTATATCGTTGCAAATAAGCATAGCATCATCAGCAAAGTATCTTTAGTAAACTTCCCTGGGCATCTTGCTACTGACTTATTAACGGCTGTGGCAAGAGGAGAAGAGGCAGGAGAAGAAAAAGACAAAAGTGCCAAGTACAATACAATGAGAATAGGGACGCTGAGGAAGATGCTAGATGAGAAAGGATTGGATTTAGATGGTTCTAGGGAGGCTATGATTGCTCGTCTTAAGGAACATGATTGGTGAGCATATGATATGTTCGTGGGGAAAGGAGATGAGATTAGTGTATACAAGGCAGAGAAACGTTAGGGGGCAAGTTAGCTATATTTATTAAGTGTAGTAGGGAGATGGTCATGTTTCAAATTACCTCAACAAACATAATCTAGTAGAAAAAGTGCATATCATGTGTTCAATTTGTGTCGAAGTGCCCAAACCATATATTAACAGTTAGATACTACCTCCCTCTCGGCTATCATTTGGAGTTACTAATTAGTTTTAATATATGATACTTAGGCACCACTGACTAGGCATCCATGTACCACTTCATGTTGATGGTGTCTCTAATAATAACGATAATCCTCCTCGCAGGCAGCAGCAGCTTTATCCCTCTGATCACTTTTAATCTCGCCCAGGTATGTTTGATAGGATTGTAATGCTTTCATGTAATCGTCTTTTGTTGCATGTCCCCTGGAGTACATCTGTTTGATCATCTCCAACGAGTTAGGACAACCATCCCTAACTGCAATCATATAGTTTTTTAATGCTCTATTCACAGTACCCGCCAGCAACTCGGAATTTCCAAGACAATGCCTTGCCATCGCATTCCCTCCCATAGCCGCTAGCTCCCAGTAATGTGTGGCCTTCTTCTTATCTTTCCACTCTCTACTATAAGCAATACCAATACAACAAAAGGCCGAAGCATAGCCGAGCTTTCCTGCCTTATGCCAAAGTTCAAATGCCTTGGCATTATCTTGTGGAAAACCAAGTTCACCGTAAAAGTACCAATTTCCTTGATTACACATCGCAACAGGATCTCCAGCCTCCACTCTTTTTTTATATCTTTCGACAGTCCCCTTTTCTGAAGTAGGCACTGGACTTCTGCAAAATGAACAAATCTTCTCGATCATTTCATTGCCTTGGTAATCGTATACAGGTGCATGGCCACATCCACTACATATTAATTTCCCACAACATGACATATACGCACTTCCCGTATTCAGATGTGGTAACCGGCGGAAGCAGATTGGACAATCATCTTTATCTCGAGGTGGTTGTTTAAATAGTTCTTCATCATGTAACTCAGCCACTCGTCTCTCACATTGTTTCTTATGTTTGTGTCGATGTTTCTTTTTGCATGCGGCATTGCAATACATAACCATCTTACATTTGTTGCATGTATTGTTGGCACCTTCCTTGCCACAATTGGCACATACTGACATATTGATATCGTTGTCTGCCGTGCTCATATTCTGTAACATCTCATTCATCTCACATACACCATCATCATTCGATTTTGATGCACTGTCATCTTTATTGCAAACATATGATGTGCTCATTATTATTATAGTTTCTAATGCAGTTGTTGTGTAACAATAAAATCTCTACCAATAACAATATTCTGAGATGATAATACTAAAAACAACTTCCAGAGATCAAGTATTAAAGAAAAGGAGCCACAGGCAATTGGCAATAAAACCGAGAGAGGAAAGTTTTTGTGCTTTGCAATGGTCGGCAGTAGTGATACTACACGTTGCAACAATACTATCACTGTTTAAAACACAAATTAATAAGGCGTATATTATATGACCTTGAATGTAGTATAGAGCATATACTAGAATTAGATGATTTGCCGCCGCCAACACTATGAGTGAGTATGAGCTGCTTTGAGAAATTAAGAAGTCAACTCTCATGGTGAAACTTTATGTGAATCGTGAAACTTCCAAGAATAAAATCTCTATCACTACAACTATTGACAAGTAAAGTATAAAAGCATAGCACTATTATCCATCTCGCACGCAAACAATACAGCAAATAGACAAGTAAACGCTCTCTTATTGGTAGTAGTTTCATTGTACCCAGTGGCCTAAAATATTTAGAAATATCATATCAGCCAGTTGCGCGAGACAAAAAAAATATAGGTGAACTTCTTTACATATTATAGTATAAATACAGAGGATAATATAATGAGCACATATAGAGTAGATGTTGGAACGCCACCGGAGAACTTTGAAGGGTGGACGACAATTAATGTATGCTTTCATGGATTCGCTAACCTACCAACAACAAGAGACGAATATGTTAGATCACCTCAATTTTCATGTTTTGGTCATCAGTGGCAATTGAAACTCTATCCCGGAGGCTATGAGCATTCAGATGAAGGGTGTGTTACCGTAGATTTTGTCAATAGATCAAATACAAGTATCAAAATCCAATATGGTTACAGTATTAGGGATGCAGATGGCAAGGAAGTAGTGCATAGTGAACCAGAAACATTTGAGTTTGCTGCTTTGGGTTCAGAAAATAATGCCTGGGGCTTTGCCAACTTTGCCAAGCGATCAGCACTTATGGATTTATTAGTACAAGGATCATTGGTTATTGAGGTCCGCATGAAGCTTCCGTCTACTGGTAACAAAGCGACACAGTTTATACCGTCAAACCCAATCAATAATAATGTACTCGACTTATTTATGGACGAAGAAACAGCAGATGTGGTATTCGAGGTAGGTGGAGAACAACAAACAAAAGGCAAACGCAAGAGAGCCAAGACATCTACTACCAACTTCCATGCTCACCGACCTATACTGCAAAAGTGTGCCCCGATGTTGTATGAGATGTGTAAATCAGATGATGGAGGAATTACTACCGTATCGATTACAGATGTTAAGCCCGAGATATTCAAACATATGATGTACTATGTATATGGTGGTAAACTATCAGAAGCAGAGTTAAGGGACAATGCAAAAGATATTATCGATGCATGTGATAAGTACGGGGTAGTGCATCTAAAGCTTGAGGCAGAAGCGGCTTATGTTGAATCAAATGAAATTACAATGGATAATATGATCGACAACTTACTTTATGCAGACTCCAAGAATCTTGCTCTATTAAAAGAGGCTGTGGTGGATTTCATTTTGGCAAACAAGCACAGCATTATTGGCAAGGTATCATTTGATAACATCCCTGGATTCGCGACCGACCTATTAACGGCTATGGCAAGAGGGGAGGAACAAACAGGAGACGAAGAAGAAGATGAAAGTATCAAATATAACAGAATGAGAGTAGGGGAATTGAGGAAGATGCTGGATGAGAAGGGATTGGACGTAGATGGATCTAGGGAGGCTATGATCGCTCTACTCAAAGAGCCCCCTGATGTTTAATTAACTACGATATTTACACTGAGGAGAAAGGAGAAATAGGGTATTGGGAGAAGAAGTGAGACCCATTACTGAGTAAGATAATACGTATAAGAACTGATCATGTTTCAATTGCAATACTCTCAGTAAGTAGTAGTAAAAATAGGGGATAGTAAATTTCTCCAATGCCGACAAGAAATCGTGCACATCTTGTGTTCGAAAAAATGGTCAGTTTTTTTAGTGTATCTTATCTCGTCTTGGCTCTTCAGTTTCCCAATTCTACATGAATGAGCAACTATAGATATTATATATGTGTAGTGGAGGACGAGTAGCTCAGTCTATCTTTTCTTCTTGCCTCTATTCTGCCTCCCCATCCGTTGGACAAAAGGATATAAAAAGATACACTTGAATAAAAGGTCAACGGTATGGAAATTTTGCTCGTATTATTCTTCAGCTTAAATAATGGCATTAACAACAGCACTCCTCGTTGCCGCGGCAGCGTATCAAGCGCAAAAAGTCAGCGGCATCAATGGTGAAGATGGCAATGCAGAAGACGATTGCAATCCGCCTAATATCACACAAGAATTCCTCGAGAATAAAGTACCAATCGAACTATTACCATTGGAACAATCATTAAGTATGTTAGAATGGCCTATTGTTACTGTATCCTTCTATACATGTCCTGCCACTCATATGGAGGGTGTAACACATAGAATTGAACAACGAGTACAAGATATACTTGCTGCCAATCCATGGCTAGGCGGTTGGATAGTACGAGGCAAGGGAGTCGGTTCATTTGATAAAACACCACGATTATGGTATGATCCAACAGGTAATGAAGTGGCACCAACAATCTATCAAAAGTTATCACATGACGATATACCACTCGATAAAGATACAAACTATATCAATTATGAAAGTATACTATCCAATACCAATGCAAGTGTAAAGACTAATCCAGAGATTGAAAATAGACAAGAAGAACCTTTGTTTCGTGTTACAATCATCCCTCATGAATCATCATTTGCATTACTAGTTAGCATGTCACACATATGTGGTGATGGCCATACTTACTACAGAATATACAACATGCTAACAGGTAATGAACCAATAACATCCTTGAAATGTCAACGAGAATTGTTGTATAGTACGAAAGTTATGGAATTAGTAGGTAAACAAGAAGCTCATTATATACAGCACATTACTGAAGACCCTGCTTGGGTCAAACTGTTTCGATGGGACAGTTGTGACAGTAGTGCTAATGAAGAGGAGGACACATTGGATAAGTTACAAGGGCGAGTATTCACAGTAGATAGAGAATGGATAGCCAATATCAAATCATCACACTTGACAGTAGGTCAACGATTCGATGCAATTGTTGAAGGATCTGATATAGCACAGAGTACATTACGCTCACCCATGGAACCAATCTACCTAAACGAATTGGAGAATGAAATACGTAATTCAAATCCAACACAATCAACAAATGACATATTATGTTCCTTCTTCTGGTCATTAGTTGAACCACATGTTGGATTAATGAGTGTGAACTTTCGTAAAAGATTGGATATACTGGATGAAGATCATGCAGGGAATTATGCCAATCCTATACCGTATACAAAAGAAGATTATAAGAGTCCATTATTGATACGGAAGAGTTTAGATAATTGTCGAAGGGCCGGTGTACTAATGGGAGGTACTAATCGACCTACGGTACTCCCTAGACCACATGCCGAGTTGACTTTTAGTGTTATTACCAATTGGACCTCATTCTTATCCAAATCAGATAAGGAGAATGAAAAGGGCGGTGACATGGTAGAAGAAGAATCATGGTGCAATAGTTCATCAGGCATCAACCTCATCCGTCATCTACCAATAATCTCACCCAAAGGCATGATGAAAGACATGCCTAAGCGTATGTCCTTACTTATTATATTCTCAAGTGGAGTAGATGATATAGGGTGTGCACTTATCGCTCCGGGTCGTGTAATGAATGAGATTGATAACTGTGGTGTTGTTAAGGAGATGATTGCTATGTTTTAGGTATTAAGATAATTGCATTGAAACTATAATCAACTCATTTACTTAGTGTGCTTTATCTAATCTGGTGTACATGGGGAGATAGCTGTAGTAGAAGTAGGTGGTGCAGTAGATTTAAACATAGTTGATGTAGACAGATGAAAGTAAAAGTTAATGATGTGTTTATCTCTTCTTATCAGCAGTCTATGTCCCAAGATCCAGACAGGACATTTTGGACATATGATATGCACTATTTCATGTCCGGCTTTAAAGGTATACTCCCTGAATCATCTAGGTAGATAGTTGAAACATGAACTCTCTTTGCTACACTTAAGTGACAATTATATCTAACTTTGTTCCGAACTTATTCCCCCTCAATGACTAATATGTGTCCTTAACCACAGATTCAATCATCATTCTCCTCGTCATCATCATCTTCTTCATCACAGTCACTATCGTTGTTCTCCTTGAGTAGGGCAATCATAGCTTCTCTCGAACCATCCACATCCAATCCCTTCTTATCAAGCATCTTCCTCAATGTTCCGACCCTCATTGTATTGTACTTAGTACTTTCGTCATCTTCATCGTCACTATTATCGTCTTCCCCTCTTGCCACAGCTGTCAAGACATCGGTAATCAGACCTCCGGGGACACTATCAAACGATACCTTACCAATAATTCTCTTCTTATTTGCAACTATGTAGTCCATAACTGCCTCCTTCAGTAATGCAAGGTTCTTGGAGTCGGCATAAAGTAAGTTACCCATCATATTATCCATTGTTATTTCATTTGATTTGACATACGCTGCCTCCGTCTCAAGTTTGAGATTGACTACACCGTACTTATCACAAGCATTAATGATTTCTTTCGCATTATTATCTAGCTCATCTTCTGATAATTTACCCCCGTAAACATAAGATAACATATGTTTAAATATCTCGGGCTTAACGTCTGTAATCGATACTGTAATAATTCCTCCTTCATCTGATTTCCCGCACATTTCATAAAGAGTTGGGGCACACTTTTGTAAGATATTTCGGTGAGCATGAAAGTTAGTGGTAGATATCTTGGTCCTCTTGCGTTTACCCTTTCCCTGTTGCTCTCCTCCAACCTCAAATACTACATCAGCCGTTTCCTCGTTCATAAATAATTCGGACACATTTTTATTAAATGGATTTGCGGGGATGAACTGAGTGATAGATTTATCTGTGGTGGGAGACTTCATTCGAATCTCAATAACCAATGATCCATTTACTAATAACGTCATAAGTTTTGATCTCTTTGCAAAGTCAAAGTTACCCCAGGCATTTTCTTCTGAACCACAAGCATCAAACTCTTCTATTTCCGATTTTATAGTTACCACCTCTTTGCCACTTCTGTCTCTAACACAATAGTTAAATTGGATTTTAATACTTACATCAGACTTATTGACAAGCAATACGGCAACATACCCTTCAGTTGAATCCTCATCGCCCCCGGGGCAGATTTGCAGACACCACTGACGACCACAGCATGAAAATCGCGGCGACTCAGTATAATCGTCTCCTCTTGTTGAGGGAAGATTAGCAAATTCATGAAAACGAACCAATGTGGTTGCCCAGCCATCACTTATATCATCAGGTGGAGTACCGACGTCTATTACATTCATGCTCATACCGTCCCTTAGATGTTTTGATTTATTAAAGAACACTATATTTAATCAACTTTATTATCTAGGTATTGACCGACGGTATTCGTCGACACTACTACTACCAATCGAAAGAGCGCAAAAGAACTAATCAAAGTACAATATCGGTTGTCTATCGATGTCATATTGCATCCTAAAGAGTATGAAGAAGCTCTAGATTGATGCTGGTATCCTCAAAGGATACCGGGATAGACTTTATGACTTTTATTTTCTCTGTCTCTAACAAATGATGGATCGGAAGGGGAAAGACGTAGCCAGCAGAATATACAAACATAGAAGTGGATGATATTATATCAAACCATAGTTATAGAGTTAAGGTGCGTCAACAAAAGGTATTATGCATATCCAAACAAAAAAGTTTATCGTACCCGTCTCCTTCTTGTTTGTGGAACTTTTCTAATCGGGCTGATCCCCTTTGCCTTCTTAGATTGTTTCACTGCTGATCTTTTGGGAGAAGTATCCGTACTTTTCTTTTCTTGTATATGACTATCTTCCACTCTAACAGTTCCAACATATTCCGTCTGAGTCTCAGCAGATACACTTTCACCTGCCTTTGTATCCTCACAACCGACGACTACATCAATAGCCGTATCTATATCCTCTACTACATCCTCTATATTATCTGTATCAGCTGTTGTATTTACCGCCTTATCTGTATCCATTGCCACTTCTTCGTCGTCATTCCTAATCTGGATCGCGGTATCGACATTCTCACCTCGTGACATGAGCTTTGCAAAGCAACAACAACCCCATGATATTGGTGGTATAAACAAGAATACACCAGAAATGAACCATAATATAGTAGAAGCTAATGCCATATTCGCTCCGACACTCATAGTACATTCTCCATATATCACCTCGGCTGGACTGACAATATTTGACAAGTTACTGAGCTCCGACTGTCCGCTGCATATCGATGAGAGTAGAAAGAATAAAGTAAACCCTTGATATATCGATGTAACGATATAGAGTGCTCCTGTTATATGTGATTGTGTTCTTTCTCCTCCGCAAAGTGCTGCTGTTGGTGAATCTTTTTCAGTATCTTGCTCAGTATTTTGTGCCGTTTCGTGTGAGTGTTCATTTGATACTGTAGAAGAACGACGACGATAGACTAGCCAATAACCAAACATCACATTCGATCCACCAATAATCAAAGCCAATATACCAAATGCTCTAGATGCACTCCAGGCACCATTAACATCCACATTATCAGTATCATATTTAACACATGTATCCTGAATCAACAACCCACCATTCTCTTCTTTACTACTTTGATAACTCCATAATCCTAACCCTAACGTTGTTGATAGTATAATCTGCCATGAAGTACCATCGTAGACTGTTAATATTGTTGATAATGATACAAAGTTACAATATGGTAAGGAGAGACAGCCTATTATGAAGGCTGTTGATGCTATTGATAAGGCGATGATATTGTTTGTTATTGCTATTTGTGGTAGCTTCTTGACCATATTTTTTTTATGACAGGTATAACTTATCGTCCTAACTCTATTGACCGAGACAATCAATAGGCAATATCAACACCAACAAAGTATGACGATTGGAGTAGATGGCGTCGGCGGTCAAGATTTGCATTGGATTTTAGGCGGAGAGCATATACTCTCATAATCACTATTCATTGGCGATCTACCGGTGCCAATTATGTGAGTACATGAAAAATGTGGTGATAGCACAATGACGCTTCTCAAGCACAACACAGCCTCATTGCTCACATCATTGCTCAATATACCACTTTTCAATTCTCATCATCAGCCGCCACAGTTTTACTTTTGCCTCTTGCAAACAACAACAATATAAAACAACAAAATGATTCGATACACATCTCTACTCCTACTCGTCATCGTAGCTCTATCATCCGCCGTGTCTACTGCATCAGCAGCAGTCGATCATAAAGCAGTCGATAGACTCTTATCTCAACTTGAGCAGATGAGTAATGATAAAAAGTCGACGTCACCCGATAAGAATAGCAACGATATTAAAATGTTAACTGAACTACATAGACTATTATCAGATATTGAAAAGTTAAATGACAATAGCAGTAGAAAGTTACCAGGCGATGATGATAAAGAAGATGACAAAAAAGATGAGAAGAAGGATGATGAGAAAAAGAAGGAGGATGAGAAAAAGGGAGAGAAGGGTGAACAAGAGAATAGTGCTAATGGTATTACCGAGGGGGAGAATGGAGCTTCTTCTTCTTCTTCGTATCAAGTTGCTGCAATGGTTGCTTTGGTTACATCAAGTGCTGTTGGTGCTATGCTCTTCTAATTGAGAGAAGATATATGAGAGGAACTTTAGTAGAGAAGGGTGTGTCATAGGTGAATCGAGTAGTGTGTGAAACAGAAGAGTTGAACAACTTTTATAGAGTACATTTGTAATGATTAATTTTATCTGAAGAGAACCATCTACTGTTCAATATATACTGCATAAGAATCGTATGTCTGCACAAACAAATAATAGAATAAGAATATGCATCAAAACGTCAGAGGAGATAGCTCTGTATAGACCTTTGCTTCACGTATGTGCATATATGATATGCTCAAGATACATGCCATATGCTCAAAAGTGCATATGATATGCTCAAATTTCATCTGTCTAGAATGGTTCGACAGATAGTAGAAATAGCTCTCTTCTTTTACTGCACAGCTTCCTATAATCTTAAGCTTAAATCTATTTCTATAAAAGAAGGAGCGAGGCTCGTCAAATGTGCATACTTGAGATAGTCATTATCTTTAGAGCAATCTATCCAACAACTTTTCCATCTCGAATAACCCTAGCAAACACATTCATTATCTCCCTATAATCATGTAATCTTTTATCTTATACCTTACATATATTACTGTGTCAAAACATATCGATCAGTGTCAGTGTCGATTATTCTCATTCCCAGAAGAAATCATCATCATTCTCCTCCTCATCTAACCAAGTAGGTGCTGTCGGCTCGTCATCGTCATCATCTTCTCCTACCTCCCAGAAATCGTCGGCACCAAAAGCATCATCTAACCATGTCGGTGGATTGGACGGTTTATCTATAACATACTCGACATCTCCATCGATATCGTCTTCTTCTATTGCAATGAGTTCTGCTGGGTCTAATGGAGGCCAAGCATATCCTCTTGATGTAATCTCTTCCCCTTCTCCTCCTTCATTATTGGCATCGTCGTATTCTGGTAGTTGATATCCCGTACCTTCATCACCTTCATCAGGGCCGAATGTAAAGTCTTCCAACTGTCTATTATTGTCTAGATGTTGCTTATTTAATCTATTCTTCATCAATCGTTGGCGGCGTATTGTCTTCTCCTTTGCAAAACTTGAGGATACTACAAGGAGGATTGATATTAGTTTGCTCATATGTTTGACCATATTGATACGATCACTTTACTATTCAATAATATAGTATATATCTTCCCTTCGTTCTTCTTATTCATATGATGTGCACTATGCTGCTAAGAAGCACAATTATGCTGGGGGGGGGGGGGGTTTTTGGTTTTTTTGGGGTTT
>Ga0214479_100258_pt1 | contig 34396 bp, 25 predicted proteins | sample M1_20Mar14CPVII9_5_FD_165054 | JGI IMG/M metagenome (GOLD analysis project Ga0214479, IMG submission 165054) | Marine eukaryotic communities from Monterey Bay, California, United States - M1_20Mar14CPVII9sort6BwellE14 | ecosystem: Environmental > Aquatic > Marine > Unclassified | place: USA...
GCAAACAAAAATCCCTTGCTAGATGATGATGGACCTCCATCAAGCAGCAACAACAAACGTCGAAAGAAGTATAAAAAGAAAAAGAACAAAGGCAAACAACAGCACAACAATAACAGCAAGTCCAAGAAGCAACAACAACATGCAAAGTATGTAAAGAAGCAACAGAATTGGATAGAAAGTTGTTCAGAGAGTATACATCGTATACCGGCTAATTGTGTAGCTCCATTAACTTGTATTATAACACGTGTTGAGATTGAGGAAGAGCCTTTACTTCCAAAGGGAAAAATTGATGAAAGTATTGCTGATACTAATACAAGTAGTAGTGATGGTGGAAAAGAGGACAAGTCTACTTATGATATCAAGCCATCTTCTATAGAGGCAGAAGTAGAAGCTGAAAAGCAGCAACAAGCAAATATTGCAAGGCCGACACATGCATTTCTATCTCAATATTCAAAGAACAGAGAGCCGTGGAAGATATCATCAACTATGCAGGTAGACAATGAAAAAAAGAAGATATTCATACCAGTCAAGCGTCATTCATCCACTGTAGGTCCGACAAATTGGACAAAAAGACGGAAACAACAACAGCAAAGTGGTAGTAGTAAAAACGCATATGTTCATTTACCAAATGGCAACAGTGGGGATGGAATACTCAACCCATATCCAACCTCGATAGTACCAGATAAGTTCTGGGCACAACGTAAACGTCTCTTTTCCAAGTATGATGAGGGTGTACAAATTCATAATGTGGATAATAATAATGATGGTGAAATGTGGTATAGTGTCACTCCTGAGAGTATTGCCAATCATGTTGCTGACAAGATGATCAATATGATGGTAAGGCAAGGATGTCATCAATCTACAAGTAGCAGTAGCAGTAAAGGGAATAGTATCACTATACTGGATGTCTTTTGTGGATGCGGTGGTAATTCAATAGCATTTGCAAGGCTCAATGCAGAGAAGAAGGAAGGGCGGTATCTCCCTCGTGTTAAGGTAATTGCAGTTGATAACAACCTATCAAGATTGAAAATGGCTGCCAATAACGCAGCAATATATAAGATTGACAAAGATAATATTGTATTTATCCATGCAGATGCTGTCGAGGTATTAAATTGTTACAACAAGGGTATACTGGTAGATACTAAGTCGTCAAGACAGTATGAATCACATCAATATGCAGGTTACAAACTTGGCGGATTAGAATTACTCCCAACCAACTTAGATGGCATATTCCTATCACCACCATGGGGTGGAACTGAGTATTCAAAACAAGAGGCTGGAAAGTCTGGATTCGACATTATTACTTCAATTGTGGTTGAGTCTAGTTGTTGTTTGAAAGATGATAAAGAAGATTACAAGTCAACAACATCTGTTGTAAAGACAAACGGCGGTGAACTCTTATCTCTTTCTGCCAAAGCTGTCCTTAATGATGAGTCAACAACACAAGAGGGTGTGATTGCCTATGTTCTTTTTCTTTTTATACTTCTTTCGACGTTTGTTGTTGCTGCTTGATGGAGGTCCATCATCATCTAGCAAGGGATTTTTGTTTGCAGTATCATTAGTATTAGTATTGAATGTATTAGTATCTAGTTTTCTCTTGTTGGTTGTATTAGTAGATGCAGATGCTGCAGTGCTATTAGTTGAAACTTGTTGATGTGTTGCAATGATAATATCAATATCATGAGAGTTTGATGAAGATACCTTATCAGTTGTAGTATCAACCATATCTTTTGTAGTTTCTTAGACGATGATACGAGATTGCGATATAATATCAGCAGTGCCTTTTGTCGATATACCACCTTGTTGAGGAGATTAGAAGCCACCAATATTGTATTAATTGATCATCATATATCATTTACTGACAACAGAACTCAAAAAGGATACCGACAATTATGTGAGTATAAGCACTAAGACAACAAGAGAGCATCAACTTAGACCCTCTTTCCCATATAAACACCGCTGTCATTGTGCATTGGCTATCCAGTATTTGATATATACTCTCAATGTCAATCCAATCATGAGTTCTTTACAGCAACCAAGTCATGGCGGCGTGTGTGGTGCAAATGATATGTGCTTATTAATATTTGACGACGATGATGGTGAGATTATCACGGTAGACGAGAACAAAGATGAAGTAGACAATAGTATCGCTAGGAAGAAGAAGATTAGTCTACTAAACAAGTGGAAACGGAATCATCGTCGTTCTACAGCTAGTATCATTCGCACAGATCACCCTTCCGTCAAGGCAAGCAGAGCTGCCAAGTTGTTGTCAACATCATTGCCAACAATCAACGAGTCTCGAAATGATGCAGAAGAAGAAGGATTTATGATACCGGATGATATATCAGAATCATCATTTAATGTATTAAAGCGATATATGGGTTGTAGTCCTATACCTTATGGGACGAGAAGATCTACAGTAGCAACGAGAGACCGTGATGATAATGGCATTCGAGTTTGTGCACCGTCAAATGAGATGGTGAAAGAAGATATCAAGTCTACACAATCACCGTCGCTACCACTAACCCAAACTAGGGATGATATAAAGGATGATACATCAGAAGCATCATCATTAGATGTACTTTTAAGATATGTAGGCTGCACTCCTATATCATACTGTGATCATAAACAACATTCAACAACAACCATAACATCAGCTCAAGTCAACGATAATAGTAGGAATGAGATAAGCGGTACTAATCCATCACACCTACATGGAAGTTGTGAGATAGATGATAGCAATTCACTTCTACCAGATGACGACTACGATAAAGAAGAGTCAATAGATGATATTACACCGGAACTAAGGCATGAGTTACTTATTGAAGTGATTAAAGAAATGATTACTAGTAGTAATGATCATCAAGCGGAGAGGAATGTAGATAATAGTACAAGAAGAGAAGAAGAGGCGTGCCAGAAGATAGAGAGAGATACAGGTAGTGATTACCAGAATGAAGAAGATACAGAGATGAAATCTTTTCAGAGAATGCCGTCGCCAAGGAAGATACTATTCAAACGATTACTTGCCAAGGCAAAAAGAAACCAATAAAAGCAGGCAGGAGCATAACTACTAAAGCTAACTTTTAGAGGAGTACTAAGAGTCTTCTAGACTAAATACTTCTCTTCCCTCATCTTAGTCTAAGCCTTGAATACCTTTGCAACCATGTCTGTAATGTCTAACAAAGCATCTTCCAAATCAACGTCCAAAGATTGCAATTTCATCTCCTTCTTACGAGCCTGCAAGTACTCTTCTTTTGTATCAAAGTTGATCTTGTTGTAATGTTTCTCCAGTCCTCGTGCTCTGATCGCTGAATCATAAGCAAGGGCCGCATCTGACTGGAGAGTGAACTTCCCAAGGCGATAGTTGAGAAACTGAGCTGTGGCGTTGGATCCACTGCTCTGGACATGTACCCCTTTGTAGCAAGATAGTGATTTAGAAGACTTGACCTTCTTCTTTTTCTTGCTCGTCTTCTTCTGGCTGCCATTGCCACAAAATAAATCACTTAACAAGCTAGTAACTCCATCTTCTTCTACCTCTTCAACTTCCTTCTCTTCCGATACCTCTTGTTCTACAACTGAAGTCCTGTCTGTCATATATACTAGTATTTCCCTCAAATCAATGTTGATATCTCGAGCATTCGACTCCTTCTCACGTGCCTTCAAGTAACTCTTCTCGGTGGCAAAGTTGATCTTTGTGTAGTACTTCTTTGAACTCCTTGCTCGAATCGCCGCATCGTAAGCAAGAGCTGCGTCAACCTCTAAATGGTAGGATCCCAACCGATACTTTAGAAACGAAGCTTTGAATAATGATTCGTGGTTGGACTTGGACTTTGCCTTCTTCGCGAATACTCCATTGTATTGAGACGTTGCCTTTAACGACTTGATGTTCTTTGTCAATACCAGCCCCTTTTCGCTGCCGTGATAGTTGTGAAACAACCTACCCAACAACTCAGACTCAGCTACCTCAACTAATTTGCTCACATATGAAGACATGAATGATAGTGTTTCCTCCAAGTCAACCTCCACAGATTGCTCTTCCATCTCCTTTTCACGTGCTTCTAAGTATTCCTCTTTTGTATCAAAGTTGATCTTGTTGTAATGGTCCTCCAGTCCTCGTGCTCTGACTGCCGAATCGTATGCAAGTGCTGCATCAGACTGGAGGGTGTAATTCCCAAGACGAAAGGTAAGAAATGCAGCCTCAAAGGTAGACTTGATATTTCTCATGTATACACCATGGTAGCTTGAAGTTGAGCCACGAACCTCAGCCTTTTCTAACTCTAACTCTCCTTCGCTGCCATGGATATTGTAGAACAAATCATCTAACAATTCACACACTTCAACATCACCCTCTCCTTCATCTGCCTTAGTTTCTTCGACCTTGGTCAGTGTGGCATCTCCAGTCTCTCTCCGTTGAGAAGTACGACGGCTTGACTGGAATAGAATAGGAGACGTATGATGTGAGCTTTGAAAATACTTTATGAGTAGATATTATCATACAATGCATAAATTACTCACTGACGTTGCATCTTCACGAGGGCTTGGTGCTGGTTTCTCTTCGTTAGATGCTAGTTGTTCTTGGAAAGCTTTCACAGCAGGAATGATTAAATCCAATGTTCCTTCCAAGTCAACATGGGGAATGTCTCTATTCTTCAATTCCTTTGTACGTGCATCCAAATAATCTGTTTCTGTGACAAAGTTGATCTTTTTGTAATGGTCTTTCAATGCCTGAGCTCTAATTGCAGCATCATATGCAAGGGCTGAATCTGATTCAAGTATGAATGAAGCTAAATGAAACGAAAGGATCTCACTATGAAAGATAGTGACACGATTGCCTTTAACAATAGTACTGCTCTTCTTTAATCCGTTGTATGCCGAAGAGGAGCCACCAGACTTGTTCTTCAACCCCACCTTCTCATCATCATGACAGGAAAACAAGGAGCTCAACTTGTCAGATACCCGAGTCTTTCTTCTTGGAGAGACACGGCTTGGTCCTGGTTTCTCTTGTTTAGGTTCCTCTTCAGCTGCCTCAACTACTTTGCTCACAAATGGCTTCTTCTTGGGTTTCTCTTGTTTGGATAGTACTAACTGATCTTTGAAAGCTTTTACTGTAGAAATCAAATGAACCAATGTTTCCTCCAAGTCAATGTTAATGCCTCGATTCTTCATCTCCTTCTCACGTGCCTGCAAGTAATCTTCTTGTGTATCAAAGTTGATCTTTCGATAATGCTCCTTCAATTCCCGAGCTCTGATTGCCGAATCGTAAGCAAGAGCAGCATCAGACTGGAGCGCGAACTTATTGCCAAGACGAAAGGCGAGGAACGAGGCCTCAAAGAAAGAATCGTGCTTGGTATTTCTAATATATACTCCGTTGTAGCGTGATGATGAGCCATGCGGCTTTGTCTTCTTCTCCAACTCCAACTCTTGTTCACTGCCGTGGATATTATAGAATAAGGTACTCAACATATTCGTGGATTGAAGAGATACAACTGGTTGTCGTGAAGAAACACGACGCCTTGGTTCTGGTACTTGTTTGAGCTGCAGAGTCAAATAGAAAGTAAAGTGATATAATGAGAAGTGATACGCTATGAATATAATACATGCTTATGAATAGACATATCAAATAGTACTTACCGAGTCCACAACTGATCTATTCTCCAACTTTTGTTTCTTCTTGGGTTGACGAGTCGCTTCATTCTCTTCTTCAATTGCACTGTTTGGCCTCACTGTTGTTGATGGGTTTACGTTTGGATCTAGATGGTGATTTAATAAATCGGTCGTATCCATATCACCTTCGTTCAGAGCCTTCATAGCTTCAGCTATCTCAAAGGCTTTGTCAAATGTATCCTCTTGATGCCCTGTCCCTGCCATTGCTAGAGTGGCTCCACTACTGGATGAATACGAGTGTAGCCTACCTTCATGTTCCATCATGGCATAAGTCAAGGCTTCTGCTTCCTCATCTCCGATCTCATTCCAAAGTCTAGATGCTTGATCTTGTAGTAAGAATCGTCCTGGAGGATTCCTGTGCCTACTAACTTTGACAATCCGTCGGATTATGAGAGTCTTTGCCGACAATCCACATACATGATAGGTTGGTCGAAGATCAATCATGATTCGATACCAGTAATGATTTCCTCCATGACCAATGAGTTCAAGCCCACTATGTCCAGGTTGAAATAGTATATCAGTCTCTAATAAATCACATGTTTGGATGTTATACTTCGGTTGAACAATCTTTACATTTGAATTTGCCTGTTCATGGGTAATATACTCGAGAATCTTTGGTATAGAATGAGAAAGATTATATGGACTTGCTAGCTCGGGAAGGTAAACAATACCCTTTTCACCGAATTGTGAATCACGTAATCCCCGATGAATGGCAGAAGACACCCAAACGAATTCATCCGACACATCGTCATAATACTTCTTCTCATCTGACTTGTATTTGTCATAATTTTCGCCGATATCAGTTGGTATGAACGTGCACGTTGGTACATGAGTTTGCTCGAAGCTGAGGAAGGTCTCTCGAATTTCCATAAGAGACTAAATTATATGAATAGAGAGGAGGAGGAGGGAGATTGATATTAGCAATGTGTGAGAGGCAGGGAAGTATAAAAGATACCTCAACAAATTCATATTCAATAATGCACCTCTTACCTGTATTGTAGAATAGAAACAATACCCCACACGAATGATGAAAATGGGATAAATAAAAGATAAAAGATAATTAGAGAGTATACGAGTATGTGAATACAATACAAACACCGCTCTATAAGATGAGGCATATAATATAATAGTTCATATACATATAATATGTTGAGAGGATACCTCGAATATGTCATGCACTTCTTACCTGATAGAGATAAACAATTCCATAACAATACAAATATATATAAATATAAGAGATAGAGATAGTTAGAGAACCATATATCAGCACAGATAATACGAATTGCATTGTGTTGTACAAAAGAGGCATAAAAAGATACCTCAACAAAACAACAAACGAACAAAACAACTTGTCTTACCTGCCATGCCATAGTAGAGTATCCAAACAATACAACAGTGGAAGAATATAGATTTCGTATTAGATAAATATATATACATCATATATTATGCATATGACGAATCATCTAAACACATGATGTGCACTAATACATTTGATTACCTTTGGATGAATTTCTGCCATGTCCGCTCGTTTGGTAGCGTTCTTGCAATGGATACAACGGAATGCAAACCGCTGCTGATGATTACCATTCAATACATCTGTATCAATCTCTTTACATAGATATAACTCCAACACTTCATTCCTTAAAATACTAGTAGATGGTAAAAAGTGCTCCTTCTCGGTGTAATCGCCGAGCATTAATGGAGAGGATACCAATGTCTGCTGCTGCTGTAGTACATCACTACTGACACTGCTATTACTACTACTGGATACGGATATGATTGCAGATGAAGCATGTCCATGACGATCGTAATCGATAATACCAGGTAGCTCATCATCAAAGTCAAATGAATCGAATGGAGATTGAGATACCTCTTGTTGTTTAGTAGAAGTAGACGGCGATGATGTTGGTGAAGGCATGATGTTAGTAGAAGTAGTTGTATACATTGATAGTAGAGGTCTTGTACTCGTCGTAATAGTTGGAGAAATGTAATGTGTGGTTTGTGTTGCTGTTGCGTTGCAATGATTTAAAGCCTTGTATTATGAGAGACGCCAATCGACCAAATCCCCATCCCCAACAAAGAATCATTGTACCTGTAACTTTGTCGTTTTGAGAAGTAGTCGTAGTCGTTCGGTATTGAACTGTCTCATCAGTGACTTCTCATAGAGTTCTCATTGACTTGTTTGAGAAGCTACCTGAGATTTAGGTGTAACGTTGAGGCCTTATATTCAACCACCATGCAACATCAATAAACCTCTCTCGCTTATACCTTGCAATGTCATTAACAACATCTAATAACAGTACTACCCCTCCAAGATATATACGGTCAAGTGCAATAATGGTAACTCCCAGTTCTATGACTATGACTGCCATTGATGATCCATTGGTAGATATTGACGATATAGTTAATCAAGTTGGTGTTGATCTTAATATTGTTCATAAAGTATCTACCAAAAGAAGTCACGCTGAAATCAACGACGAGCCTAAGGAATATATGTATAGAACTGTGCCCATTCTGCCTCATATACGAAGATACCAAGAGGCGTATGCAAAGAGACTAGAAAAGAAATAATATCAGATAGTGATGTCGAAATTGTTATGGCAGAGATTTTGATATGCTGATTATTATGGGGGAGGAGGTAGGACGGTGATACCTTTACATATTTGACTGCATATATCCGAAGATGCCCGAAGGCTGAGATTTAAGTAATTTCTAACAACTAATAAGAGCAGTTTTGGAAGAACTTGGATTGGCGTGACTTTGCCGTGTGTATATTCTGATCACATCATGTGCACAAAATCTCCTAAAGTATTCCATCATCGCTTGTCTCTGGCTTTTGTAGCTTACTCTCTACTGGCTGGACAATTATCCCGTATCTTTATAGTTGCGTTGCATTGCATTGACTAACTTGACGACACTCCCTCCCGTCGTCCAACATTGGGACAATCATATAACAGCCCATACGATTTTGCCCATAAAGTTTAGTTTGGATGGATTAGTAAGGCATATTGGACGACTGCTGCCACCCGTCTCTTTAGCATAGAGTTCTTGAGACAATCACCAAGATACACCATCCGCTCTCAGTTGACAAACGGATTAGATGAACAGCATATCACAATTCTGAGATTTAGGTGTAACGTTGAGGCCTTATATTCAACCACCATGCAACATCAATAAACCTCTCTCGCTTATACCTTGCAATGTCATTAACAACATCTAATAACAGTACTACCCCTCCAAGATATATACGGTCAAGTGCAATAATGGTAACTCCCAGTTCTATGACTATGACTGCCATTGATGATCCATTGGTAGATATTGACGATATAGTTAATCAAGTTGGTGTTGATCTTAATATTGTTCATAAAGTATCTACCAAAAGAAGTCACGCTGAAATCAACGACGAGCCTAAGGAATATATGTATAGAACTGTGCCCATTCTGCCTCATATACGAAGATACCAAGAGGCGTATGCAAAGAGACTAGAAAAGAAATAATATCAGATAGTGATGTCGAAATTGTTATGGCAGAGATTTTGATATGCTGATTATTATGGGGGAGGAGGTAGGACGGTGATACCTTTACATATTTGACTGCATATATCCGAAGATGCCCGAAGGCTGAGATTTAAGTAATTTCTAACAACTAATAAGAGCAGTTTTGGAAGAACTTGGATTGGCGTGACTTTGCCGTGTGTATATTCTGATCACATCATGTGCACAAAATCTCCTAAAGTATTCCATCATCGCTTGTCTCTGGCTTTTGTAGCTTACTCTCTACTGGCTGGACAATTATCCCGTATCTTTATAGTTGCGTTGCATTGCATTGACTAACTTGACGACACTCCCTCCCGTCGTCCAACATTGGGACAATCATATAACAGCCCATACGATTTTGCCCATAAAGTTTAGTTTGGATGGATTAGTAAGGCATATTGGACGACTGCTGCCACCCGTCTCTTTAGCATAGAGTTCTTGAGACAATCACCAAGATACACCATCCGCTCTCAGTTGACAAACGGATTAGATGAACAGCATATCACCAGCCCATATTGATATTAACCCTTTCCTTCTTATTATCATGAACGAAAATAGCTTTACTTCTACTACATTCTTGTTGACAATCAGCACATTGCAATGGAAATTTATCATGACATGAAATTAAACATATATTCTTAGTCGATCGATATTCTAAAGGTAATGTATCATGGAAGCAATAGTTACGTGTACTTTGTTTACCAGCGCTGCATTTATGCTTGGTATATATTGATTTGGGGAGTATATGTTGTAGTATCACTTCTTGTAATGATAACTGATCTGCTGCACCGTATGTTAGTTCTTTATCGTTTGGTGTTGATTGTCCATTAAGCCATTGTTTCACTAGACTTTTTGTTGAGTTTGTTGATTTGATCAGCATGACTCCAGTATTAATTGTGTGAGAACTAGTCATTGCAAGAAACTCACATGCGATATTATCATTGGACTGTAATGGTATTATCTTCTCAAGTGTTCTATCACACATGTCCTTCGATTGTATTTGTACATCACCATCAAGAAAAATGAGCCAATCATCTTCTTTGATGGTTGTTAGTGTATCAAGTATAGCTTTTACTTTTGCAGTATACATATTACCTTCTGCAGACTTTGGTACAATCTTTAATGTATGAGTGTAGTTATTACAACTAGCCCATCTTTTATTTGTTTCAACCATTGCAGTTCGATTCATGATATGCGGGCTTTTGTTTGCAAAATATTCTTTATTGGCAACTTGTATAATGTGTACTGATCCTTCACCAAAACCATTTGTGATTGGTTTATGTCCATCTAATGATGGTGCCCATTCTTCTCCTGCTATTACTTTTGAGTTTGTTTGAATGTTGAGGATGAACCATAATGATATGATAAACAGAATGGTACGTAGTATACGAGATGGTAGAATCCTCGTAGAGACTGGCTTCTTCACCTCTTCAGTAGTTGTTTCATCTTGTGCAAGTTGCTCTAAATCTTCCAAATATTGAGCATTCGTGAGAGGAATGGTATCATCATCATCATCTTCTTGTGATATCTCCTCGTCTAATGCTTTTGAGTTGTTAGCTTCATACTTCATTTTTATACCAGTTTCACTCATATCTATACTGCTACTTATTAGCATAATAATTAATTAATATGCATCATAATATCATACCTATGGTGTTATTGAAGTATCGAACGTTAGTATAATCAGGTACAGTCCTATATGTGGCCGCTTTACTCAGTACAATAGATAGCAAACAAACATCAAAAAATGAAAGAAATGCAAAAATTATGACCTCCGACACGGAGCCACCATCACAGAAAGAGCTCATCATGTGCAGAGTAATCCAACTGTATATGGCTATACCATACTGCTCAATTTTATCAATATAGTACTAGTTATCGACAATAGATCACAATCCTCTAATACATCTCGTTGGCCACAAATCATTGCAATGGTTGGTATCCTCTTGAAAAAAAAAAAAAGTTTACTACGATGAGCCATAGGTTCGATATAAGTCTTATCCAAGTAATTCAATGGCACACAATATCCGTCCATACCTATTAAAAACAACTCTCAATCTACAGCACATATCATAAACCTCTCGAATATATCAAATATGAGTAGTAACTCCGGAGTTGACGACAATAGTGAGCGGCAATTTGGTAGCGGTATGGTCGGTAGTAGTAGGGACATATCGATGAGTAGAAAAAATATTGTGATATGTGCAAACTGTGGCAAGGGAGAAGAGGGCGGTATCAATCTAAAATCATGTACGGCTTGCATGATGGTCAAATACTGTAGCAGAGATTGTCAAATTGCACATCGGCCTATGCACAAAAAAGAATGTAAGAGACGTGCTGCTGAACTTTATGAGGAAGCTCTATTCGAAGAAGATGTAGCACCCGAAGAGTGCCCCATCTGTTTCCTGCCCCATATAACGGCAGATCAGACAACCTTCCAAACATGTTGTGGAAAGAAGATTTGCAATGGCTGCAGTCATGCTGTGATGGAAACGGCATTTAACACAAAGGGGGATTTAGGACTGTGTGCATTTTGTAGGAAAACTTGTTCATCTTTTGATTCGGTCGAAGCACTCTTAAAAAGAACATATGATCTTGCAGAAGCAGGCAATAATTGGGCTTATTTTACGCTCGCAGGTTACTATGACCAAGGACTTATGGGTTTAGCACAAGACAATCAGAAGGCTAATGAGTTATTGCTGAAGGCAGGTAGATTAGGTTGTGGCGATGCATATTATAACTTAGGTATATCCTACCGAGATGGGATTGGCATGGAAGTGGACATGAAGAAAGCGATACACTTTTGGGAGCTTGGAGCCATGAAGGGGAATGTTTTGGCGAGAACCAAGCTTGGTCGCTTCGAAGGACAGGCTGGAAACGAACGTCGTGCATATAAGCATTATATAATTGCAGCTAGGGCTGGGTATCAGGGAGCACTGGATGGAGTTAAAACATGTTTCATGAACGGTTCTGTTACAAAAGATGAATATACAAGTGCACTGCGTGACTACCAGAAGCGACGGGACGAAATGTGGAGCGAACAGAGGAAGGCAGCGGCAGAATTTGACTCTAATCATGATTCGACAGCGGGTATGTCTTCTGAACAATGGAATCATGCGATGACTTTTATGAAGGCGGTAAATGGAGAAACAAATGCTGGGGGCATGTAAGATCTCGGAATCCAGAATAACAAAATCCCTGTTTGTATGTTTGAACACACCTTACTTCTATCATTCACCTATCTAAAGCATTGTGTTGCTGAAGTATATTAATAGGTAGAGGTGATGTACTTGTAAGCATAATAGAGGCATAATACCAAAACATTAATTTCAATCACTACCACTGCTTTACTATTTATGCAAAGTTGCAGCTGATGACAAACGTCGTTCACGTCAAAATCTTCACACCACCCTCGCTCGACGAGTGCATCCAATATTCCTCCATTTTACCTAATAAACAAACATTCAAATAGCCAAACAACCACAACCGACAATATACTATTTCCCCCATTTACCCCTAAGTTTAAAATGCACATATCCTCCACATGCCCTGCAACCCAAAATATATTACGATCCCCACAAGCTTGAAAGGAGAGTGCTTAGATGTTCTCCTTGTCTAAATCATCAAAGTACGGATGATTTAACGAATCCTTGGCAGTAATCCTATCCTTGGGACTGTATGCCAAGAACCTTTCCAACAAGTCAAGTCCACTTTCATCAACATTCTCCAAGAATGTCTTACAGAAGTTTGACTTGTACCATGTGGGATATGCCGTATTCCAATCTGGCAAGGCGGTACATCCTGGCCATACACGTTCATCAGGAGTGCCCAACTGCCTGAATATCTTGTAGATTTCATCAATTTCTGAATCACCTGGGAATAATGGACGTTTGGTAACCATCTCAACAAAGATGGTACCAATCGCCCATACGTCCATGGGAGGGGCGTATGTTTGTGATCCCAATAAAATCTCAGGTGGACGGTACCACAAGGTAACAACCTCATGTGTCAATGGACGGATGGGTGGACAGAATGCCCTTGCCAAACCAAAGTCAGCAAGTTTTAATACACCATTCTTATCAACCAATAAATTCTGTGGTTTTAAATCACGATGCATAACACCCCGTGCATGACAGAATGCTAATCCCCTACACATTTGGAATAGATAACTCTTAACCAACATTGGATCTAATAATCCATTGTATGATTCCAATGCCTTTTTTAAGTCTCTATCCAAAAACTCAAATACTAAATATAACTTTCCGTCTTGTTGGACACAATCTTTTAAATCAACAATATTTTCATGATTTAATTCACGTAGTAATGATATTTCACGCAAGGCCGTTGATGGAATGCCTTCATCTTCCACTTCAAGACGGATACGTTTTAATGCAACAATTTCATCTGTTTGACGATCACGTGCCTTGTAAACTACGCCGTAGGTACCTTCACCTAGGTTTGACCCTGGCTTTTCAATCTTTTGATAACTGTTAATATTAGTGTTGTATTTGTTTTTTTGTATTGGTATGTATTTGTTTGTTTGTGGGGTTAAAGGAGGGGGTATGGTTTAGTATTGAATAGTTGGTATCATAAATTGACATAGACCAACAAAGTATATCAACAAAGTATTGATTTAGTACCCCCATAAACACCTAATAACTCAACCCTCCGACCATTTACACCCTCTATACAATAATTATATTGTATCTGCATATGATTTAATCCTTAGGTACACCCATTAATGTCGAGACCAACCACATAAACCACAAGCACAAAAAATTCTCATGCACCATCTTTTTATCGTCATCATTAATCGCCGCCGCTGCCTCGAAACAGAGGCCTACACTATACACTTAAAGTAACGCTTACTTACCGATCCATTCCCTGCATATTTGACCGTATTTATTAATTATACTGCTGCTTCTCCTTCCTTTGTTCTAATGTCACCACTACGCACAATCATCAGTAAGTACACTACCAGCACAAAATATCCCTTGGGTCTTATTTTTATCGGCTTTTCTCACAAATTGTACGGAGGAACCGAGAAAGGATGAGGAGGTTGAATATCCCAAGGTAAAAAGTACCTTTTTGGTATCTTTTGTCAGTTTCTTTTTTAGAGACCAGCGAGGTCGACTTCATTTTGAGGTGAATTATCAGCGGCGGCAATACTCTTTACTGACAGCGAGCAGAAGAGAGTACCATAGTCTGCAATATTTCGTGTCTAATTTAATACACGGCGGCGCCATCAGAAAATTTAATCTATCAACAAAATTATATCAAACTTTCAACCATCGAACAATATCAACAAAAATAATATACCTAATATAATAAGATGAGCGCAAGACGAAGTAGAATGTCCTTAGGTCCAGGTTCCCTACCAGCATTAGGTAATGCCAGTGGGCGTGCCAATCGTCGTACATCCTTCGGCGGTAGTGGCAGTGGTGACGAGAGTAGTAATAATATAGGTGCCGAACCTAAAAAAGACCGTAGGGCAATGTTAGATGAATGGCGTAAAAGCCGCGCCTCTAATAATGGTGGTGGAGCATCTAATAATCCACCAAAATCAGCACCTTCACCTTCCCGGCCATCCTATTCTCAATCATCATACTCTAACAACAATAATAAATTATCACCAATAATTGCATCACCCAACGTTGATAACAACAACAATTCATCCTATTCAGCACGAAGTCAATATGATGATTTACACAATATGAATGTTAATAATAATCGTAATAGTTATGAACAGCAGCAGCAAGAGCAGCAACCAGTTGTAGAAAAGCCAGTATATTCCAAACCACCATCCTCGGCACCAAGTAGGGTTGTTCAAGAAAAAGAAAATCCAGCAGCAGCGGATGATATGTCAGGATTAACAGCGTTGGAAAGGTATCGATTACGTAAACAACGTCAACAGCAGCAGCAACAGGCACAGGGTGGTGGTGGTAGTGGAAATAGTGCAAGTGGTGGTATGGGTACTCCACAAAAAAGTTATGGAAGTCCGTCTTCTAATAATTTGCTCAATAGTAATAACAGTAGCAGTTTGGGTGGCACGCCAACAAGGGGTGGACGTAAACCTCCACCATTACCACCGTCACATTCTGGTTCTAGTCATAATGGCGAAGAAGAAGATGTTGGAGGTGTTGCTGTCAGTACTGGGGGGTATGGAGCCTCATCAACACATAATTTGGGAGGATTGGGAACCCCCTCACGTCGGGGTAAGTCACGAGGATCAAGTGCTATCAGTTTAGGTGGTGCACAGCGACGCGTTCGAAGGAGGACTAGCTTGGCACCATCTGATTTACAATCACAGCAGCCTCATAACTCAGGTGGTGACACAGGTTCACGTAAGTCCAACAAGCCGTTGTTGCCACCGTCATATCCTGGATCGAATGAACGGAGTGTTGATAAGCAGGATGGTGATGAACCACAGCAGCAGCAGTTTGAGTTGGACGAAGCTCAACAGCTGAGTAGTATTCAACATCCCACACCCACCACCACTGCCCTAACAACAACAAACAACTTCTCACAAGAATCTCATGACTCAATCGATTCCGCAGCACTCAAGTCTCGATTACAAGTTATGCAAAAACGTATTGACAATTTAGAACGTGAAAAGTTTGACTTAAACATGTCCAAGGCACCACTGGAGGCACGTATCCGTCAAAAGGAAGACATGTGGCTGAAAGAACGTGAACGTCTCATGTCGGAAATTGAAAATTATCAACATAGTAGTAAGGATATTGATGAACGGTATCGTGAATTAGAAATGAAGAATGAAGCGCTTGAGGAGCAGAATTCACGATTAAGGTTGGAGGCACGGGCAAGTGCTAGTAGTAATGGCATGGCTGGGGGAAGTGATAATAATGGAGGGAATAAAGATTCATGGGGTGAACGTCTCAAGACAAACAACGAAATTAAGGACTTACGAAAGGAGGTTAAGAATAAGGATGATGAGATTAAGAGCTTGCGTATCGAGAAGGTATCGTTGGAATCGGAAGTGTTTGGTTGTCAACAGGAGATTGAGACTCTTGAACGTAATTATGATGAACTTGAGAAGGATTATCAAGAGTTGGATAGTAGTAAATCTACCAATATTGAGGCTGAGATACAATTACAGGCATTAACGACTGAGCATACCGCCACAACTGCACAGTTAAATGCAACATGTGCCGACTTGGAGGAATTGAAGACACGGAATAAGGCTGATCTACAAGCCAAGGAAGAGAATTGGAAGAGCCGTGAATCACAACTCTTATTTGAAATGAGTGTCCTCAAGAGTCGTGCTGGCAAGTCTATTGAAGATGATGGTGATGCGAAGGACGATGAAGCAGCTGAGATGGACCCTGCTATTCTCAAGGCACGTATTGAAGAACGTGATCGTCGTATTACCGAGTTGGAGGAGCAGTTGCTGTCTGGCGAGCAGCTTCGTCGTGCATTGCATAATCGTATTCAAGAGTTGCGAGGTAATATTCGTGTCTATGTCCGTACCCGCCCCTTCCTCCCAAATGACGGTGCGGCAAGCCGTCAATCGTCTATTGACTTTCAACCAGATGGAGAGAGTCTTACTATTCAAGGTAAGCATGTCGGTGAGGGACATGCATTCAAGTTTGACAAAGTCTTTGCCCCCTCGACTGGACAAGATATGGTGTTTGATGAAGTATCAGAGTTTGTACAGAGTGCTCTAGATGGGTACAACGTTTGTTTGTTTTCCTATGGTCAGACTGGTAAGTTGTTGTTAGTTCCTCTTATCGTCTATCCTTATCTTTAAAATCTTTTCTTATAAAACTCTTTTTGCGTCTTTTATCATATCAATCTAGGTTCGGGAAAGACGCATACTATGCAAGGAAGTGGAAATGGTGCCATGCGTGGTATCATCCCCCGAGCTGTGGAACAAATTCTATCTCAAGCTGCCATGATGCAATCCCAGCGATGGACATTTACCATGAAGGCAAGTTTCCTCGAGATTTACAACGAGGATTTGCGTGATTTACTCGTCATGATGAATTCCGATGGATCCATGAAGCCCCGTGATACACGAACCACCACAAAGCTATCCATCAAGAGGAATGCTGATGGCAAGAGCTTTGTGGATGGAATTAATATGGTAGATATTGATGTGGAGAACAAGTCTGTCGGTCTTGGACAGCTTGAGGCAGTTATGACCGCTGCCGCACGTGCTCGATCTGTCGCCACTACCAAGATGAATGCTCAGAGTTCACGAAGTCATTCTGTTTTCATGCTTCATCTATGTGGAAGCAATGAAGAAAGTGGCACTGTCGTCCAGGGTGCGCTCAACCTATGTGATCTTGCCGGTTCTGAACGTCTTGATCGCAGTGGTGCCGGTTCTGATGCAAAGCGTCTCAAGGAAACACAGGCCATCAATAAGAGTCTAAGTTCTTTGGGTGATGTGTTTACCAGCCTTGCAAATGGATCAAAGCACATTCCATTCCGTAATTCAAAACTCACATATCTCCTTCAAGATTGTCTGAGTGGGGATGGCAAGGCCTTGATGTTTGTGAATCTATCGCCGACGCTGGCGAGTAGTCAAGAGAGTTTATGCTCTTTGAGGTTTGCCCAACGAGTGAATTCGGTAGAGCTCGGCAAGGCCAATAAAAATGTCAAATTTTGTGGTGGGGGGGGAAGAGGGAGTTCTTCAAGATGAGGAATACTATTTGTGTCATGTAGAGTGTTAACAGTGAGGAGTGTGTGTATATAACAAAGGTAAAGGTAAAGCTAAAAGTTAGCTATTATTAGTTGGGGTTATTGATACTGGCCCCAACCTGCTCTCTTCTTTTATCCTTCGTCTATGGCATGTTGATGCAATGCAATGTCGGTGAGTGCGAGCTCTCCTTTTTGGGTGTGCGACTAACCTCATCACGAGTTAAAACTTACAAACACGATCTAAAACTTCACCACGTGCTCCTTTCTCCATTCCCGCTAAACAACCTCACTATAATAACACTAAGTAAACCTCTCATAATTACAACAACATCCAACAACAACATTAATAAGCAACGGCCAAGTCATGATTTGAATTCAAAACAAGCACATGTACTACTCTGTAATAATTATCATGCTCTCCGCCGCCGCCGCCGCTGTTGCCAATCGCAGTCGTGGATTATACAACAACACCCAAATACCAAGGAAGAAGCAGCCTTGTGTTATATCAACTTCTGAACCATCAGATGAATACGTATCTTCCCTTCCTACTAAGGGCGAGTTGTTCTACCGCAGTCAACTCAACCTTGATACTCCACTACCAACAAACAACTCTTCAAATCGATTTCCATCTTTCAATCCTCCATCTCATTCAACAAACAGTGAGCCTCCTGCCAAGGCACGTCGTGGTATGACCTTTTCAACAACACAAGTATGGGGATCAGATGCCATCCAAGCTCTGGAGCAGCAGGATGATGGACCAAGTATCAATCGTATTGAGCGGATGAATAATGTATCCATTACTACAGATATAGATGCGGGTACACTCTACATTCAAGGAGCAATGGATAAAGTAGCAGTGGCGTTGGGAATGTGTCACGATTCTGTGCTTCTTGCAATTGAATCAAATAATGTATCAGAGGATGATCTTGGTGGTTTTGCTCATCTCTTCCTTGATGGTGGTGGTGATAATACAAACACGACTGCATCCTCTTATCTTGAAGAGAAAAAGAAGGCCGAGAAGAAGAAGGGGAAGAATGACAAGTCTGTTGATCTCCTTGCCAATGTTTCCAAGTTTGAGAAACTCATCCAAGAGGCACAGGCATTCTTGTCCATCCTCTTTCATCCATTATTGATGCCAAATCTTCATATCTTGAAGTTCTTATGTTGGATCTACCCAAGGGTGTTATCACTTTTGAAAATATTATCCGATGTCAAATTGTGTATCGAGCACCTTCCTGATACCATTGATTCAACCGAACTACTTGACCGGGCAAATCACGATGTATCTATCACCTTCGGCAACGACTAGCTGGTGGTGTTGTGGACACCATGAGTAACATCCAATATCATCACTTACAGGCCGAGATTCTTTGTCAGCTATGGTATGTGAAGATTTGTCTCAGGCAGATATCCTTCACTACCGCAATATCATCAACAAGAGTGCAGACTTTGTCGATAGTGTTGTTACAGATAGTACTATCGAGGCTGCAGATATGGAGAAGTTGACTTATATCAAGGCAGACTTTGATAGATTCAAGGCACAAGCCGATAGTGTGTATGAAGGGTTGGTGGATCAATTTGAGTACAGACATCCTGGCGATCCGCCGTCCCTCAAGACACTTGATGCCATGTACATTGATGAATCAATCATTAATGTACTTCGGGAGATTGGACGTGAGAATCCAGATAATCTCTGTATTGTAGAACAAATCCTTCAGAAGCAGGATCAGCTTGCCGATGATGCAAGAGGGGGCAACCTTCCCGAGGAGGACTATATCAGACGTTACTACAAACTGAGACGGGAGCTTGCTGATGAATTGTATCGTTTGACCGGTCGTGTTGTCAACCTTGGATATGGTCTATCCGCTTTGTACCGAGTCATATACAATTTGAACTATGCTCCTCCAAGTGTCATCGACTATGATTGTCAGTTATTCAAGGAGTTTGAGAAACTGATCAACAAGATTGATCCTAATAGTTGCTGTCCACGCCTCTTATGGAAGGGTATTGTTACTAGCTTCAGGAATGAAGCAGGTGGATTAGATGATGGCTCATTCGATGATGTTAGCAAATACATTGCCTTTGTTGATCGGGTGTCGTTTGTTACTAATTCCAACAAGACTGCAGGGTCTGGGAAGGATATTGCATCGTTCATTGATATCCTCAAGCCCGTGTGCAAATTTGATGCTGAATTGGTATTCCATTCTATTGCACCAAACAACATCATGTTGATCACCACCTATCTCAATGTCTACTAGGTCTCGTTCCTTGTGGTGCACCCGTTCGTGATTGCCATGAAAGTGATGTTGTAGAAGCACGAGCCAATCCAGAATGTACTAATAGTGGATCACTCCTTCATCCTGAGTGTTTGGCAACCGAAAAGTATGCATCTCAGCTCTCACAAGCCGAGCACAAACGTATGACTAAATCTCTTCTCCTTCCCAATGGCGTTCTTCCTTACTATGTTACAACTCCTCTTGAGTCGAATCTTGTTGAGAAGTGGGCAGGAACTCTTGGCATGACACCATCTGATCGTCAAGCTAGGGATCAGCACTTGCTTGATATCCGTCGTAAGGGAGGTACCATATCTGGGAACAATCATTACCGTAATAGTACTGGTATCTTTGATCCAGAGCTTGAAGAAGAAATGAAGCTTTGGCATAAGCAGACAAGCGAGCGTCTCCTTGCCCTATCTGCGGCTGGAAAGCACCAGTGGCAAACAGACGAGTACAAAGAAGCCACCAAGAAACGTCAACTTTCCCTAAATCCCATGCAACGGCCAGAGGTAGTAGCAGAGGTGGGGGTGGGGCAAGAGGGAGTTCAAGATAATTTTTGTTTCTATGTAGTATGTCTAGGTGTGTACGTGTATCAGGGAGTGTAAATATATAATTATTAATTACACCATTTTAAAGAGAGAGTGCATTCCTTTCAACAACATGTACATTTAAGAATTTTAGCATACAGGTAATAATCTCAAAACTCAAAACTGTGAAGGCAATCCACCCTCATAATCCAATGGCTATACGCCCCTAACCCTCGCAATAATACTCAACGCTACATCCATCTATCTCCCCTAACTTAGCCACCGCCCCAATCCCCAACTCAAGCTGCCCTATTGCGACCAGTCGGTGTGTACGATGGACCGTCACAATCCAAGCTTTTCCATATTTGGAAAATCTCCTCATTACTCATATCAACTTCCTTCATCCCCTCTTTGTATGGCGGCGAACCCATGGTACTTGCCCTCCGTTGTCTCTTATTACTACTGCCCCCTTGCAATTCACCACGTCGACGTTCAAGTTCAGCCTCCAACGATGCAATACGATGACGACGACTTGCATCAGATGGCATGTCAGGCATAGAAGCCCTACGACTAGCCCTTGGTCGTGGATTCGAACTAGTAGTAGTGCCACTCATTTCTGCCAATAAGTCTGTAACAGTCTGCTGTTGCTGTAGATTGGTAGGAACTTCTTGTGCTGATCCTTCTCCACTTTCCCCCGTGGTATTACTACTGAATATATGAGATAGGAATGATTGTTCCGTACTATTCACAATATTATCATCACTCCCTGTAATATTGGGTATTATTTGCTGTGGTTGTGAAGGTGCAGCAGGTGCCGGTTGTGCAATTGGCTGACATAAATCATATTGACCACCTAATACATCATTGTGTGACAATACCATATCAGCAGATGAAAGGTTGTTCACAATGGGTGTTGCAGAACTATGTGAAAAGTGAATTAAAGGATTGCTCTGTAGTGTTTCAATATGACTTTCAATATCCGCGTTAATATGAAGTGGTGATGATTGTTGAACTGCCATCATACTGTGATTTAAGGATTCTTCTGATATTTCATGTGGATTTGTAGGAGAAGAAGACTGTCGTTTATTACTTTTCTTCTTTGTCGTCTTCTTCTTTGTCTTCTTCTCACCCTCAAGCCCATGTTCAACAATGTATTTCTTGAGGAGAGATGATACGGTAGTAACAAATGTCATTGTCTCGTCATCAATTGTTTTCCAATTACTTGCTACTATTTGTGCTATTTCTGTGAAGGATGCTGCTCCATGACTATAATATAGAGATTGTGTGTGGGATAGGGAGGATAGATATCATGGTTAGAGTTCATAATTCATATCATATGAGCAAAATTGCAATACATTGCAATCACTTACCTCTTACGATGTGAGCGTTTCTTACCACTACCCTTTGACGAAACGAACCATAAATCTGGCATAACAAGGTCGGCATATCGCGGAGGTAATGGTGGTAATTCTAAATACTTATATCGTTCGACGACTTCAGGTAATGGAGCATCGGAGGCAGGAGATTCCACACCACGCTGATGCAGTAATAGATGTCGTTCTAGACGGTAGAAGAGATTGTAGCGGTTGAATCCTTGAACGCCCATGATTATATGTCTATCTGTTATAAACGAAGGCGAAGGTGATTAAAATGTAGTTGTGGTTGATATTAATGTAGTATCTAGAGGCGCAAATTTGGGGTGAATGTTGTGTTGTGCACAAATGCGTTTGCAATTGCAATACCTAGTAGCGTCGGTTTATTAAACAAGTGGGCTATTGGTCTAACGGCTAAGGGGCGCTAAGTTGTATGATACGATGACAAGTTACTATCACCATGTTTAGAGAGGATAGAATGCAAAAGTGCCTCGGTTGTAATTACTTGCTCTTTTTTCTTAGTATAAATCGTTTACCAAGAAGTTTTGAAGCACCGCAAATGGCCCTCTTTATTTTGGGGTCATCATTAGATTATCCTTTTGATGAAGGCTATTTGACCTTTTGATTCTTAGGTAGGTACTTGCTTTCCATTTCGTATAGATAAGATGGATTGATAGGATGTTAATATTTATTATCAAACTTATCAAAGGTCCAAATCATCATCAAGATCTTCCTCTTCGTCGTAATCATCATATTCTGGGTCGTCATCTTGCAAGTATATTCTAGGTCGTGATGATGTGGCTGTAGTTGTTGTTGTATCTGAGGAATCTTGTCGTTGATCGGTAGCACTACTCGACTTCTCCTTCTTACTCTTTACACTGCCTCCTTTGTTCTTCTTGTCATTATCCTCAACATTGACTTCATCCTCGTCATGTTCTAGTATCCAATAACAACTATCTCGTTCGTCCAAAGTCATACTGCTAGTATTATTTGATACTGATTTCATGATATGAAATGATATACAATTTCTCATCAATTTCCCACCCAATCCACCACTTCCACCACGGCGTACTAGATCCATAACTCCAGACATGACTGATGTATCATTACTAGATGGTTCATGATGATGAAGACTATTGCTATTATTAGCCGCTAAATTGAGATGTACAAATGCATCCGATACATCCTCAAGAGAGCGATGTTCCGATGGTTGTATTGATTGATACAACACAGGTACGACAATTGGTGATAGTATTATATTGTTGTTATTCATCGCCGATTGATCGGAAGTAGAAGAGAGTGCTACCCTGCCTAAACTTTTGAGTAATACACACACTTTATCTACACCATGTATATTTAACAATGGCGTCATTGATTCGAATACAATTGGTATTGGTTGATGCAGTTGTTGTTGTTTAGTTTGGTTTCGACTTTGTTGTTCTTCTAATGATGATTCTTGACGAGATTCAATTGACAATGCAGCCTTTCGTATCGCGTTGGCTATTAGTTGTAACTTGTTCATTGAACACTTGTGTACAAACGAATCACATTCATCCTTTCCTTCTATATCGTCGTCGTCATCATCATCCCAACCGAATGGATTAGACGAAAGGTCAACACATGCTCCATGTCTCTTAAACATTTGTATTGAACTTCTATGCTTTTCAAGCGGGTGTTGTGTGTTTTTGCCATCATCATTACCATTATCACTAGCCGCCTGATAACTATCACCAACCATCATTTCATCACCACAAATACCACTGTTTGTTGACACACATTCATTCATATCTAAGATAGAACTATTGCCAATAGTCGATACAAATATCACAGCACCATTACATTTATGACATAATTCATTAAATGATTGTTTTACCAAGAATGGACCTGATATACCATATCCACCACCACTACTTATTGTATTACTTTGCTGCTGTTGTTGATGTGAGGATCGATTGCTTATATTCATGGTTGACATGCCCGATGAAAGTGATGTATATAATGGTGTACTACTATTAGAAGATTTATCAGTAGTAGTATTATTCTGTGCCATTGTAGATGATAATGCATATTGACGTTGATACTTTGGTGTTATTGAATGTTGTATTAGTATAGTATACCCTCCTTTAGTATTGGTCGTAGTTGATATGTTTGTGGTACTATTGCAACTTGATACATCAGATGTGTCATTTTTCTTCGTTTCATCTGCCGCATTATATGAAGAAGTTATTACCGCCCGAGGTCGAGTAGCAGATGAAAATAGTGCCTCCCAGGGATTCAATGATGCAGATCCTTTCGCTTTACCACCCATACTAGCGTATTGATGTACTACCTCTTGGAACTATACATGATAATAACAAGAATTATTTTAGTGGGGATCAAAATTCGGGCTCTAGCCCCCCCGTTTTAGCCATTTATTTGAAGGCTTGTACCTGGGGTCTGATTTCGGGGGTCCGCGCCCGGACCCCCGAGATAGAGCAGAGCCACAAACCAAAGAGATCTTCATTTTTCACATTGACAACTCAACCGACGTGGTGCTATCTACTAATAATATATCGGCTATCTTGTATTATCATATACAGCCCGTCGCAGTATTGCAGCAGCAAGAGAAAGCGTAGACATCAGATATAGGGCGCCTTTTATCCTTTTATTATACGTCAAATATAACACTCAACCCCCAACAAATAAAAGGAGGCTGGTTATTAAAAAAAATCACATACACCAACATTATACAAATATACATACCGCCACAGAACAATATAATAAACAACAAATATGGATAATCAAAGACCAATAGATCCACGTAGCAACAGCAACGCATTATCATCAGGATATCCACCACAAAATAATACAAACGAACGCAGTAGATATCCACCACCACCAACTCAGCAATATAACAATACTTCACAACAGCAAGTACCACAAGATACTAATTCAAATACAGATACAGCAGCACAACAGCCGAGATTTGCAAAGCCTCCTTCCTTTCCACCACCTCCTACAAATCGTCCTCCTCCATCTTCACAACAAAGTTATTCACAATCTCAATATTCCCAATCACAAAATAATTATCAATCTCAGCAATATTCTAATAAATATGAAAGTGAATGGGATAAACATTTGACTAACCATCCTGCTGCTGCCAATGGTGGCGGTACTTCTTCCGCTAATTCTGGTAGTTATTCTAGAAGTAATGGCGGTGGCCCTACTTATTCTGCTTCCCAAAATGGTGGCAGAGAGTCAGGTTATTCTACTTCCCAAAATGGTAGAGAGTCTAACTATTCTACTAATTCAAGAAGTGAAGAGTCCATGCCGCCACCGTCGAGACCTACCCAGAGTAGATGGGGTGCACCACGAGAAGCTAGTGTGCGGGAAACTACTAGTTATAGCAGCAGAGATAATGGTGGAGCCGGTAGAGGACGGGGTGTGAGTAATAAACCTGCTTGGATGTCTTCTTCTCAGCAGCCATTGGGTAGTCGTCCAGAGACTGCATCATCAAGTGGTGCCTATCCATCCCAAAGTGTAAGTAGCATTGGCTATCAAACTGCACCGTCAGCGGCACCGGTTAGCAGCAGCCAAGCGTATCCACCTCAAAGTGTCAGTAGCACAGCAGCATATCCCGATGGACATCCTTCCACCCAAGTTGGCAGTGGTCAATATCCACACCATTCTGCAACAAGCAGTAGCAGTTATCCAGAACAGCAATATTCGACGTCATCGTATCCTCCTCAAGAATATCATCCAGCACCTGTCAAATCCGAACAGCAAGGCTCAACTTCCCAATATCCACCACCAGTTCAATCAAGTGGTATCAAATCTGAAGTTGATGTTAAATCCGAAGTTAAAGAAGAATTAGTTGACACTGACAATGAACAAGAAGAACCACCCGAACAACAGCCACCAAAGGTGGATGATGCAACCTACACTGCCTCCTTAAATTGGGCTACAGCAGCCAATGCCAAAAACCCTACCATATGTCAAATTATCGAAAAACGTCCAATAGACTTACCAAATGATGTGGAACATATCCAAGATGTCGAGTGGGCTGATTCGGGTCCAAGTGAGACACATAATCGTGCCGGTGGTGGATCATCATCTAATAGCTTGTCAAATATGGGTGGTGGAATATTCCAATCGGCAAATTCGGCAATATCAAAGTTGGAAAGAGCATCACGTCCCAAGCCCATCCGTCCTGAGGCATGTTTCTGTGAACCAAATTTAACCACACAAACTATGTGTTGTACCGATACATCCTGTGCCTTATATGCATGTCAAGAAGAGTGTGGTAATAACTGTCCCGCAGGACCATTATGTGGTAATAAACGTATAACTAAAAAGGAGTGGAAACCACTATCGGTATTTGATGCAGGATTAAAAGGTAGGGGATTAATGGTACAACAGTCTTGTCAACCTGGTGATTTTATTGTGGAGTATGTCGGCGTGGCTGTTAAGAAACAATATTTGGATGGTTTGTTTTCACGATATAAACATGAAAGAATGTTATATATTATGGCATTGGATGGGAATGTTTATATCGATGCACGGCATCGGGGTGGTATTGCACGATATATTAATCATTCATGTGAACCGAATTGTGTGGTACATCGATGGAAGGTGAAAGGTATTAGTCGTGCGGGTGTATTCGCATTGAAGGAAATTAAGGAGGGTGAGGAATTAAGTTTTGATTATCAATGGGAACGTAAACGTGGTAGGTCATTGACGAAATGTCATTGTGGATCAGTAAATTGTCGTGGTACAATTGAATCATCTAAAACATCGAATGATGATGATGACGATGAGGAGGAAGAATTTGAATTGGAAGGTGAATGAAGAGGAGGCTGAATTCTTATCAAAGGCATATGATAATTCCCAAGATGGTGTGGTATGGAAGTTAAGCGTAACAGGTAAGGAAGTTGCCAAGGCTGTTGAGTGGCTCGAGAAGATTTTGGGAAGGATTAATGCCGATTTGGGTATTGCTGCGCCAGACGCTACCTCTGGCCTTACTCCGGCAATCAATGGTAGCATGGCCAGCCTCGCATCAGCCGGGGGTATTGCTGAACCCGAAGACAATCGTCACAGGACTGAGGTAATCATCCCCCGCATCATCGTTGCCGAGACTAAGACGCGGTTCTTCTCACTCAAGGGGTATTGTTACAATTGTGAAGTGAAACTCACACATTCTGATTCCAAGTCCAAACAATTTGCCAAGTTTACAATATTATCTGAAACGGAGAGTGATTTAGAGAAGGCAAGGGAGTATTTGAGTGGTGAGCTGGACAGTATGTGTCGATCTCATAATGCACCAATGACAAAACTTGGTGTCTACAAGGACTTGGGCTGGATGGGTGGTGAATTGTCTAATACAGATTATCGACATTTGTTTGGTGATCTCAAGAAGAACAACGCCTCATCGTCCTCGGCAGTCTTTGATGCTTTTGAGGACTTACAAGGGTCTGCATTTGCTACTTCCTTTATGAAAACTAATCGTTGTACAATCTTGGTACAATCCGAGGAGGATATGGGGCGTTTATCGAACAATCGTTTGATTAATGAGGCTACTCCATATCAGTCTCGAAAGATTTTCTTCAGTACGAGTAATACCTCACGAGTATCCACTCTTTGGGGATACATGAAGTCCCGACTTGACGACTTACGACGAGGCGTGTATTTTTACCCTTTGGGCTCAGACAGGATTTACCTGAGTGCACTTATGGCGCCTATACGAAATAATTTAGGGCGAGAAGGAGGATGGAACTACTTCTTTGACTTTGTTGAACAAACAAGTGGTGCAAAGGTTGGCATAGATCCCATCACAGGCAATACTCACTTACGTGTTGACGGAGGAGATTCATCTGTGGGTGGTGAGGAAGGTGAGCGTCAAGTTACTCACAAGATTGATATTGCCATGGAATTAATCCATATCCAGATTGAGTTGTTTCGAGATCATCATATTCGTAAGCAACGATGGGGCTTCGGGCGTGATTGGGCTCTTTTGTTGGATTCGGATCAAGGCACCGAGACTAGTAGTGACGGAGATGCTGCTTCTACTTCCAAGTCTACAAGTATTGCCGACTCTCTCCGACTATCGGGTACAACTGCCATTGGATTAGCGTGTCTCGAAATATCTGAAATGATTACAGGTTCTGGTCTCTCCGAGAAGGTTGCTGCTCATGCCTGCACCATATTCTATCGCTACATCAATCTACCCAACACTCCAAAGAATACTGATGGTAGCATTAAGCTTCGGGATATTCAGTTAGCATCACTCTATATTGCCAACAAGTCTCAAAAGGTTGTAAAGTGGAGACGATTGGATGCAGTACTTGAGCATGCTTACCGTGTCTTTTACCCTGGATCACTATTCAATCCCAAAAGTGAGGAAGCGAAGAACTGGGAGCGACGTGTCATCAAGGCCGAGAAGATCATGCTAGCTGCAATGAATTATGATGTATTTTGGTCAGGCGTGGATTGGGTTATAAATGCCGTGGTGGGCACTAAGGCAATAGCTGAACCACTTGCCGAAAATGCCATGGGAATAGCACTTTCGGGGCATGTGTTGGCCGCTGGTCCATTGCTTTGGCTCAAGTATGGTCCGAAGTATGCCTTTGCAGCAATTTGTGGCCTCCTATCATTTGATATCGAGCCACTCTTCCCCGCATTGAACCTTCAGCCACTTACGGTATCTCACGCGGCCGAACTCATTTACCATTCAAGTCAATCGTTGTCGGGCGTGAAGAAGAGCTCGGCTTTGAAGTCAAAGCATGAAATATTCAGTGATGCCAAGTCATCTAGTATGGGTGCCAACATTCAAAAGATGCAAAATGATTGTGCCATGTATCTGAGTAAGCATCAAGGATCGAAGAGTATTGATGATTCTACCTTTGTATCATCTCCTGAATACAAGGGAATTGGAGAAAATTCCAAGCTCCGTCGAGTCTTCAAGGGAGTGCCGAGTTATCAAGTTGAGAGGCAAGTACTGCCAGTACTTGCAAAGATTTGTTTCGAGTCGAAATGTACCATCCGCTTCTCTGATGGTATAGTAGAAGGTTCTAACGACATTATTTTGGAAGGGAATTGGAAGTCTTTAGCTATTGCTGAAGAGTTGCTCTGTGAGATTGCGTCGTTATCTCCGCCGGTACCATTTCATGAACAACCAATGGCAGCTGCCTATTCATCACTAGCTGATCAAGACAATAAGAAATCGGATAGTGAGGCAATTAAGTCAGTCAAGATCAAGCCGGGATTGCTCGACATGAAACAAATTGATGGTAAGCATGGGTGGTATGGTACACTGGATTCTACTGCCGAGATGTATGATGCTGGATGGAAGACGTGTGTTGCGGGTAATGCACCCCAAGAACACCTCGATACAGCAGGACTGCGATGGTGGGTACCCCATCAATATGGTCCGAGTCTCAGTGGATCACTGTGTGAGATCTTCTCTTCTCCTAAACTGTTCAATGGTGGTTCTATTGACATGAAAGCGTTGGCATTAATGGCGCAATCCTTTGCTGGTGGATACACAAGAATGCAAACATTGTTTCCTGCGCTAAGTTCATTCTTGACAGGCCCCGAAGGTGACGAGGCTCAGGAGAATGATACGACTGTTCCCCTCTCGTTGCAGCGTTGGCCTCCTGAGAAGGTCCAAAACAAGGAACAGAAAACTGCTGGAGAGGATATAATGCAAATGGGATATTCGGCGGCAGCACTTCAGGAGATGCAGTTATTGCATGAACTTCACTTCTTGATTCCATCTCCTCAAGGCCACCCCAACTTCATCTTGCCACTAGCCATTGCCTTGGATACTGATGTTGCTGTAGAAGAGCCGGTGGCTACAACAACAAGCAGTATCACAGCAAAGGCGGCATCAAACGATATTTTGGCAATGCTTGATAGGAATCAAAGAGCTACTAGTAGTGTGAAGAAACAACTAGGGGCTGGATCTCACCTAGTCCTCGAGCCTACACCCATCAATCTTCAAAAGGTTCTTAGTAGATACTCAAGGAAGAACAATGGTGGGACAATCCTTCCATCTGCAGTCTTGGCCAGTTGGTGTCATGACATTTTGTCAGCCATTTCCTTCTGCCACTCAAATCATGTCATATTGCGCAGTCTATTGCCTGATCAGATACATATTGATCATAGTGGTACTGCCAAGCTTAGTGGTCTATCGAAAGTTATGGTACTGCATGGCAAGGATCGTACGAAAGAGTTTGATCCACTGAAGAAGGTCCGGTCAAAGAAGGGTAAAGATCACAATACAGAAGACGTTGAGCCTTTTGCAGCTCCGGAGCTTCTGCTGGGTGGTACTAGACACACCAAGGAAACTGACATGTGGGCATTTGGAGCACTTCTGGCCAATCTCCTTATTGGCAAGCAACTCTTTCCTGGTAAAGATCGAGTATCTAAGATGACTCAAGTGTTCAAGATTGTTGGTGTCCCCGATAGAAAGAATTATGACGACGCGAAGAAGTTTCCCTTTTACTCGAATCAGATGTATGTTATTGGAGATGAGGGGAAGAAGAAAAAGTACAACCGAGGTGTAGAGAAGGCAATGCGGCATCTACTCAAGGCATTTGGTAATGAAGCCGAATCTGACTACGCTGGTTTGATTAGTCTTATCGATGGCTTGCTTCATCTTGATCCCAAGAAGCGCATGACTGCCGAAAAGGCGCTCAGACATCCGTATATGATGAATCATTCTGCTCACCTCGAACGTCGCGAATTTCGTCAAAGTTATGTCAAGGATTGGTTAGACTTGAAGGAGAATGTGTTGACAAAGGGTAAATCACCCAAGTCAACCATCATTGACACTCTAGCCCCCAAGGAGAAGCGTCACATCGAGGAACCTCGGGCTCAGGGAGTAATGGAGACTGTACCTCTTGCAAATGAAATGAACTTTAGTGTAGACAGGGAGTCAAAGAGGAAAGCGTTCTTGATGGATGCATCCTCGGGTGCCGATGGTGATGATTTGTACGGCTTTGACGACCTCCTTGGTGGGCCTCCAAAAAAGTCGAGGTTTGATATGTAATATGTTCTGGACGTTTCGAGTATGATAACAAACACGAAGATGACAGAGTGAACAACAAAGGAAAAGATACAATGGTGTATTATTTCATAATAAAGATTAGCTAAAAGAAACCAAATAATTAAGATGAGAGTTATTGATTATCATTATCACTTATGTGAAATGCAGCTACTGGTGGTGGCGTGGCTCTACATCCCCAGCTCTTTGATTTGTTCATGCTCAAGTTGTTGGACTTTTGAATTATATCATCACCATCTTCAGCTGTATCTGTTGGACTCTTCAATCCATGAACAACACAGAATGTTTTCTTTCTCATCTCTATTGCTGATTCACTTTCTTTTCTACGACGACATAATCTACTCTTCTCCCTAGACCAATATACTTCTCTGCAGACTGGACACCGTACATGTCCAAGTATACACCATGGAAGGATGCAATCATAATGAAACACATGCTGACATCCTTCCTTACTCCATGATACCTTTTGCCCAACTTCAAAGGCGTCTAGACAAATGTTGCATGTCATTTCTTCGGCAATACACTCTCCTTCTTCTGCCAGTACTAGATCATCATCATCTGCCACTACTCCATTGTGCTCGACATCCATTCTTAGTGAATTGCAGTGGACACATACATGGGGTGACCTGGCTCTATACTGTTCTAGGATATCTTCCTCAGGCGCCACTTTATCCTTTGTATTCCTCCAACATGGCGGTATGAGATGGCTAAGGCATGACATATGATCTTCTGTAACCTTTTCTTCTTCCTCAGTGCTGTTATCTACTTTTTCAGATTGACATTGTTCTTCAGATCCATGCGGTAGAACTCTCTTGAAATAGAATGGGGATATGTAAAAGGTTTAGACATGTGATGTGTTCGTGATGTATCAACTTACTAAGATAAAGATCAGAAAGAGATACTCTCACCTTTGTTATGATGCTTCTATCAATATCTCTCTTCGATACCGCTCGATCTTTTTCACAGACATATACTAGTGCTGCAAAGTATATGAGTAGGGCAATCTGTGATAAAGATGGGAGAGATGAGGTGAGTATGATGTTTTGCAATTGCAATGGCAATAAAGTAGTATGGTATGATCTTTATCTTATGAGCACGCGATATGCACTTACCATGAAACCAAGCACGGCCCTCACATAAACCGATGCGTCTGGTTTATCATCTCCATCATTAACATTTGTAGAGTTTCTTGATGGATGTGAGTATGAACCCCAATTTCCATATCGAGAGGAATCGCCATTGCCCCAGAGATCTCTGTCGAAGAGACTTAGATCATCGTCGTAATCATAATATGTATCTACAAAGTATTCATCATTCATATTCATTCAGTGTTTGTATTCTCTTTATTATGCCTGCATCTATGAGACCATACCAATTAGAACTCTACCCATCACATAGATGAAAGAAGTGTGATAAAAGGCAGCACTTGTTTCAGAGTTCTCATATTTTGTGAGACATCAGTAAGTACCAATTATATTCGCTAAAATTTATCGTTGAGGACGAAAGTACTGTGAATAGATATGATAATCAATCACTACTACTAGAGATAGAGGTGATATACTTGTAGGCCTACTGATTTATGAAGGCCCGCCGGCTGAGATCAACTACCTATCGTAACTCGTAACTTGCAAACAACAATTCAAAAAATCTTTGATTTCCGCCACGGAGCCACCATCAAAGGAAGATATCTTAGAGAGTAGTCCGAGAGTACTTCGTCTCGTCATTTATGCATATATTGTCGATAGTGTAGTCTGTAGTGTCTATGCCAATACATAGATCAAATTATATCTACGGTATTATTTTGACTAGAGTTCAATAGGCGGTATCCATTAAAGGATACCCTGCTTTCTCCATGGAATATTTAAATTATTGATCCCCCATCGCCATATCTCACCAAATGTGGCGGCAAAAGAATAGCCTGTCAACGATGTGAAATGTGATATGCCTCCACCAAAGATTAGTAGTCTCTCTTCTTTTCTCGTTTCTTTCCATCCTCATCGCTGAAATGTAGCCTCAACGCGTAGTATTAGCATTAAGTTCGTGCCAATATGCCTCCATTGTCCATTATTAACAACTTGCAATAGCCCATACATTTCTATACAACCCCAACGCCACATCTCATACTATTATCAATTGCTATCAACGATAATACTACTATCAACTAATATACTAATCAACTCTTCGGGTAAGTTATTGTCAAACTATTTTGTATTTTCGGGTATTGTCTTCATATTGTTTATTGACATATGATATGCACATTGTTCTCCTCACCCAACACAACGAAACATTATAATCAACGATGATAATATCATATGATGTCAATGCTCATCTCTAACAACACTGTGTTCTCTTAATTCAATCAACCTACTTCCATCGTCCAACGCCAACATCATCATCAACTATACTCTATACCATACAACAATCACGAACGACAACTATATATACACATTCTCCGCGGCGTCCTACATATCTCCAACCACAACACAACAAACAATCATTGTATCATCATCTACAACAACATCATATGATGCCAATGATTATTATGATCATCATCATTATCATCATCAACAACAACAACAATTACTACCGCGTCGTCAATTAAATACGGTCCCCTCCGCTTCTTCCAACTCTAACTACCCACAACCCAACGCTAAATTATCAACCATTGCAATATGCAAACAAATATGTATATGATAATATGTATTGGGTTGCATCCTAAATCATCACCTGCGTATTACATCCTCACAAGAAAATGAAATTACCCACCGCTACATTTCTTACTCTCTCCACTTCCATCCTGGCTGTTATCACTTCTGCTAGGCCTGCAGTTGGGTATGACATTCATTCTCTTGTGGCCCGAGTCGATGCTCTCACTGCCAAGGTTGATGAACAGTCCAACAAGATTGAAGAACAGTCCACCAAGATTGAAGAACAGTCCACCAAGATTGCACACCTTCTGAACCAGAAGACTGGTCCTCAAGTCCTAGGGAATAAGAAGCTTCGTGGTCTTGCAGTGACTCCAACATCTTGGACGTATGATAAAGACACCATTAATGGATCATTTGAAGACCTTGCAACATATCTTAATGGCATTGCTAATTGTGTCACATATGACGACTCCGCCACTCCAGTCTGTAAAGTAGGAAGTCCAACAGTGGATGTGCTCGTGCCCGGTTCACTTACCGCAGAAGGTGATATCACGTCTAATAATGGAGACATCGTTTCTTCTAATGGTTCAGTAAGCGCATCTAGTTCTGGTTCTGTAAGCGGTGGTTCTATCACCGCAACATCGGGTGACATCACGTCTGCTAATGGA
>Ga0214479_100259_pt1 | contig 34374 bp, 21 predicted proteins | sample M1_20Mar14CPVII9_5_FD_165054 | JGI IMG/M metagenome (GOLD analysis project Ga0214479, IMG submission 165054) | Marine eukaryotic communities from Monterey Bay, California, United States - M1_20Mar14CPVII9sort6BwellE14 | ecosystem: Environmental > Aquatic > Marine > Unclassified | place: USA...
GCTCTTCTATCTCTGGGTTACTCAATATAAGTATAGACAACCCTTTTATATAATGCTATCCAGCTGCCAAACACTGATATCTCGATTGCAAGCCTTGGGCCGTCTTATTGCAAAGGTGAAGATTGATTGGCGCCACTGTGAGGCAGGAGTGAGGAGAGGCGAGTAGGGGAGGGAGTGAATCGAGCGACTAAACGGTATCTTTTTTTACTTGGAGATAGAAATAAGAAGTTTGTTGATTGACAATCATAATCTCCTCTTCTTCCCCTCTAGCACCAATACAATGGCAACTTTGTTATTAACATCTAATTGTGGTGCTCCGTTTAGTGGACAACCCGGCGTTGGCGGTGGCGGTGCTTTCCTCCGCAATAATCATCATCGTTCAACATCTGACAACAACCAAGATTCAGATTATGCCATCATCAACCTTCCTCTTCAGTGTGATGTAACAATAGTACCACGAATTACTATCCCCAATAACAACAATAATAATAATGTACCAACATCGTCATCATCTACAATTCATAAACTTCATACACTAAAAGTACCCAATCAAGTACTAAATCCATGTGGGATAAATAATATCATTTCAATCGATAATCAAGAATTATTCAACACGAATGAAGAAGGAGAGGATAATGATAATGGCAATGGTGCTAATTATCTACTAAGTCTTACCCATTGTGCTGTAAATATTGATAATGATAATAGTAGTAATATTACTTCATTACCCATCACATCCAATCCATCGACATTTCAATTTACATTTTATAAAGAAAAGAATGACAAAGAATCATTATGGGGAGAAAACAATAATGTTGTTGATGATGATGTTGATACAGTATTCTATACAAATGGAAAGGTACATCGCGTAGGTGAGATTCATACATCATTCGATTATACCACTGCTATTGAATATTATCAAGAGAATGTCCGTAATAAGAAGAATCAACAACAAAAGAATAATGAGGTTTGTAATAAGTTGCATAATAATAATTCTACAACTATTCATAATACCAAAAGGAGTAATCCTGAGGTAGCATCAATCATGGTATCACTTGAGGAGGAATCAAGATTTGTTAAACAAACATTGACAGTATTAGGTTGTTTAGGTGTTGTATTTACAGTTGCGTTAGTATGGACATTATCAAAAATGTCATCAACAACAAAGAAGAAAGTTAGACGTAGAAGAGTTATTGTGAATGATTCATGGAGGTATTCAGTTCCTCGGGAAGTCGTGGATACTGGAAAGGATGATTCGGTAAAGACTGATGAAGGACATGTTACTCCTTTGGTGGATAATGTTTCTCCTCTATCAACGGTTATGAATGCTGATGAGCAACCTACTGATTTGGCTGCTGTGACAACTTCGAATGAGGAGTCCAAGGCAAACCATGAGACTTTGCATTTGGTATCACCATTTACTCCACTTCAATCAGCAGGAGCAGCGGCGAAAGATGCAAAGAAGGATAATGGTACGCGTGCTGATATGAACAAGTCACCAAGACATTGGTATGAAGACTTTCTCTCTCCCCAAAACGATGACGTAAAGGAAAAGAATGCACCCACCAAATTCTCATTTACTGCAAAGAATGAAGTATCACGCTCACTCTTTTCTCCACTCAAGGCAAGTGCTGCTGCCAAGAATGGTGTGCCTTCTAAGAACGGAGAGGAAACCGCTGCCGTTGTTGAAGAGCTATCTCGTGGTACCAACAAGAAGTTTCATCATCTCCCCCGTAAGGAGCTAGACTTTGATACACCCATTGAAAGGTCTGACTTCTCACCTCCCCCGAGCAGTGTGAATATACTCTCATTACCAATTGAGAGTGAAATTACATTTGATTCTAGTAGTGATATGTCGGAGTCAATTGTACAGGCGGTGCCTGAGGGAACAACCGAAGAGATTCCCGTTGGTGGTAATGATGATACAACACTTAGTCTAAATCATGTATCCAAGCTAGAAGAAGGAAATTTGGCCGTCGAAAAGGATACTCCATTTGAATTGGAAGAAAGCAACATCGTATCTGAAATTGGTTGTAAACCTGGTAACCTTACGCTCTCCCAAATCAATGTGGATGAATCGTCTATTGTGAAGAGTGAATGGTCCATGTCCCAAGAGCTATCCAATGTTGAAGAGATTTCAAGTAATGATTCAACTATCTACGAGTATGCACCCATGGAGGAAGATGGAGATGCAAAAGATGATAAAGTTGGTGAGTTAGACTCGGTGGACAAACAGTCATCTGTTTCTGAAGTGGCTGAGATGAAGGACAGCGAGGATTATACTCATGATGATGCCGTGGAGAACAGCAGTTCTCCAAAGATTGCATCAAGTAGCAAGAGCCCAGTTTCTGATGTGGTTGATTCTTCTACACCAAAGCCTACCAAGACACCGAAAAGACTGACTCCTGTTCCAACGCCAAGAGCGACAAAAACGCCCGACAGCACGGGAGAGTCCAGTGATGAGATGTTTAGTGATTATTGGTAGGTGGATGGTCGAGTTGATAGGGGGTTGTTGTATTTGATTACTTTGGGTTTGTTTGATGTGAAGGGTTTGTGTTATAGATTGAATGTATAAAAATGAATCCTAGTTTATGTGATCTTCTTCTTGTAATGAATCTAGTGGTCATTCAGTAGATCTTGTGATAATGCCCGAATCTCTTTGCATCGTTTGATTAATTGATCCTTTGATGACTGAGTTGACTCGACATGATGTAGAATGTCCTCTGCATTCTTACCACAGATAGCAAGAGTAACGGACGCAGTGTACATAGCAACCTTACTCGTTGTATCAGTCGATACTTTATCGTCAAAACTGCCCTTGTTATTATTCAAGTATAGAGCATCCTTGTCTGATCTATCAAGTAGAAGAAACACCTCTGTCATGATTTTCTTTCCGTGTTTTGGCATAATTGGATATGCACCATTCATTAGAGATACGAGACTAGCAAGAGCTGATACTTGAGCTGATCGCACTTCAAGACTCATGCCACTCCAACTAATCAATGGTAGTATTGTTGCAAGGCCTACACGTGCAATCTCGATAGACCTTGCGTTTGGTAAGTGAGCAAGCTGTGCAAGGAGAGGATTGATACCTGCTACCAAAACTCCAGTGATACGCTCATCATTACCATCACGACCACTTACATGAACTTGCTTTCCAATTGCAACAAGAATGGTAGCTGCAGCTTTACAGACCATTTCATGCACTTGTGTATGTGGAGTAAAAGCGTCTGGTTCGTTTGAGTATACTCCGCAGTAGTTCATCCATTTTGATTGAGCCAGACATATCATTGTGAGTAGAGTTGGTGCTTCTCTGCCACACATTTGAATTGAATCAGACAATGAAGATGTCACTATGGGGCTAAACTGGCCAACAAACGAAGGAATCTGTTCTAGCTTTGAGGCTGATTCAATCGCTGATATCAATAAAAGAGCTCCAGCAGCTTGATGAATAGTTTGTACATCGTCTAGAAGTGACAATGCAATTGGAAGTGTATCAGATAGTGCCTTGTTTGTCGTCTTAAAATCAACACATGGCTGTGTTATGATTGCACATAGAATGATTGCAGCCGCTGATAGCCTCATTGGGATCTCAAGGTGTGGTTTCTCATCAGATGACGGCGCCTCCTTCTTAACATTACTCGACCCAATTCGTTGAATCATGGGCATGAAAACACCACTTGATGGATTATGGTGTTTAGTTATTGAATTGACATCTGAACTAGAGTCAGATGAAAGTGATAGCCGTCCAAAGAAGTGTGCACGGATAGTAGATGAAAGCAAATCAACCCCAATGTTTCGACCAATGTTGCAAAGTATGTGTCGAAGAGACGTTGGGAAGGGTTTGACAGCTATCTCTACTATTGAAGATGATGTACCACTACATGAAGAAGATGTTTGAACTGTTTGAAGTAAAGACATTGCTACTCTGGCACCAATTCCCGATACATTATCAGTCTTCAAAAAGCAAATGATTATGTGTTAGAAGAGCCAGAAGAAAGTGTACTGTATGTAAAAACACAAGACTACTTACCCACGGCGCATCAAATTGCGCAGCTTTTACTGACCAATCGACCACTGATTTTGTCATGAAGTTGCTTGACATAATAGACGAAGGTAGATATGCATTCGAAGATTCCTTTTCTTTTGAGACTGGAGATGGTACACATTCTTGAAGGGTATATGCAAGCGACAGCTCAGATGGTTTATCCTCCTTTTCCAATACCCATTCTAGTAAAGATCCGATACCAAACACACCACTATTTACTTTGCCATCCCCAACAAATGGTACAGCTGTAATTGTTGCAATAGCATATGCCTCTTTTATATCTTTGGATAATGAAGTGTCATTATTGTGATGATATGAATCGAGTAGAACTATAGAATGCTGAATAAGCCGCAGTAAACATGGAAGAAGTATGTTCTGAACCTTCCACAGTGATTTGCTGTTTGTTGGTAACTCTGCAGACCAATGAAATGTATCTTCTGCAATTATGTGTACCATTCTGCAAATGTTACTAGAGGCTTTGGGCATACCTTCATCGTCGGCTACTAATTCCACCACCATAATATTACTTGCTGTAGTACTATCGGGAATAACTGCGACCATATTGCTGCTCTGAATATTCATCTCATCTTCTACTGTCGACTTTGTAGATGCATCTCTCATCAAATGAGCAAGTAGTAATTCATATTGTTTCACTACCTCAATAACTGCATTTAATCGGACTTTATTATCAACTACCTCCTTGATTATACCCGACGATGTTTTGTTATCATCTAGTGGTTTACTTCCTTGTATTATTAGTGGATGTATTGTAGATTCATAACAGCATATCAACTCTTGAGCTGCACTTGTTGATTGTGTTTTATGATCACATGATGTGTTCATATTATTATCAGTGAGTTTTTTATACCAAAACTCACACACGGGTGTAAGATTTGGTATAGGTTTATCGAAAAGTTTAGTAGCAAAGTATGTTTCATTATTGTTGTCTACATACTTGGCATTGTTCGAAGAGATATCATTGGTATGATCATTTGTTGTAGAAGAGTAGTGAACAGGATCTGAATAATGTTTTATTAGTGATGAAACTGCTTCTAACGCAACTGATCTAAGATTATTTTTGGACATACTATATAATGCTACTATATTAGGGGTATGTCGAAGAAGAAGGCACTATGTTGGTTGATAACTTAGATTGCTGTAGAGCCCAACATCTCGACGCAAACATCTTTTTTGAAAAAGATGAAATAAATGAGAGGAAAGGTATCCTATCACACTCTAGATTTATGCGATGTAGTATCATATTCAATGTATGTACTTCGTACCTCATATGATAACAACATACTAGAAGAAGAGAAGAAGAACAACTTTCTATTGGTGTGATGAATGACGGCAACTTACGTTCGATCGCCAATTTATTCACGCATTGCAAATTGCAACAAAATGCTGACGATGTGCTTGACTTGACCAACTACGATAATGGTGGCTTATTAAAAACCTCTGTTACCTCTCATAACATACTCTACCCCCCCCATTCTCTTAGTTATTGTTTTTTTTGCATTGGCATTATTGTTTCAGCCGATACATATAAAGATTCGTGTGGTATCCTTATCAATAGAAAGTTGTACACAATTATAACAACAGATTAGATATGCACCATTACTTTTTGTTCCTTGTGGTAATTATCATTGGTTGCCTACAAACAGCAATTGCATTTAATCTTCCTCAAATTACAAACATATTCAAACCACCAACATTTGAAGGTGGTAATAAAGTTGGTAGTTTTGCAAATGAGGAACAACAACTACTACGAGCTATTAGTGACACAGGTAATGGAAAGGATGCTGATATTGAAACTCAAGTTAAAGTGTTAAAACTTGTACGAAGTTTAGAAACACAGGCCAAGCCAAGCTCAACATTACTTTCCAATCCACAAGAGTCTAAACAATTAGATGGAGAGTGGTATCTCCAGTACACAGCACCAAGTCAAATAGATGCCGATCTTACTGATAATAAATGGCAAGCAGTAGATGCAGGAGAAGGGAAGGATATTGAAACTCGACAATTTGGTAAGGGGGGAACAATAAGTGGTGGAGGGTTTCCTGTTGATGCTTCAAATGCAGCTGCCTTACAAGTGTTTGATATTGCACAATCTCGTGTAATGAATGAAATCAAGACAGGATTTGGTTTAATTACTGTCGGAGGTACATTTCGTCAAAGTACATCGGTACCCACACGTGCAGTAGTTTCATTTGATACTGCCAAACTTGCATTGGATATAGGACCTACAATTGATATTGGTTTCCTCTTTGATATAAGGGCGGCACTAAAGAACGGAGATAAAGAATCTGGCTGGTTGGAAACTACGTATTTATCAAATGATATGAGAATAGGAAGGGGAAATAAAGGAAGTTTGTTCATACTGACCAGAGATAGAGACGCAAACTAGATAAAGAGAAGGTCGATCTTAAGAGTAGAGAATAATATGTGATCTGTTACTTATTTGCAAGTTATCTAATCAGCTTCTGATGCTCTGCGGCTCCAAGCGCTTGGTAGCTCATTAATATTCTTCTTGTCCAAAGGATAACCAGTGATCAACATGAACTGGTTCTCTGTTGTTGCTTTAGCTAGGATATTCATCATTGACTGGTTAACGCAACCGTCTTTACAGCACTGGTGAAAGATACCAGTAATTGCCTGTGTTCTTTCTAACGGATCTTCCATTAGATTTTTCAATGCATGGATCATGGAAGTATATGTAATACTGTTTGGCCTTAGTCCAGTGGCCGGTAAAGAGTTGAAAGTCGATGCTGCTATTTGAAGGGCTAAAGCTTTCTCTTCTTTGTTTTCAGTAGGAGTGGCACAAGCCTTTAATCTACATTCGTATTATATATAAAGGACTGGAGGTTGAGCAACTCGAAGATCATACACATATACATACATTTTTCATAGGGTTACTCACAGTATATTGAAAGAGACTAAACCGATCTCAACTCCCATCGCTTCCATTGACTCAAACAAGGCAAGAATTTGGGCTGGTGATTCTGGATCTTCGCTTTTTAATATGCATGAGGCGGTAGAATTGAATGTAAGAGGTGATGGCTTGCAGTTGTTGTCTCCACTTTGATAGCGTTTTATAGATTCATTGAGTAAAGCCTTGGCCCGTGTCACCCGATCGTCGCTACTGCTGTTACCCCACTGGAGAGTTGGTACAAAAGTAGGTGAGTGGCAGAGGCGGTCGTACAAAAGTATAACATATAATCAATCAATTACTTACAGCTTCAATGCATGAAGCATAGGATATTCTATCTGGAGAGCAGCGACGAAATCCAGAGTTCTCCAAACTAATCATTCTGCGCAATAAAGCCTCGGCCTCATCCCCAAGTCCTTCACTCTTATACCCTGATATTATGGTATTAAACATGATGTTATTCTTCTTTTCGTCATCGACATCGTTCAAGATGCGCTCTGCTTCTATAGTCATGCCATTTTTCGAACAAGCATCCATGGCCACTGAAAGAGCTTTAATATCTGGTTTCGCTCTAATGTTACCATCTCTGTATTGATTGTTCATTTCTTCGAGGATCTTTACAGCTTTCTCACCACCATTGGGATGGTTAACGAATGCTTTCATCACATTTGTGTATGTGATAACATCAGGCCGAAGAAATCTATTCTTCGTCTGGTGATAGTTGTTAAGTAAACGCTCAAGAACTTGTTCAGCACGTTCTGCCGTGTCACTCCCTGATCGTCGTGACCATGCATCAATTACCAAATTATATACAATGTTACTGAGATTATACTTTGGGTTGGATGATATACTGTTGTTTAGAAACAAGTCTTCTGCTCGACCCAAGATAAATTCTGCCTTTTCTGCGGTTTCATATTTGTTGTCAGCATTAGACCAGGCATTTATCACTGTGCCAAATACAAATGGATTTGGTCTGATTTCGTTGTAACCATGGGTTTCATAAAGAGAAATAAGACGCTCAAGTAAACGTTCACAACGTTCGGCACCAACTCGACCCTTACCACACTTGGCCCAAGCATCCATCACAGTTGTAAAGTGGAACGAGGTCGGACGGATGATTCGCTCACTATTAACGGGTGCATAAGCCTCAGGTATGTCACTGCTACTCCCAGACAGCTTACTCCGTCGTTCACGTTCACTTAAACCAATAATCCAATCTAATATCCGCTCGGCATTTGATGCTCCCCATCCCACATTCTTATTATCTACATTCGATGAGATGTTCCGAGCTCTCCAATTTCGGGTTTTATTAGTATAATCTAACCGTTGATCTTCCTTCAATAACCGATCAGATTGTGCATACATGGCTATAACTGTTCCAAATGTCACGTTTGATGGACGTAATAACTCATTGTTAAATCTAGACTGCTCATATTTGGTAACTAACCTAATCAACAACTCCTCGGCACGGACAGGATCTTTCATATCACGTTCAGAAGGTTTACTCGATGTAAATCGCTTTTGGAATGCATTCATTGTTATAGAGTATGAGAATACATCGACGTCTACCTCGTTTGATTCTTCCATTTCATATAAAAGTGATTCGGCGGCATTAACATCGCCCTTGTTTGCGTATAAGTGTAACATATTATTGTAGGAATACTTATCAGGTCTAACAAATGCACCATCTTCGGGAGATTTGTTCAACATTCTATCCATGAGTTTCCTTGCATGCATTTCAGCATTAGGGTCTATTGATCGTGACCAACAGGTAAGAACATGATTATATAGTTGTATTTTCGGCGTAATATCTTGTATATCAAATGAAACTTTAGCAACATCATACAATCGTCCTCTCTTGACACACATATCCTCCAATAGTTCTAATGTTGAATTAGCATTATTTCCTGCCTGTATTGCTATGTGTGGATCACATCGTGACCAACCAAGTGCAACAGTTTGACATAGTATACTCGTGTTTAGATAATCTTTCTGCTTTTGACCCCATCGGGTATTGTTATTATTATTCATCGATTTAGGTTCTACAGGTTTTGAAGATAGATTATGTTTGTCGTAGAGAGTATCAATCTCAGTCTTCTTGCTTTGCAGTACCTTATGCAATAGATCATTTGCCAATGATACCAACTTTACCAACTTTTGCATTTCATCTCTATCATTATCTGATTGATGCTTATTGAGATTTCGATTGTTGTTGCCATTGTTACTGTGGTGATGGTGGTTTGTCTTTTTACTCCACGCTTTAGACATTAACATTATAAGTTCGACGGTAGTACGGTTCCATGGTGCTAGCAGTGTAGATATATCCTGAGCATTTTGAGTTGATGTTGTGCTGTTAATGATGGGGAAATTTTTTTTATGTTCTTGAGCGCGTCTCTCTAAGTTTTGTATATAATGTGACGACAAATCACTACCATTATCGTGAACTCCTCGATTATCATGATGACGATTATCTCTATATGGAAGACGGTCTCTAGCAACAGCGAGAGTGTTTGCAGTCAAATGAAATGATCGATATGTACTGACATGTATCTTAGCTTTATTGCAATTAGTGACACATGATATGCACAAATTAGGCGTCCTTCTTTCACAGCCTGCTACCGTCGCGGCCGCTCTTTCTCGAGCACGCTGGATGTATGGTGATGATAGGAAACGCCTCATAATACTGCTACTAATAATCGACACCATGGTTGGTAGAACAAATAAATACAACTGGAGTGGTTTGATCGCCATATCTTAGTTTGCATGCAAATTCCACTTATTTACTTACTAAGATGGTGAAGAGCAAGCTAGACAGAGCCATCAATCTAGTACACCGAGCACACTACTTCATTATTTGCATGGTTATATCCTTTGTTAGCGCTAGTAGAAATATCATAACTTCATCACATCGTTTTGGTAGTAGAAATTTTGCTTTTGTGGATACCATCAAACATCAATCTCCTCATCGAACAGTAATTGCAACGAGTAGTCAACGTTTCATACCTCTACACAACAATAAAAGAATGTCACCACAGCCCAACAATATTGTAAATACTATATCATCTGTATCAATGTCAGCAATTGAAGAAACTAAACCAATATCATCAAAGATACCGCCGCAAACAACCAAAGCTAAACTAGTATCAGCAAAACCATCATCTCTTGAACAATGTGGAGAAAGAATACGATTAGGTAATTTGGTATCATTCCCAACTGAAACAGTATATGGATTAGGATGTCACGCGTTAGACCCAATAGCTGTACAAAAGGTATTTGATGCGAAGGAACGTCCATTAAGTGATCCGTTAATTGTACATGTTACGAAAAGTACAGATGCTTTGGAATTATGGGAAGCATCTTCTTCTCTATCTGATAATACCGGTGGTGATAGTAATAGTACAGATAATCAACAACAGATTGAAAAACAGGCATTAACAACACTAACAACATCATTCTTCCCCGGTCCACTAACAATCGTAGCCAAAGCACATCCCACAATTCCACAAATATTAATGGCTAATACAGGATATGTAGCATGTCGATCACCATCACATCCAATAGCACGAGAATTAATTAATGCCGCAAAGGTACCTATTGCGGCACCGTCGGCTAATAAGTTTGGACATGTAAGTCCTACATTGGCTCAGCATGTATATGATGATTTGAAGTATGAAGATGTATGGATTGTTGACCCTACTTTGGGAATAGTTGGAACTGACGATGATGTGTCGCCACCGCCACAAGATAATGCAAGTGGTACTGCAGTATGTCAAGTTGGAGTAGAAAGTACAGTTGCCAAGATAGAAATGAATCACGGCAACAATAATGATGACGGCAGTAGTTCACAGATATTAGGAAGCATTACAGTACTACGACATGGTGCCATATCCTCGCAGGCAATACGCGATGCATTACAAAAGGATGACTTATCACAATACTTTGACGTGTCAGATTCTGTCAAGTTTACTTCCGAGAAGACATATAATGTTGCTCCTGGTCAAACTGTCAAGCATTACTCGCCGAATGTTCCATGTTTCATGCTAGGTGTATCAAGACAAGCAGGTGAAGAGCTTCAAATTAATGAAGAGGAGTTCAACATACTTTCACAATCTGTAATTATCGATTATGGTAAACGTCTTGAACAATACAAGAAGCATGCATTGGCATATCGAGATCTAAGCTCCGATGGAAATCCAACAATTGCAGCATCCAATATCTTTGAAACACTTCGTTGGTCTGAAACTATAGAGGGAGCTAAACGAGTGTATGTACCAGAGATTGTATTGGAGGATGATAATACTATAGAAGATGGAAGAGCATTAGTATTGGCAGTTAAGGATAAGCTTACAAGGGCGGCAAGTGCGGTTGTAGTGAATGAATTCAAGTAGACGATATTGTATAGCTTTCTCTATGATCTATATCTAGCTGCTTAGTATACACTAGTGTCTGTATTTAAAATTCCTCGGCAACCTCTTTGCCCAACGCTATATTCTTCCGGTACAACTTGACAAACTCTGAGAAAGTCACATATATCTCCTCTGCTTCAGCGAAGCATGAATCATTTAGTTCCTCACACCCCATCAAATCACACACCTGCTTGTCAGAGACGAACAAATCTGAAGTCCGAAGGAGCTCATTGACCAATTCAGCTAGTTGGGCTTTGCCGTCTTCATTCAGTGTTAGAGATGTTGAGAATAGCTTGAATAATTTGCGTGTTTCTTCTCTATCAGAATCTGAATCTATATCCTTTTCGTCAGATCTCTTTCCTTCTTTATCCTTTTCGACTGGAGGGGCTAGCATGGCGATACTTCCGAAAGCAGAAGCTACGCCTGAATCCATATCCACGACACCTCCATAACGTGTATTACGTCGTACACCCAATAGCTGTCCCATACCCGATGCCACAGTCCCTGTAGCAACTATGACCTCGGTAGCACCCGCAGAGATTAACTTCTTCGCTCTATTTTGTTCTTCGGAGCGGACAAAGATTGGACAGTCTGGGAATGCCTCTCTCAATTGTTCCGTGGCTCTAAGGCATCTATCCGGCTCACTATATGTAATTGCAATTGCCGTTGGTTCTTGTACTCCAGCCGCTCGAATTAGTGAGCCTGATGTTCCGTCACCATACACAACACGTGCCCCATCCGTCACCTATCATCATCAAAAATAAAAGGATTAGTGAACGAGCATGATATGTATCAACAACTATTTGTCAAGACAGAGAAGTACTTACGCTTGCCGAGATTTGTTCAGTCTTCCTTGCAAAGGCCACATACGGTATACCGGCGATATTAGCCTTGTCTAACAGTGCACATAATTGCTGACCAACTTCATTATATCCACAAACAACTACTGCTCTTCGGAGTGACTCTTCGCTCATGGCCGAACGGCGTTTTGCCAGCCACAGTTGTGCAAATTCTTCGTATTGAAGAACACCATCATTATTATCATCAAAACGACGTATGATGGATTGAACCTGCTCTAATGATAAGAACTTTCCACCTAGATCTCTTTCACCAACAAGTGTGAATATATTCTGAAGTTCCTCCGCTGTTATTTCTCCGTTACCGTCCTTGTCAAATCGTTCAAAAGCCTCTTGTATTCTCTTTTCATCTGTAACGCTCACATCATATTCAATGCCTTTGCCATCTTCCCCACCAAACCACTGATCTTTGGTTTCCTCGGCCTCCGCCTCATCTAGCTTATCCCCAACATACTCTGCCAATTCTCCAAGTATGGGTGTAAGTGCCATGGATATGATAACTGATGCGGTCAACAAGCTCTGTAAATCGTCACGAATGATACCATTATCAGCGGCTAAGTTGAATACAACAAAAGCGAATTCACCCCCTCCAGCCAAAAGTAGACCAACACGTGCAGCGTCAGCTTTTGATAATTCTAGAGCTCCGCCTGCAGAATATATGACCCCGAATTTGATCAACAGAAAAGAGGTGATTCCAACTAACAGCGTTGGCCAGCACTGTATCACAGTTGTCGGATCAAGTGCAGAACCTGCTGTTATGAAGAAGACTCCAAGTAATATACCCTCAAATGGTTGTATATCAGCTTCAATCTGTGCACGATATCCACTCTCGGCTAACAATACACCCGCGGCGAAAGCTCCAGTAGTCGACGATAAACCCAGAAAGTCAGAAACCACACCCATCCCAACAGCAACTAATAAACTAGCCGCCACAAATGATTGACTACTCCTACTACTAGCAACTAATTGAAATACCTTCCGTAAGGCCACACTTGCCAATGCCAACACGCCACCAAAAACGACAGTTGCCTTGAATGCTAATATACCCAATGCAATTGGATCAGCACCACCGCTATCTGTAGTACTATACCCCTCCACATTGGCAATTAACGGTAGTATAACCAACAATGGTGCCACGGCCAAGTCCTGTAATAGCAATATACTCAATGCTGCAATCCCATCAGGCCGATCCTCCCATCCCTTCTCTTTTAATATAGGCAATACGAATGCACTTGAACTTAACGCCCCCGCCGCAGCAATTGCAAATGCCACCACTGGCTGTTCCAACAATTGTATAATCAATGGATCTATCGGTACATTTGGATTACTAACCAATGTAAATAATAATGGACCACCTAAAAAGAAACCAAAGAATATAACACCCACACTTAGTAATAATTGTGTCGCTCCCAATGAAAAGAATGATCCTAATTCACGTAATCGTTCTGGACTGAGGTTAAGCCCTTCCACGAACAATAAGAATAATATACCAAAGTCACCCAATTCAAAACCAACATCTTCACTACCCCGCAATATATGCAATCCGTTTGGACCGCTAATTAATCCAAATAATAAGTATAGTAGTACCGGACTAATATTCAATGCACTACTTAGTGGTGCAACTACCACACAAATCGTTAGGAATAATATCAAATCATGTCCAACATCATTTAATGATGCCTTTTCCATTTCAGGTGTTATTTGTATCTGGTTAGGGTCGGGTCGTAAATCTTCTTTCACCTCGGTTATTATTTCATTTTCAATCTTTTGCGCGAGAGCACCGGCATTTTGTTCCATGTGTTTAATATTTTCAAGGTCTTGTTGGATGGTTGGTAAGTGGACATTTTGTTCGATTTGTTTAATATTTTCGAAATCTTGTTGAATTGTTGGTAGGTGGGGTAAGTGTACGTTTGAGGATATGTCTGTTGTGTCTATTGTGGTAGCTGTAGCTGCTGTGTTGGCAAGTAGTGTTGTTGATGATGATGATGATGATAAATGCAGATCAACATTATTATTGTGTTGTTGTTGTATGAAATCACCAAATGATGATAAAAATAATGGTATATGATGTTGTGTAATAGTAACATGGTCTAGACCAATTTCATGTGGTAGCGGTATAGCATTAGTTGTTGTTATTCTATGTCGCACTCTTGAACTTCTACTTAATCTCGAGAAGCGAGTATGATGAGTTGTTGGTGCATTATGATAAGGTATGTGTAGTGGAGTATTGAATGCTGTGGCGAACATACTACTACAGCTGCCGCCGCCTATTATACCGCCTGTCATAATATTATGGTCCTTATTACTCTATATGTATTTGAGTATACTTATGCGCCAATGATTTTGTGTATCTAACTGCCGACGCAGAATTGATATTCCCTAGGTACCTATCTCTATGGCTGCTACTATATCCACTAACGTATATGCACCAATAATATGTCTACTCATTTGCTATATCTAAATAGGAAGCAAGCCGCCGCCGACGCAGATTGAGATTGTTCCTCTCGATCACTCATCGTCATTTTTTATGAGAGTGTAAGGATCCACCTCTCTTCACACATATATACACGCAATACATATCCTTCTCTTTTTTGTCAGTATTTGCGCCATACTAATGGGAAGAATGAACCATATATACCCAGAAGAAATAAGATGGTAGGATTCGTCATAAAAGTGTCTATTCTACTATGCTGTAACTTCTTAATCGCTACTGCATTCTGGCCTCGTAATAGGAAACAAATAACAACCAAAAAGTTTTCACTGCAAAAACATAAACAAGCATTATTTGCATCTCCTCGAGTAATAGGGTCATCATATCATAACACTAAAGCTTATCATCGTAGAAGAAGGACTATTGTAGCAGCAATTATGACACCCGAGGATGGTGGAACTGTCAGTAGTGGTGGTGGTGCTACTAGTGTGGTATCTCCTCCTCCATCGTCAGATTACAAAGAAACAAAGCAACTACCCAATTGGCGTGTAGTTGACGTCCACAGCAGTAATAACAACGATGATTCTAATTCTTCACCATTTTGTCATACCATACAATCAAAAGAACCATCAACATCAACAACAGTAGCAGCAGCACAATGGTCACCAACAGCATACAACTCAGCCATACAATTCTACAACCAACTAACTTCCTGCACTGACCCCTACATATCCAAATTAATAACACAATCAATACATGATATTGAAATGTCATTTCGTTTATATGGTCAATATAATATAATTAGTAGTTATAACGGTGGTAAAGACGCGGTGGTTATTTTTCATTTGGTAAGAGCGGTACATGCACATTATTGTCAAAAACAATTAGCAGAACATGAAGCTAAAGCTAAGAAGAAGGGTGAAGAAGAAGAGGAATATATAATATCAAGACCACGTGTTATATACTTTCAACATAATGATGAATTCCCAGAGGTATTATCATTATTACATGATACAGTATTAGAATATGATGTTGATATGATTGCGTTTAAGGAAGGTGTGAGCTTTGGTGATGGATTGAACTATCTGGTTGAGAGGAATGTTAATCCTTCTGGTAATGATATATTACAACAATCATCAATATCAACAACACCATTCCCATTGGCATTTGTACTAGGTACACGTAAGAATGATCCAAATGCAGGTTCACAGGGTATATATGCACCATCTTCACACTACATGCCACCATTCTTACGTGTGAATCCTATATTAGATTGGACATATGGTAACGTATGGTACTTTTTAAGGTTATTTAATTTACCATATTGTTGCTTATATGATGAGGGATATACTAGTTTGGGTACTGTTAAGGATACATTGCCCTGTCCTGCTTTGAAGAAGGAGACGAATGGTAGTAGTGGTAATGAGGAGGAGTATTGGCCTGCATATATGCTCAAGGATTGGGATTTAGAAAGAGCAGGACGGATTGATAAAAAGAAGGAAAAGGAAACTATTGATGACAAGCCGGATCAAAAGGAAGCTAGTCAAGAAGGAGAGAAGAATGTCAGAATATCACAAACATCTTCTACTGTATCAATGCCTCCTTCGGAAGATAATGAAATATCCAAATTAACGGAGAGTATATCTACTGTCTTCGTTGACGATGAGGTTGTTGCCCCTGATACCAAGACAGAGGACGATCAGCCTTCTCCTCTATCACAAACTCGACCAACCGTAGGTCTAATTGTCATCGGAGATGAGCTATTGAAAGGTCTTACGCCCGACAGTAATATCAACTCAGCTGCCAAGGCTCTTAGAGCTAACAATATAACATTGACAAGGGTGTCGATTATATCTGATGATGGAGATGAAATTGTTGATGAGATACAACGCTACCGGAAGGAGGTTGATGTCATCATTACAAGTGGTGGAGTAGGACCGACACATGATGATATAACAATCAATAGTGTTGCCAAAGCACTTGATTTGAAATTGGAACTTAACGATGAGATGGCAGAATTGCTATTAGACAAGATGCCATCATCAGACACAGAGAGTGATTATGCTGTTGAAGAAACAGAGCAACCCTCAGGTCGCCGATTATCTGTTGCTCAAGAGAAAATGGCGACATTGCCAACAACATCACAGTTACAGTATCTTACTGATGATAAAGAAGAATGGCCAGTATTGCAATGCAAGAATATCTTTATACTACCTGGTGTACCATCGTTCTTTGCCAAGAAAATTACATCTCTTGCAGCTTATCTTCCAACAAGACACATAGAGAAAGTTGGATTGAATGTTGATGATCAGTCGGATAAGCCAGTACGCAGTGATACATATCGTATTGTTCTATCATTACCAGAGGAGGCGATTGTCTCTATCTTGAATTTAGTTGTCGCTGCTCATCCAAATGTAAGCTTTGGTTCTTACCCCATTGTAGATCAAGAATTCAAGACGATTATAACTCTGGAAGGGAAATTTTTCAATGGTGGTAGTAACAAGGAGTCGGAACGACTATTAGAAAAGTCAATACCCAATAAGAATGGCGGTGATATAGATGCAAAACGGATTCAATCAATGTTCTTTTCAAAAGAAGATATGGATAGGAATGTGGAGTTGGCATTGAATGATATCAAGTCGAGATTGCCTGCGGAGGGTATACTGTTCATTGATAGCATTGATGATCTGTATCTAGAGTCTAAGTAATTAGTAATCTCAATCTCGCATGACACTTTGTTATCATCTGGTTATTGTATATTGAGGTACATGCATCACTTAGCCATCAGACCGAAAAAAGGATACTTCCTACCATGAGACTTGAGACAAAATCAAGCCAGCAGCTGCCATATTATGACGAGTCAGTCATCATCTGGAAGTGGTTATAATAATATCGTGACGGCAAATATATATAGCAAAGTGCCTCCCATTTGCAGATTAGAGACACTATCTAACATTAACATTAACATGCCAGAACAACCAAAGTCTATCGCATCGCCAACAAAGACACTATCATGGGAGGAGTTCTATTCGAAAAGCGACAATGCCAACAAATTGATGAATCGAGTATGGTATTGTATTGCATGTAGTGCTGAGGATGTTGCACAGCAAAAAGTATTTTGGGAACATTGGTATTGGAAGAATGAGGTAGAATCAGAAAAAGATCTTACAGAGAAGAATGTTAAGAAGAAGGCCTGCAACCACACTCTGACAATCTCTACTACTGGAAAGGAAGTTGATTATCCTATCTGGCCATTGAAATTTACGAAAGAATCAATGAAGATGTATCCAGCTATTGATCTTAAGTGTATTGTTATTACTCCAATTGGTATGTCTATGCAGCCAGTAGTATTTCCTACAGATGATTCTCCATCAGAATTCCGTGTTGACTACTGTGAGGTTATGGGCAAGAAGATGTACTTCATATTTGTGCTAAACCCCAACATTTCAGAGGATGATAAGAAGAAACAATTTGATATGTTGGAAAAGGAATGTGGTGTGCTTCGTGAGTGGTTCTTTGATGTTCAGTGGGAAGGGAATTATGAGCTTGGATCTACTGGTGAACCGATCATTAATCCAAAATGAGGTTCCTAGGAATGATACAGCATGCTGCATATCTGAAGTGTTGGCTCGATATAAATAGTTTGTAAAGTGTACAGGTCATGTAAAGCAGTTATCTTATATTATTTCTCAATACTGTTAAGTAAAGTCTTATCATGTTATCATCTGACTTATTATTTGTATGTTATTGTTGTTATGCAATCTAAATCAGATCAAAGTCAAACTTTCCTTACTATCATCTCTGTTGTGAAAAGCAACGGAGAAGACGTCTCTATCGTAACTACTTCATCCGTGACATGATTTGAAGAACTAACAAGTCCACCAAATTCTAGTGGCATATTACCATCTAAATTCCATTTCAGACCAGTTGTTACAACATTATCACATCTACCCATTATTGGGATAAGACCACAAGTTGGTCCTTCCCCAACCGACTGACGAGATTGTTGCATGTCATTATCATTCGTCATGCAATTGTCAGGATATCTAATACGAATTTCACTCTTTAATGGTATCTTTGGTACTACAAATGCACAACTTTCTTCATCATACACAGCCAAGTTTGTATGTTGAAATGCTTCCTTCTTACCCCATACACACAGAGCATTTATAACACCCATTTCTTGATCTAATCTACCACCGAAACCTCCATAGATGAATGCTCTTCTTTTTTTATTTGTTGACGTTTTATCATTATAGTTGTTGGATTGTGATTGTTTATCTAAAGATGATTCTTCTATCCACTTTTCTACAGCCATTAATGACTTGTCTAAATCATGAAAGTTTTGATCCTCGACACGTATTATGGACACACCCTTCATCTCATAGTATTGGAGTACATCGGATCGTACCGAATCTAAGTCTCCAGTTATGATGTTGGGTAGGTATTTGTTACTTGTTGATTCTTCTCCTACAGTCACTGTTGCATCATATAATCTATTCGCTGCGCCATCTGCACATATTCTATAATAGGATGTTTCCCATAGCATACCGAGTACTCCCGATAGCTTATTGTTTATGTCATTACTATTGTTTTTTGTGCATACTCCGCTTGGTTTGATGGGTGTATTCAGCATGATGAGGGCGGAAGGTATAGTACTACTTTCTGAGGAAAAGAATGGACTATCATATCGATATATCATATCTTGATTAGGTTCATCACTTTTGGTGGTGAACGTGCTGCTGGCTTTCATTGCAATTGATGCATCCATCATCCACAAGTTGTGATTATACAATCGATGATAAACAAACGCGTCGACTGAGACTAAATGAGCAAGGATCAAACCAATCAACAAACAAATAAAGAGTATTGTGTATGATGAAACCGATAGTATACTAATATGTTCTCCTTTCCTAATAATCATTTGTATACATATTCTACCTACCTATCACATCATTCATATCATTGCATAAAATAACAAATCATAAATCTGATTGGCGATTTATGAACAGAAAGTTTCGATCTAGAGTAGCGCGTTGAGATTTTTTTTTCTTCATGCCACCCTGCTTTGTGCCATAATCTTCTACTCTATCCACCTCGAACCTCTATTCTATCACCATTATCATCATCCTACAACATAACAATGACCAAATCTGTATCAAAAGTCCTTACTACATCTACCGTCGTGGCAGTGGCAACTACCGCCATCAACCAAGCCGAAGCGTTGAACGATCATCCACACCTACATCGTCTTCGTGCATTACAAGATGAAGTTGAAGATGCCTCCGCCTCAACCTCCCTGTCCATGCCTACAAATATTGAGAGTATCAATAATCTTGGAGGTGCTGTAGCTGAGGAGGAGGAGGAGAAGTTCCAGACAGTCCAAGAAGAGGAGAAGGAACCCGTCGATCTTGGCATCCTCATGAGCAGTATTATGAAGAATGGAGATCTTGTTGATACTGTATCACAGGCGTTGGATCAAATGGGAGGTTTGGATAAGCAAGATCTTCTTGACGAACTTCACGCCCTAGCGAAGCACTTTCTAGATAGTCTCGATCATTCGTCTACTAGCAAGTCTGGCAAAACTGCTAAGAGCGGCAATTTGGGAATGAACGCTGCTGTTGAACCAACTGGATATTTAGGTGGTCTAGAAACATCCGACTACATGTCAAAGTCTGGAAAGAGTGAGAGCAAATCTGGAAAGAGTGAAGGTAAGGTCTTCGTGATGTACTGATTAATCTTGTACCACACATTACTCTTTCTCACATATATTATTTTTCCCTCTCACAAACCTTCTCTACTCTCAATGCGGTACCACATCTTCGGCTGTATGTACTGTGCTGCACCATACAGAACCATCTTATTGTGACAGCGATCCTTTCCAACCTGGTTCTGTTGACTTCGGTGATTATTGTTGTGAAAATAGTGACTGCGTAAAATGTAAGTTGCGTTTATACTCGACTCTTTGTTGTCTTTTTGTGCTCATAAAATTTGCTCAAAAATTTTATAGATGAACTTTTTAATATTAATGGAAACGATGGTAATGGACGTTGCAATGAAGCAAATGTTTGTGAATGTGGTACTTCTGAAGGAGCGGGGACAATATTTCAATGTTGTACTGAAAATTCCGATTGTGAATCAGGCATATGCAATTACGCCGCGGCAGTGGCACGATGTGACGAGGACTAGAACCGTTGCTGCTTGTTGAAGAAGTTCTGCCCGTCCCATAGTGCAGCAATCACCAACCGCCTTAGTTGTGGGAGAATTCTGAGTTTGAAATAGATGTGCCGAAGAAGAGTATAAATGTTGAAGTAGAATCGTAGATATTAATTTTAAATGTGTAAAGGGTGTATCTATTCAAACTTCAGCAAAGCATGCTCTAGAAAAACATTAACCCCTCTTCCTCTTACCTCTAACTACACTTCCCATCTTTTTAACCGCGTTGCTCCGATTCTTCAGAGATGACGTTTAATCATCATCTAATCATCATCATCTGACTCCATCTATCATCAAAGTCTTGATTAGAATAGACCTTCCATCCTGTATCCCAGCAGCCTTTCTACGGGCCGCACGTTCGGGTGCTCTTCGGGCACTAATGGAGCAATGACATCATATCCATACACCCGAACAATAGAAGATCTTTAGTGGGAGGAGGCAGAGATTGAGTCTGGTTTCGATAGAGAATTGTCTCATCTTCTAATCCTGATTCAGTAACAAAATCAAGCTCCCAACAACTAACGGTATCCACAAATTATCATCTGCTATTCTTACCCCAATGATAGGTAAATACCTACCCGATATGGCTTCTGTTATTGCAGTTATAATACCAATACAAAGTCTTGCATTGAATGATAGTGATATACTACTACTGTCATCATTTGCAGCTGATGATGATTGATCGTCAACATAATATGAAGGAATATAAACATATGTACAAAGTATTGTTGTTATACCACATGCTACAGATCCAGCTACAGTAGGACCTCCTCCTCTTCTCTCTTCATTACCATTATTACCTCGTAGTATCTTTTGTAACAACATTCCCCATGATATATTCAATCCTATATTACTACATATAACACCCAAAATACCGGCAATAGGGTCTGCTAATGATAATACTAGTAATGATGTTCGTGCTATACTTATTGAAAATGTATATGTTGATATTGTCGTACCAAGGAGGAAGTAGAATGCTCCTGGTAATGATGGTATAGTCTTTCTTCTACTTCTCTTTTTATATTTTGTTATTGTTGTGGTATCTTTCTTTGTTATATGTTTGCTCTTTGATAATGATGCACTATCATCAGTATTGCCATTGTCGTCATCTTCTTCCCATTCACCCACTTCATGTTCACGAAGTAACATACCAAACTTTGTAATATACCAATTATCCCATTCAATATCATATATACGTTTATAATGTATATAATAGAATGTAATTGTTGCTACTGTTAATAATATAAAACCAAGTGGATAGGATGGTATGATATAGGATAGTAGTAGTAGTATTAATCCGGTTATTGTATGTTGGATACGTCGCGAGAGGTGTAGATTTATCATAGATGACATAATATTGAGGAGGTTGTACCTACATTAGATGTTTGCTTATGTTGATGGTGAGGATCCTGCCCCAAGATTATGAAACGCTGCCGCCTTGTATCACTACAGCTAGCAAAGATGATATTCAACAGTAGTATTATATGATTCCTTCTCTACTGTCTATTCAGAGGTGTAAAACGCCGCCGCTTATGAAGAGCATAAAGTTATGAAGGCTATTGCACTCTACACACCAACTCATAAAACAAAAAGATAAAAGACTCCCAATTAACTTCTCACCATTGTTAGTGACGACGATATCGATTGATTAGATTGTAATATCGTATTGGAGAAGAGGGTAATCGACGACGTCGTATTGAGGGTATATAACCCACCCTTGATTCTTAAAAAACAAACAACAAACCACAAAAAATATTTGCAATAAAAACTAAGCTCCACAACACACAGACACTAAGTTATTGAGTATTGAGGGTATAATCTTGTTTGTTTTTGTTTACTTCTACATAAATAAAAACAAACAACAACCAATAAAATTTGCAACAATAATCCGCATCTTAATCTATCCACACAACTAATTATAATGGCATCAACTATACTATACAAATTCCGCTCAGGAACATCCTTCGAACCACTCCCCCTCCCAGGAACATCAGCACGTTTATTTGATATCAAACGTGCCATAATCCGTGCTAAAAAACTAGACGGTTCATCATCCAACACAACATTAGAATTTGATCTAAGTATACAAAATGCAAACACAAACGAGGTATATACAAATGAATCAATGATATTACCAAGAGGTACAAGAATAATTGTACGACGTGTGGCAGCTGAACGTGGTAAAGGTATATTAAGTAGAATGGCACAGGGTGGATTAGGTCCATTGGATGAAGGTAGTATGAATAATTTGGGTGGTGATGCCGCTGATAATGGATATTATACCTTTAAATCACGTAATCGGGATGAGGATGATGAATTTTTAGATGCTGCTCCACCGCCGCCACAGGTTACTGCTGCTGCTGCTGTGGTGGATGAATCGAAGGAATTGGAGGCGTTAAAAGCTGGTAAGTTAATATTATTTGTTGTATTAATGTTTAATCTAAATGTTTTTATATATAGTTAGTTTCTTACCCATGAATTTATGTGTGTCAATTGCATATCCCTCTCTTTTTAGTTACCGACCAAGCCGGGTCAATGTATGGATCAGGAGGTGGTGGTACTGCCACCAACATGAGTGGACAGCCAATGAAGGCACGTGATCCAAGATTGGCAGGACAGGGTGCTCCACCTCCACCACACTTTGCCAAACCACCAGCCGGCGGTCCACAACAGCAGAGATATCGTCCAAATGCCGATCCTGAATTAAGACAACAGGAATTATTAAATAATATGCAACCTAAGAAACGTGCTACTGGTATACCACGAACTTTTCTTAATTTGAGTGGTCCTAGCGCACCCGTTGAAGGTGGTGGTGAGGGTGGAATGACGGGAGATGGCGAGGGTGGTGAAACAGATAACGGAGATTTGGCAACACAATTACAACCCTCAGCACAGGCATTTCAGGCACTAGTTCGTACCGGTGGTGGACAATCCCTAAACGATGCAAGTAAGCGACGTGATCTTGATTATGCATTAAAATTAACTGCCACGAGTATACCCGATCATTTACAATGTGGTATATGTCATTCAATTGTTAAGAATGCTATGTTAGTACCGTGGGATACCGAGGGTAGACCAACATGTGAGAGTTGTATTCGAGATGGATTAACGAAGAATGGGTTTACATGTCCCTTGACTGGTACGGAGGGTGTAAGTCCAGATGACTTGTTTCCCAATGTTGGTTTACGAAAGGCTGCCGATATGTTCATTGCCGATGTTATGGATAAGATGGACAGTATCGAACGTCAGATTGAGGCTGAGAATGAAGAGGAGGAGAAGAAACGTGTGGCCGAGGCACTGAAACGTAAGGATTTGGAGGGGAATGAATTTGATGATGGTGGGGATGGTATATTAACAAAACGTACTAAATTGAATGGAAAGAAGTCTACTAATACTACGAATGATGATTTATTATTTGGTGGAGATGATGAATTTGGTGGGGATGTATTTGATGTTGCAGTAGACGAGGATGACGAGGCTGAGCCCGAAGATATGGATGAGGCAATTATTGAGCCAGTTGTTGATAATACTAAACCAGTAATTTCAAAGGAGGAGGGTAAAGGCACTGCTGCGACGACTGAGACGGATGATACGTCTAAGAAAAACGACGCAGACAACAATAACGATCAAAAGAACACATCTACTAACTCTGATACACAGAACAGTGACAATCCCGATGCCACTGCCGCTGTTAAAACAAACGGCGACGACCAACAAGGCAAGAAGGATAACGATGATCCGTCAAGTCCATCGAAGTCTTCTACAGCCGATGCTTCTTCATCTTCTTCTACACCTGCACAGAAGGAAAAGCGTGTACGCCGTGCACCGCCGGCAGGCTATGTCTTAGGTCCCGCTGGATCTTCAGCCTCTGGGGCCTCCCCGTCAACTGTCCCTCCCAACAACATGGGAGGCAATGGCAATAATTCTAACATGCCACCAATGCATGGAAACAATCCTAATATGCCTCCTATGAATATGGGAAGAGGCTTTGGGCCCGGAGGCCGTGGCAATGGTCCTCCTCAAGGTCGTGGGTTCTTCCCTGGTAACAATGGGGGTCGGTTTCCTCAGCAGTCGTTCCCTCCTCATATGCAACAGCAGCAAGGAAACTTCCCGCCTCAAAATGGCCCAGGCTTCAATGGGGGTGGGCCCGGCTTTAATAACAATGGTCCTGATTGGAATAGAAAGCGTGGGCACGAAGATATGATGATGGGGCAGCAACAGGGCGGTCCACCAAATAATATGTACAATCAACAAGGCCCACCACAAGGACGAGGCGGCTGGGGTGGCAGAGGCTTTCCAAATCAACAGTTTGGAGGACGAGGGCCACCAGGACGTGGTTTTCAAGGTAGAGGATATCAAGGAAGAGGAGGATTCCAGGGACGAGGAGGAAGGGGAAACTGGGGTGGCCGAGGCCGAGGAGGTAGATGGTAGTCAATTGTTTCTTATCTCAAATTTTGCCATAATAATTTGGATACCCTTAAGTGCTTCACTGTTAAAGTTTCTTTCGCTGTAAATACTATACGGCCTTTATGTACCCTTCGGCTTTGTTCTGTTAATGATTGTGGACCTTCTGTAGTGAAAAAAGTAATAGATAAAGGTTAGAGATTATCTGATTCTGCGGAGGATACGCTGATGGTATCCTTTTTTCTCATATATCATGATATGTTTGTACTTATTTGTGAAAAGTAGGATATGTATTATGAGAGATTAGATGTAATCAAAGCTTAACAGTGCTTAAGCGTTTAATATGCATTATGAATTAAGAGATTAGATAGATGTAATCAAAGCTTAAACATCCTAAACCTTTCTCACTTGAGTCTTCTTTTGAACCTACTAAACCTTCTTCTACGAGTAGTATCCAAGATGTCAAACTTCATTTTCTTTCGAGCTTTCTGAGCAAGCCTTTTCATCCTTGATCTACGACTTTCCTGTTTCATTACCTCGCCTATATTCAAAGTTCTACTTATGGCTTCTTGTTTCTCCTCTTGTTCTCTACGCTTCAGATATTCCTCCGCTTGATGTACTACTTCTTCATAAACTCTTCCCAGGCTACCAGAGCTGCTCTCCCAACACATTTGTTTGGTATGTGGTGAGTCTAGTGTAACCCTCTTGTGAGACACAAAGTCAGGAGGAAAAGCCTTGTCATAATCTATTCTTCCGTCTCCTGGTACTGCTCTTCCATTTATGTAATCATACTCATATGGGTTAGAAATATCTCTTCCTTTTCTTGTCATGATATTCTCTGTTGGCTTCTTTCTCCTTCGACGTAGTATTTGATTGAGTGTCGGAACAGTATTGGATTGACATGCCACGAATGGTGGTAGGAACTTTTCTTTGTCATCTGATGTTAGATAGTCATCATCTTCTCTCTCACCCAGAACAGTTTTTCTCCACTCTTTTGCAGCTGCTAGTTGTATCTTCATGTGCTCCTTATATGCTTGTCTCTGTTCATCTGTGAGTAGGTCATCGTACAATGGACCGAAGATACCAATATCATTTCTTTCCCACTCGTCTACTGAATAAAAGTCAAAGTAGGCATTGTCTCCTTCTACTTTTGGCTGTAGTTTTGTTTGCTTTCCAATACCAGATTGATCTGCATTAAACTGTATATCTTCTCCATTATTGCATCTATTCGTAACATCAACAAATCTATCTTCTAATCTTTGTTTTGTGATAGGAAAAAAGGACCAGTGTGATGACATTGAGAATTGTTTATCAGGTGTGAATTGTCGACAACGATCTAATTCTGTATAGTATCCTTTGTGCAAATCTTGTAGATATTGTATACCAGTTTCAAATGGAACGCCTACAACGACTGCACCTGGAGCATACTTTTCAGGATGCTTGCGCATTATATCAAAGCTTAGTAACCCACCGAGAGAATGTGCCATTATCTGAACTGGTTGATTAGGAAAGGTGGCTTCACAGAATTCATGCAATTCTGTTGCAAGTTCCGGTAATGATCTTCTCCAATCATATGTAAATACCGCAGTGGGTCGACAGTGCTTATGGGATTGTTCGTTTGCTGTACTGTTTGCTGTAGTAGTATTCAAGAATGAAAGGTTTGTTGAAGTAGTTCGTTCTATGAATGCACCAACACGATCAATGATTCCTTTACTGTCTGCATATTTGTCATTATCATCTTGCTGTTTGAATGATTCAGTAGACTCTATTTTCCCATCATGTAGTCTAGAATGATACTCTTTATCAATCTCACGGAGTAATTGTGTCGCATGGCCATAAAATGGAAGGAAGTTCAAGTCTCTTGTTGTATCTTCATTACCAACACGAACTTGTATGATATGATCAACACAACCATCCGGTATCAAATTGCCTCTATGTTGTCTTGGATAATGTTTAGCATACTCATATCCATCCTCACCTTCTAAAGGAGGTTGGTAATCATATGTTAATGGTAAAGATAAGTCTCTATCTTGATCATCATCTGGACGAGGTGGGATGTTTAATAGATTGCCAAGTGTTAACCAAGCTCGTTTCTTCTTCTTCTGTTTGTTTATATTATTACTATCTTCCACAGATGTGTGTGCAAGATGTGTCCCTTTCATACCGGGTACAAATACCAGAGGCACATCGACTATCTTTGGTTTTATGGATTCATCTGTAGACGATTTTGAATCAGATGAAGTTGTATATGACATTTGCAATACATATCTTCCACTGTTGCCCCATTTCATAGAACGCTGCAATAGAATTGACGATGTAGAAGTAGCTCGTATAAATGCTGATACTATCATATTACTATTACCACCGAATATTAAATGTAGAAATAGAGTGGTGTTTATTGTCGACTTGACAGCTTGTTGTAGATACATCAAATGGCTAGAGTTGCAGCAGCAGTATCTCCAAACTGTATTGTTGATGTTTATCAGCAAATTATAATATTGCAATTTGTACTTTGTGATTTATAGATGTATAAAGTAAACCACCAGGCTTTTGATATGGCCGCATCACTTCTTCTTTATGTCTAAAGGATACCGTAAAAGATATCTAACCAAACGGCCCGCCAGTAGCAGTGCAGTATGGTAGATGTAGACCTTAAATTAACATTGTAGAGTAAACTATTTCTTACTTTATTCTTCACAAGTTTCAGAAGAAACTGGCTTGATGATTGTTGTCAGAATAGCATGGTCTGATGGAAACTCCATTGTAGGAAACGCCATATCTTCGATATACTTCCTCTCTCCAGTATTATCTTTCCACGTACTGTCAACACTAAAGCTATCCTTTCCAAACAAGATAAAGTCTTTTGGATTAACATCACCATTAGAACTTTTGTCTGACTTCTTACATGCCTTGTTCAACTGTGGTTGTAGATATGTACGAGAATTGAATGTAGTGTAGTTCTTTTTATCCGGCACGTCACCCCAACATGAAGTCAACCCATAAGATAAATAGTGTTTACTAAAGTCCATTAAATCTTGTTGTTTCCCTGGCTTGGCCTTCTCATATGTATTGGCATCTAGGCCAAATACTAACTTGTGCCCTGCTGATGAATCAGATGACATGGCTTTGATAATTGCATCGAGTACAGGCTTTGTTGCTAAACCGTTTGTATCCCCATGAAATGATGCTACTACGTACTGAACACCATCTTTGTCTGTGGCTGTAATTACAAGTATATCTCCTTTTGCAATTGGTACCTTAATGCCCTCTTCGAATGAGCTTTCAACAAGTGCTGTGACTTCCTTATCGGCACCATTTGGGAATGTCTTCTTACTAAGAAAGATTACCGAGTTTTGATCTCGAACTGCATCCATATTTGATGGGGTGATGAAGTGAAACATATCATCTAGCTTTGGACGCTTTCTTGCTTGGTCAACAAAAGAAGCTGATACTTCTTGTAGGGTTATAATATCTGAATTGATGTATGTTTCTGTTTCTAAAATATCCAACGTCTTGGGAACCTTCAGTTTGTTTAGATTCTCAACCATTGCTCGTTTTAGTGACTGCCAAACTTTAGGTGTAGACACAGTGTTCATGATATGTACTAGAATAGCATCAAAGATGGCTCCACACATGGTTTGAAGTGGTAAAGACACCTTCTCCTCTTCTTCGGTAATATCGGGGTACTTTGAACGTTTAATGGGTTGCAGCATTTGGTATGGTACTTTCTTTTCAACTGTTCCCTTCTTTGTTTTAATCTCAAGAGCATTATCAAACATAAACTCTTCCCAAGAAGAATACCATTGGTCGAGTGTATTAAGATCTCCATCATACATGTTGATAACAGTAGGTCGGCATACCGGTTCATCCTTGGAGGCAACATTAATTGTATTAGTGATTCGATCAGGCATAGAAGCTAATCTTTTACTACCCAATAATCCATCTTTTATAAATTCAGATATAATCTTTCGATTCTTAAAATCTTCCTCCCAATAAGTACGAACACTTGGCCAGCTGCATGTTGAAGTCATACGATTCTCAAGCATATTAAACATATCATTAGTGAAGACTTGAGAGACGGGTATATCTCTTTCTCCTGGAGACTCGATAAATGATTCAACATCATTCATAAGCTGCTCATATCCTGGATTGTCATTGTAGGTTATCCAGTACTCAAACGGGTTGTTATTGATTGCAGCTATGTTCCAAGTTGCAATTTGCAGTCTACGCCCCGACGCTACCATGGCTGCAATACCCTTCATCTTCTATGTACAACTCAATACTGTTGTAGTAAGTAGACCTCAACAACAACCAATAATAGAGTACGATAGTAACTCTTTATGAGTCCAAAAAGGATTTAGGATACCGCCTACCCCGCTTCATAAAGATAATATGCCTATCTACTTTATTGTCCATCCCTCGATTTCGATGCCGTCCCTATCAACAACAATGGCTCTCCTATTCGTTGGTTCTACCATCAAAAGAGCTGCTACATTACCTCGATGCACTGCATTTATATCAGGTTTGGATGGTGTGCCGAAGTGCCGCCATTCTTTTTCAGTACCACGAACACAAAACATAATTTGCAATACCCATCAACATCAACATAGATTTTCAACTGTACAACTTGCCAATACTATATCTGAAAATGACGAGCATGACGATGAAGCAACAACAAAAAAGAAGCAAAAGTCAAGAAAACAAAGAAGAAAGATAACCAAGGAATTAAATCTTCAGCGTATAGATAAGGTTCTGGCACATAGAGGTATTGGTACTCGTAAGACAACATTTCAATTGGCCAAGTCTAAACGTATCACAATGGCAGACAGTCCTAATGCTCCACACGAAGAAAGGGAGAGAATACTCAGTCCAAAGCAAAAGGTACCCTTTGCTGCAAACCTATTCCTTGATGGTACTTTACTTCCAGGACCACCGCCACTTTTATTGGTTTATCATAAACCTATGCATGTCCTTTCAACTATGGAAGATGATAAGAAATATGCTGATCAACAAAGAAAACATCTTGGACAGGTATTAGATGACAAATATAAAGCGGCAGGAATGCATCCCGTGGGCCGGCTTGACTACGATACTACTGGATTGATACTCTTCTCTTTAGATGGTCAGTTGACACAAAGCTTGCTACACCCGAAAAGAGGTATCGAGAAGGAATACTTAGCAACAGTACAAGGAGATGTAAATGAAACAGATCTATCAAACAAACTTTCAGAAGGTGTCAAAACCACTGAGGGAGTTCACAAGGCGAAACTACTTTCTGTAAGTCCCTCCGATGATCCTACTGATATTGATAATGACGATGGCATTGAACTAGAAGAGTTGCTTAGACAGAGTGAAGAAGTAAATGGAGATGATGATAATGAGGATGGAGAGATGGAGATGATTGAAGATTATACTGGACCTTACTCAGATGTCAAACTAATTGTTAAAGAGGGTAAATATCGAATGGTGAGGAGAATGCTTGCCAACTGTGGTCATCCTGTGGTAGCTTTACAAAGATTACGACACGGCAATGTGGAACTAGGTGACTTGAAAGTGGGAGAGTTTAGACATGCTACAGAAGATGAAGTGACGTGGGCCGAGACATTGATAAAATAGGAATTAGTCAACTCTATACTCAATGGGACTTTATTTTAGAACTAGTGATGGATTTCAACATATAGTAACAATCAGATCAACACAAGGTGTATACCCGCAGTAACCGCAGAAATGAAACTACCACTAGTGCTACTCAATAATATATTGTATGCCTAAGCAAGGTACTGTTTGGTGTATGAGAGAAATAAGAAAGGTTAGAAGCGGATAAAATATATAAAGATATGACACCTGATACACAAAAGTTACTCACGTTGTATTGCTGACTGTTCTCCGAGCTACGCTCCAAGTACTCCCTATCAATAAGGGCCTCAATACGCTTCTTGATAACTCTTGGTTGGGGCTTGAAGAATGAAAGCTGGGATAATACCTCGGCAACAAGTTGTTGATGAGAAAGAGTCTTACGTGCCTTCATGATACGTACAATGGCAGCCTCAATGGCTACAGACCTGTCCTCCTCAACACGATTCTTGTTGTGTGAAGACTCAACGGAGGCAACGGGAATACGGATCTTTCTCATGTTAGACGAGAACTTGGCGTTGGGTGAGAAGGAGTCGGTGGATTGGATCTTGTTGCTAGCGGGAGACTTGCTAATGACCTTGTGCTTTCCACAGGAGAGGGAATGCATGAGTGGCTTGAGGGTGATGTCATCAATGTTGAGCTTCTCCTTGAGCTCGGTGAAGCCATAAGTCTGCCCCTCGTTGAATGCATTCAATACCACAGCTTGGAGGGTCGTCACTTGGAGATCATATGACTTCTTTCCGTATGAGGCACGGACGGTGGCATTTCCCAAGGAATGTACCCAAGTAAGACGACGCTTCTGATGCTTGGCATCGTGCCACTCCTTGAAGACATCCATACACTTGGACATTTGTGGTGGAAGGGCCACCTCGGGTGCCTTGTATGATGGCCAGTTTCCAATGGTAAGTACTTGAACACCAAACGAAAGCTTGGTACCTCCCTGCTGCTCCAACCTTTGGTCGAATTCGTTCTTCTGTTCAGCACCCACGGCCAAATCATTCAACATACCCTCCATCTTTGACGTAAACTGGGTACCACACTGCACCTTCAACTTGGCAATCATCTGCTTCTCGGCATCATCACTAGCCGAGCGTTGATTTAACAATCGCTTGGCAAGTTGATTCCTGTAAATTTCGGCAAACATATCCTTATCCGTAAGGAAGGAGAATAGCTGAACAATCCTATCTAAACTCTGATCCACCTCGGTTTCACTAAGTTTCTCTCCGCCCGACTTCAATACACGATCACAGAATGTCGACATTAATTCGGCATTGGAAAATTTACCCACGTCGTTGTTAACAATCTCCTCGAAGGAGTTTTTGAGTGCCTTCTGGAAGAGATGATGGGAGGCAAATGTTTCCTTGATAACACCGAGGTACTTCTCATGTAGATCAATAAGACTTTTGACAAATTCCGGATCATCATTCTTATCCTTTTCCCCGCTATCCAACCTGGCCTGACGTTTCTCGATACAGGCATTGCCCTGTGACGTGATAAACTTCTCCACAATATTAGCCATGGGTTGCAATCCGTCCTCCAACCTCGAGAATAATTCAAACATACGTTTCAAATCATCCGCCTTATCATTTGCCAACAATACACTACATCCACTACCCTCCTTCTCCAATAAATTCATTTGTACCTTTTGCAAAATCTCATCCTCCACCACCTTACGAATTTTAGGTTCAGTGGCTGGGTTTAAATATTCAACAACACGTGTCTTCTCTTCCCCCAACGACTTCTCAGCCTTGATTAGATAATCGGGCGTAGAATCCTTCGAAATCCAATCCTCACGTTTACGTCCATAGTATGATCGAGTAGCCTCCAATAATGGTGTTTCAAGATCGGACGTGTATGATTCAAGACTACCCATACCCATTGATTCATACAATTCCACAATAGATTTAACCAATGTCTTATCAATAATTTCCCCCTCACGTTCCTCGTCAATTAATGATATAATTGCACTGGTGGTATTTTCCTTGGAATTATCATAAATTTCTGTCTTGAAATGTTGCAGTCCAGCCTGTTCCAATGTTGGTAAGCTGTGATGTTTGACGTAATACCTATCCAAATATGTGAAGAATTTCTTGAGCCATTTGTTCATAATTTGATGATTTGACCATCGGTGTTTGAGTTCATTTAGGAGGATTGTACCACCTTGACCGGTCTTATCTTGTAAGGCTGGGAGGACAGTATTACGGAGGTAACCTTCAATTGTCTCGCCATGACGGGTGTAGAGATCGCGAGACCAGTTGTATGGAGAACGTTGGGTACACATATCGTAACATGTTCTGTTTTATTAATTGGGTGGGTGTGGGTGGTAGTATTAAAGATATTGTTAAGGTGCAGGCATAAGCAATGCCATAGGTTAGCAATCGTGCTCTAATACATTAGTATCATATCAATACATTATAAAAGTAATTAAAACTACTCACGTATAAATCCTAATATATTCCTTTGGTTCAAATGAAGTATCAAATCCATCATCCAATGCCCTTTCGAGGACATCAATTGCCTATTATATTGTTGAGGTAACACAATATAAGAAATTATGTTAGAAAAAGATATCAGTAAAATAAGTAAGCAATAAACTCCGCCGCGCAGACCAACAACAATTTACATACCCCCTTTTTAATTACATTATTCCACCCATCTTCCAACTGGATGATATTGCCGCCGCCTGAGGACATGGTATTATTTGCTGCTTGTTGGCACAAACAAGGTTGAGTTTGAATGCATATTGTACATAAAAGCTGATTGAGTAGAAAGCGTATTTTGGCGATAATAAAGCCAAGTGGTTGTAAAAGTATGGCAGAGGGCCCTACAATCATGCTGAGAGTGTTCATCACTTTGTTATGCATCCATACAATGCCAAACAACCACTATTGCAGCACCTACATGATGGCATACCCCCACTTGATGGCCAAACATTGCCTGAAAGTCGGCAGAAAATCAGGATCTGAGGCATGAAACCCGCCTACATGGGGCTGTAAAAGTATGGTGGAGGGCCCTACAATCATGCTGGGGGTGTTCATTGCACTGTTATGCATCCATACAATGCCAAACATCTGCTATTGTAGCACCTGCATGCTGCTATACCCCCACTTGATGGCCAAACTTTCCTGAGAGCTGGCAGAAAATCGAGATTTTTTCCTGATCTGAGGCATGAAACCCGCCTACATGGGGCTGTAAAAGTATGGTGGAGGGCCCTACAATCATGCTGGGGGTGTTCATTGCACTGTTATGCATCCATACAATGCCAAACATGTGCTATTGTAGCACCTGCATGCTGCTATACCCCCACTTGATGGCCAAACTCTCCTGAGAGCTGGCAGAAAATCGAGATTTTTTCCTTATCTGAGGCATGAAACCCGCCTACATGGGGCTGTAAAAGTATGGTGGAGGGCCCTACAATCATGCTGGGGGTGTTCATTGCACTGTTATGC
>Ga0214479_100261_pt1 | contig 34219 bp, 26 predicted proteins | sample M1_20Mar14CPVII9_5_FD_165054 | JGI IMG/M metagenome (GOLD analysis project Ga0214479, IMG submission 165054) | Marine eukaryotic communities from Monterey Bay, California, United States - M1_20Mar14CPVII9sort6BwellE14 | ecosystem: Environmental > Aquatic > Marine > Unclassified | place: USA...
TGTTGATATGCCGTCCGCGAACCCGGTTAAGACTGAGGATACCATCAAAGTTGAACAACAAGTTATTGATAGTACCATACCAGAGATGACACCCGAGGAGCTACTAAAATCAACATCTATTAAAAATGTCACACTATCATCACTACTATTACCCACATCACTACCACCAGTATCACCCTTCCCCCATCACAATGCAGGTCCAACATCTGATCGATTACGTAACGCCATGTCACGTATATCAGCCAACCCCACACGTGACGCGGAGGCATGGCAGGCATTAATTACCGAGGCACAGAGTTGCTATCGTCAATTATTACCAAGTTTATACAAACTAAAGAATGTGGGATTACAACAGTTACGTAATGAGAATGATCCAGAAGTGGAATTAATTGAACGTAAGTTAGATTGGATTGAGGGGTGTTATGGTGCTTTGTTGCATTATTTTCCATATGCGGTAACGCATTATGTACAATTGGTTGAGATATATTTGAGATTAAGTGCAGTAACAGCTGATGAGGAAGAGCAGTGTGGTAATGTCCAGGGTGTTATGATGGCAGCCATGTTGGGAGGTGCAGGAGGTGGTGCCGCTGGAGTAGTTAGTGGATCGGCTTTATCAAACCCTACTCTGAACACGCCTGATCCAACGCCTGCGTCATTGTTGATGAACCCGACCATGGTTAATTCAGTTACCGAGCTTCAAAAGTCATATGATGAAAAGCTTGATAAGATTTTTCAATTCTGTTTGGGAGTACAACTTGATGGAAGTCCCGCATTACACGGCAAGATTGTCAAGGGCGAATCAGTTGATATTGAATGTGCAACATCAAAAGATGGAGCACATACTGTTATCGGGGGTATGGAACAACATTCCATGGATTTATGGCTACTATACATTCGTAAACGTTCGTGGGATGCTGCCCGATCAACTGCGTTGGAAGTAGATGTTCCCCCTCCACCACCTGGATATACACCCAACTTACCCCAACAAGTCAGTGTCTTACATCAACAGTATGAAGAGAGTTTGCGTGCGGCATACCGTGAGCGGAAGGAGAAGATTCGTGATAGTGTGGTGGGTGCGTATGAACTGGCGCTTGACCGAGGTGCAGGCTTTGCTCAGAATAATCACCTGATATGGAAACGCTATGTAAACTATGTCAAATCATGGACAGAACCTGTGAGTTACAGCACCGCGGCATTGACTTTGGTCAATTGGTACCCCCACGGTGTTGATCCACAGGCAACACTACCCCCACCCGACCCTGCACACGATCATTCAACGTCTCAAAAACAATTAAATCAATTGAGAAGTATATACCAAAGGGGAGTTACACATCCCATGACGGGCTTGGATCAATTTTGGCAAGAGTATGAATCGTTTGAACGATCACATTCCGAGAGTTTGGGAAGTGTTTTGATTGCAGAGTGGTTGCCACGATATCAACATGCAAGGTCTATATACTTGGAGAGAAATCGAGTATGGACGGCACGTGATTTGCAAATGGGACGATTGGCTGTACCTCCTGTGGGATGTGAAAGCGATGGGACAACAAGTGGAGGAGCATCTGGAATGGCATCTCGAGGAGGGGCTGGTGGTGCCGCCACATTGGGTGCCGATGATGATTTGGAGGGAGGAGCTGCAGGGACAGCAGGCATGACAGGCTCAGCCTCAAACGAGGCCGAATACCTTATCCAAATGGAAGATGAGCTCAAGACATTATCCAAGTGGCGAAAACGAGCGGCATATGAACGTACTAATCCCGAACGTCTTAGTGCATCCGACTTTGCCATGCGTGTCCGAGCAAGTTACTGTGAAGAGATTTGTGCCTTTGCACGTCATCCAGAAGTGTGGTTTGAATGGAGTCAGTGGGAATTATTGCATGGTAGCTCCACCGCGGCATCAAGTACAGATACTCCAGGACAGGGAAGTAATGCCTCGGCAGCATTAATCGTACCAGCCAAGGCAGGAGAATGGAAGTCGGGAGGGAATGGATTACGGGCAGTGTCAGTGCTTAGCCTTGGAATGGAATGTTTACCTGATTGTGCCTTGCTAGCGGAGGCACAGGCTGAGATACTCGAACGTCACCTACCAACCAGTACATCTACCGCCAACGGTGATTCCAATGTTATGAAAGGGTGCATTAGGGTATTGGAACAGTTTGTGGATCGATCTCCTACCACATTGGGATTTATATTGCTACAACGTCTAGTTAGAAGACATGAGGGGATTAATGCCGCGCGAACGGTCTTTGCACGTGCTCGACGAACGTTGCGTGTAAAGGAGGAAGATATGAGTACTGATGAGGAAGATAAGAAGGATACAGCTGCAATAGATACAAAGGAGGATGCTGCTGCGGGTCAAACTGAGGCCAAGGAGAAGACAGACGGCGCAGCAAAAGGTGAATCTTCTACTCAGCAACGAATGGTAACCACTCGTCTTAAAGAAACAGTTGGTTCCACTGCGGCATCACCAGATGAAGTACAGGAATCGGAAGATGCCGAGCAATCTGACACAGCCCCCGCTGGATACATCACATGGCATTTATATGCTGCACACGCAACTGTTGAACATCGTCTTAGTAAGAATCCCAAGGTTGCTGCCAGAATCTACGAACTTGGATTACGCAAACACAAGAGCTTCTTATCAAATCCTCCATATGTTTTACATTATGCCAACCTCCTTTTGGAGTTAAACGATGAAGAGAATCTCCGAAGCCTACTAATGCGGGCTGTTGCAGCATGTGAAGAAGAGGACAACATTGCACCTAATACTTCTACTGGTACTGATGATGCCGCTTCGAGAAAGAGAGATATGCAACGACCTCTGTGGGATATGATGCTCAAGTTTGAAGCAGTACTATCATCGAGAAGTAGCAAAGGCAACGTTGCCGCAGACATTTCCTCTATCGAGGCACGTCGCCGACGAGCTCTCTACGGCCCTTCGAATGAAGATGTTGTCATGGGTGGGGAAGGTCCTCCTGCAAGTGAGGATGATCGCGGTAGCAATAAGAGCTCATTAAATGAACAACTAGTTCGCGTAGAAGGATATGACGTTGCAAGTCGTATTGCCAACGGTATGGGACGTTTAGTGGATGTACTAACTGTCACCGGGGCTATTGGTAATGGAGAGTTTGATGGCACTGCTTCTAGTAGTAGCTTGGACTTTGCAGCTGCTGCCAATGCCTCGCTCGCTGCAGGAGGTACTTCCTCAGAACTATGGGGAGATGAATGCGCTGGCGGAGCAAGTGATGTTTCCTATGTAAAGAGACTCAAGTTCCAACGAGAGAGCAAGAATAGGGCTGCCGCCGCAGCGCTTGGACTTGGAGCTAGTCAAGGAGGCCTCGCTGGTGCAGCTGGAAAGCTACAATTACGAGAACGTGCTGCCGGTGCTGCTGGGCAGGCTGCTGCCAACGCATTAGCATTACAGAATGCACCCGAGTGGCTCAGACCTCTTCTAATGTTGCTACCGCCTGTGCCCAAGTTTGGAAAAGGAACAGTCAAACCACCTCCACATCTGACTGAAATGGCTCTTTCTACGCTCAGAGCCAATCCTCTTCCAGAAACCCGTCCAGCATCAACCAACGGCGAGACCAAGAAGCGTGAGAGAGATGGAGATTCATCGGATGAGGAGGATACTACGGCAGGTGGTGGTGGATACAGCGATGCGTTTCGAGCTCGGCAGCGATCTCGACTTGTCGGTGCTGCCTCAAGTTAAAGCCATCGCCTTGAATGTCGGGAGATGATTGTGGAGAAGATATATCATGGATTCATACAGATACTAACAAGTAAAGAACTCAAATTTGATCTACTTCGAGTGTTACTCTGTCTAGTTAATGTATGTTATGGTTAGGAAGTGTTTGGTGATCAGTTAGTGTGAGGTTGTATCAATTGGGGGGTTAATGAAGAGATTAAAGTTTATTACCTAAAGAGATAGACTCAAACTAATGACTATCTTCGTCTTTACTTTTACTTGCTCTCTGAAGTATACATATGTGCAATATTAGCATCCAATATCGTGCTATCATATTATGTCTAGAATATATTATGTGTAAGTACCTAAGTACCCAGTCATGAACTAAGGTATTTATACTTTTATATTTATTTTTCTCTCATTTCATTCGACTCAAGTGGAAAGTTCAAGTGAGCGTCGCATCCTTCTCGCCATTTCACCATCAACCTTCTCTAATAAGCAATCTATTGACTAAACCATGACGTTTGCTAGAACGACATTAAGAGCCGTCTCTATAGACAAAGACGAGTATACTCGTAAAGCTCTACATTTTGAATCAAAAGCGGAACAATTATCAGTGAAGAGCAAGTCAACATCATATAAGAACGCGTCCATTCTAAACACAAGACAAGAAATAAAGCTAACTCTTTTTGCAGCCGAGTCGTTTAGAATATCAGGCCAGCATTACGATGCAAGTCGTATGTACGGAAAGACAGCATCATTGTTTGTCGAGGCATTGCACAATCCACATAAGGGGGCTGAGCTTTATACAGAGGCAGCGGCAACTGCAGAACATGTTGACAGCTCATTTGCAAATCAGTATTATCGGAAAGCAGTCACTAACCACTGCGACTCGTCAGATTATGATAAAGCTGCAATGCTCGAAGAAAGGATGGGCAACAAGTATACACAAAATGAAGACTATGAATTGTCTATCGATGCACACAAGCGAGCTTCCAAGTTGTATGCTGCAGCCAACGATCTGGACAGTGCCGACCGTACTCTTGAGAGAGTTGCATATATGTTGGCAAAGGTGGGAAAAATCTCGGATGCAGCTTACACATATCAGCAACTCGCTATAAGTTATTCAAAGCAAAATCTAAAGAAGTTCAACGTCCCAGTGACCATGCTCAAAGCTAGTATTTTATTAATATCTAAAAGGCTAGGAGAGAAAGAGTTGGACTTTTCAGAAGAACGAGAAATGATGGAAGAAATTTATAAACTCGACTGTAGATTTGAGGAATCTCGTGAACATAAATTCTTAGTTGACCTGATACAATGCGTTGTCAAAAGTGACTTAGATCAGTTTGCTGATAGGTTGTTTTGGTATAATAGTATTGCAGAGTTTGATGACATCACATTATTGGCTCTTGAAACTATCAAAGACACTATCACTGAACGAGCCAAGATGTAAATGTGGGTGGATAGCTGCAATAGCGGATCTTCAAAAGGTTATTGTTGGCTGCACATACCCAGCCAAACATAGAACATAACCAACAATTAAAAGTCACCACTTATTTCAGAAGGATCGAAGCAGTAATCTCTTCCCTCAATACCCAAGCCGGCACAGCCTGGTACTAATTCAAACGAAGACCGTCTAAAACAAAATAGATTCTTGTCACAATCGTCATCATCGTCGCAATCGCCTTCACACTTTTTGCATTTCCCTTTGCAATTCTGATCTTCATCTACTAACAAGTCTGCTTCTGTTAATCCTTCACTGAATGGATCATAACAGTATGATTGATTGGGCCTTCCTGCACCTTGACAACCTGGTACAGGCGAATATCCCATCCTTTTCAAACATAATAATCCAGTTTCACATTCATCATCTCCACTACATGCACCTAAACAGGCCTCACACGGAGTATATATATTACATCCATTGATACGATCTCCAAGGAACTTTAATCCTGTAGGTTGCTCTGTTATTGGTGCCTTTGACTGTTGTGTCGATGGTTTGAGAATTGGGTCAGGAGTTACAACCTCTTCTGGAGTTATTGGTGGAGGTGTTGGCACTACTGGGGATGGTGTATCTTTAGGTGATGCAACCGGGGCATTCGTTTCGACTGATATTTCAATATATTCTTTTTGAGATAAGTTTGATGTAGCATCGGATACAATATCATCAGCAGTAGAGCAATCTGATATAGTACAGTCAACCTTGACATTTGTAGAGTATGTAACAGTGTGAATTGTTTGTAGACTTCTACTGCCGTCACTTGACAACTTTCGAATAAAACTAGTGGAGAAACCATCAAATGTATTCATTTCAACAGTATCAACCTCATAGTTGGACGGCATGCCATCCTCTAATTCTTGAGTAATTGTATTTTGAATATACATTTCAATTTCATTCCAGTTCTCTACTTCTTGCGAAGTCAAGACATCAGAATTCCAATCTGGTATCTTTGCTTCCAAATAAGGTGGTAATACAATGTTTACTTGTGAATTGGATATTGGTATGGTTGATATAGCATCTGATTGTTGTTGCACTGGCGGTTTTGAAGGCGAGGGAGTTATATTATCTGACGGGTTTGTGGCTGTATTTTCATCTGTAGTAATTAAACTACTAGATCCATCATTATCATTATTTGTAGGAGATGATAATTGTGTAGCCCCAATTGCTAATATTGCAATAAATACAATAAGTACTATAGCAACAGCACTCAATATAGTTTTGGTTTTGGGTGATGAATTATTCAACCAATCTAATCTCTTTCTTGGTTTGGACGATGACGTATATCCACTACCACGAGCACCCGATTCTAAATTAATCTCATCACCAACTAATATAGCTTTTCCAGTATCACCTACCATAATCTCTTGTGATTCATAACTTGTGTTTAAATTATTGGAAGTAGATGAGGCATTGTGTATCATATCATTATCGCTAACATGACTATTGTTAACTTTTGTGGGTGTGTTACTTGGATTGAACTGCAATCCCATTTCTGTTTCATCATCACTATTGTGTGGAGAGTCCATTCTTACCCCTTCTACTATTGAATGTATTAACTTTGTTAGTGGTCTTATGATATGAAAGCAATATTGTTGTATTGTATAAGAAGTTGGAGAGAGGTCTCTTAGAAATGCTTCTGTCGAATTGCAACTACAATGGAATCCAAACTTCTCTCTTCTATTATTGAGGCTGGTAGGACTACAGCTTAACCTATATCAAAAGGAGAGAGTGGTCTTATGAAAGCTCTATCTCTTGAGTGAGAGTAAGTGCAGACCAGCGTCATTTTTCTTCACGAAATATCAAAAGCATTAATTTTTCATGGCGTGAGTGATTGGCGAAAACAACCGCATTATTACTAAGCCATATCGTACCGTATTCCTAATTAATGTACCATCGAGCTGATCGTGACCGTACTTTATTCACGGAATTGTCAAATGAGTTTGTTAGCGTTGATCATAAAGTAAGTATGAGGAGCCGACGATTTGATCCCTATGGCGGTGATGGGGGAGCGGCTAACGCCCCTACATCTAATACTAATACTGCATTACCTCATGGTACGGCGAGACAGCGGACGTTAGTTGGAAATAACAATGGATCTCCAAACAACAATGTCCGAACCACAAGTCATAATAATTCTTATACTCGAGTTGGTAGTGGTAACAATATTTCCCCTACTACCCCTCGTACTATGCAGCCAACACACTCTTCTGGTAACTTAATGAGATCTGGGAGTGATCATGGAAATGGTATAATGTCACATCGAGTGCATAGCTCAACACAGCAGCAAGCATATCCACAAAATAATCAGCAGTCATACAGTGGTCATAATACACCGAATGCATATATGGATCGAAGTAATGGCTACAATATGAATAGTGGACAATATAATAATGACAATAATAACCATACCACGAATGATATAGTAATGGGTAAGACAGGTGCAGCTCCATTGGCGACACAAGTTCATCCACTGATGGAAGTTCGTAAACGCAGTGGAGCGCAAGCAAATCAACAACAAGGTGGTGCATACAATCCCTATGCAGGAGGTAATGATAAACAACGACATTCTCGTAGTAGACATCATCAATCACCATATCAACAATCATCATCTTCTAACTTCTTTTCGCAATCAAAGCGTATTATATCATTACTATTAGGACAAGTTTCCGAAGAAGATATGAATATGTTACAGAAACAACAACAATATGGATTACAGGGTTCATCCGAGGAAGAGATATTACTCAAATTACTCAGTGCAAAGAGTACAGTACGGATATTGCGTTTATTCTTACTAATACCATTATTGATATTTGCAAGTAGACGTATCTTTCCACCCTTGGCAGATCGTGTAACACGCCCTAAAGCATGGAACTGGAGTGCAGGTGTGGCATTACCAGGACAGAAGAATGTTGCATCACGTAACTTAGCTGGAAGGAATTGCGTTATGAATTACTTTATAGAAAAACAACCACCAGATGAATATGATCCAGACTTTGTGGAAATTAAGCCCGGTGAGAAGAATAAGGATGGTACGCCCAAGACACGTGAACCTGTGAAGATTGTTGAGGGTACATACCGTACTAAAGGTCAGGTTCATGTCATATCACGCTTTGTGGAGGCAGTGGCTGATAGTTTCAGGAGTAATACGGGTATCCGACAGCATATAATCTTTGCAGAAGTACGTGACTCTGGACATTTGGCATATGAAAGTATGAGACATTGGCCTCCCAGAGGTAAACATCGAACGACAGTGCATGTCTTGGCATCAGATGAGTTACCAAAAGATAAGGAAGGATTTAATGCTGCCAAGGCATTAGGGTATGGTGCATTAGAAGATATTGAAGAACGATTCAAGGGTAATGATAGAGCACGGATCTATGACAGAGATGGCAATATAGCCGGGTTAAGTGGTGTGGATGTAGACGTAGATGACGATGAGGTATTAGAGGGGATGGAGATCGAGGTACCCGATCGTGACACGCTTGAATACCGTATGAGGAAGGATAAACGACGGATGCAATTTGCAAGTAATGGGACATTGCCCGATGGGACACGGCCATATCCAAACATAAGAGCGTTGTTACCATTTGAGGAAGAGGATGATGAGGGAGAAATTGTTGTTCCATACCTGCATGTCGATGGAGGGTCAATGAAGAATCAAATGTTAGTATTAGACTCAGCACGGGGCTTACTTGAGGATAAAACTGTCGTTGCCGTGGGTATTGAACACTCCCCCGATATGGATGTACGAGAGCTTATTCAATTCTTCACAAGCGTTCGATACAAGACTTTCTTCTTGGGTGCTCGTCAGATTGCTCGTATAGACAACTTGTGCGATGAGGTACTAGATGATGTCCTTGAACATCCATCAATCAGACAAGATAGTTCAGTGGTACGTCGATTCTTCATTCGACTTGGTCTAATCTCAAATGAAGAATTGCGCATCTCAGGTGAAAAGAAGGATCCCGAAGGACCCAAGCGTCGTGAGACTCCACCATTCTTTGTTGCCATGCCACGAGGACGTAGGAGTAAGGAAGAGATGACAATACAGCACATGTATGATCTGTTTGGTGGATACGGTGGAGGTGGCGGACAGATTAAGACAGCTAACGATCGTAAAGCTCCCGGGGCAAAGTAAGGAAGGGATTGAACATACCTTACTAGGACAGCAAGATGTAATTGTAATATTAGGATTTCTATTGTATCAAATCAACAATCTGCACATAAAGTATGAATTCTAGAATTACATCAAACACATATTGGAGCTCATATTGAGCTTATCCACCAGGGGTTTTAGACTACAAACAAATTCAATTCGCCAGTCGTATGTGCCTTCATTAGCCACTTGTGTCCGCCGAGAAAGAAGCAAGCATCAGAACTTGCAGAAGAGAAGATCTGAGGATAGTTACCACGAATACCCGAGATTTCAAACAAGACGTCTCTCTTATCCTTTTCACTAGGATTCATTCCATCAACAATTGCGTAAGGGATTGAGAGATCAGTGAGTAGATCGAGACAATCCTTCTGTTTGACAGCCTGACTAACATCGTGTACGCCTTTCGAGATCAACACAGTCAGCCGTGCTTCTGGTGCTTCGGCAACTGGAGCTTGACTATCAGCAGATACAACCACTTCTTCAACAGGAGCAACTACATCATCAACAATAGCTTTCAAGTCTTCAACAGTCTGGCTGTTCAACCAATTGTATCCACCAAGAAACTTGTGTCCACCACTAGCATCAGTTGTAAAGATCTGGGGGTAGTTACCACGGACGCCAGAGACTACAAACAGTCCATCTCGTTCCTCTTTTTGTGAAGCATCCATCCCATCGACGATAGAGTATGGAACTGAGAGATCAGAAAGTAAATCGAGTGCATGAGACTGATTTGCAGACTGCTTGTAGTCATGAACACCCTTTGAAATCAATACAATCAAGCGCTTTCTCCCCTCCACTAGAATTTGTTTGTCGGTGGAATCATCCTCTACTGATGTATCAATATTCCTCTCGGCAAGCGATCTTTGAAGGGTATCATCTTCCAACAAAGGAGATATATCAGACACGGCATTCATCCGTAAAAGAGGAGAATCATTCGCTGGTACTAATACATTGGGTACGCCCCCTGCGTTGTTCTCAGATACTTTCTGCGTTTCATCCTTATCACTACTGCTTACTTGAATATCAACATTTTCTTTGTCCTGGTCAAAAGAAAAGTCTTTCATATCCATACATTCATTGGATGACGTTGGAGATAAATAGCTTGTATTCATTTCGTCATTATCCTTGAATGTAACACTCTTAGGACTAACTTTCACATCCTTGTGTAGAGGTTGGGCATTCATGCAGTTGATCAGTTCTTGAGAAACAGCATTATAAATCTGTTCTGATGATGATGGTGGTGGTGATGACCAAACGGCTGTTGTGTTCTTCTTATCATTATTATAAGCTGCACGATTACGAGCAATGGGGTGGTGAAGATTACCTCCTCCCCGGCATTGCGCGTAATTACCAATCTTCTTTGATAATCGTTTGTTCTTTCTAAATACACGTGAGGATGCTCTATTATGGATATTACTAACTAATCGTTTGTATACTCTACCTTTGCTAGTCTTTGTTTTGGTAGGAAGTTCAGCCATGCGTGCACACTTCCTTTCCAATCCCCATTGTGAAACAACAGAGGGGCGATTGTTGTTCCTACTTTTGTTGCCATTAGTCGGTGATGATGATAAACTCCTGTTTCTTCTCTTTGATGGTGACGATAGCACAGATTTCTTAATTCCCCTTCGACGGTTACGCGTCGATGCGGCAACAATAAAAAATGATGAATCATCAATTGGAAAGTAGTAATTGTATGCGATGAATAATGCGACGCAGGTAAATACGCCAAGGAAGTATGCTTGTAGTGGAGAAATGATGGTATACGGCCAGTTATCCAATGAATGATTGGTTGTGTGAAGATGAATGTGGTGAAGGTGACGAACGCCCATTGTGATAATATTGTATTATAATGAAGTAGTATTTCGCTTTTATATCGTACTTTGAATTAACTAATACCAATATTGTATGCTCTGTAATTAATTAATAACAACTATGTCGAATAATTTTTACGATTGTAGGTGTTCGTATGTTTTCTATTATTATTAATTAATACTATTCTTGTATAAATAATATGGTTGATAGCCCGCTTCTATATTGTATGCTTTGTAAGTAATAACAACCAATACCTTTTCATACCAATATTGATATCTTGTCCTGATCGATTGTTAGGAGAGAAAAAAATGAGCTTCCATTTCCATTTTCTGAATCCCGGTTGTTCATTAATCACTGATATCTACCCCACATTGTACCTACCGACTGCCGCCGTCTCTAGTACAACCCATGCTGCCGCCGCCGCCAATATATATACCATACGCAGGCTTTACGAACTGGTATGGCTTCTAACTTCTCCATTCTCCCACACACACAAATTGTACATAGGAATTAGTAGTGGATCTCTTTATGTCACTACACTCTAACGAACAAACGATGTGTGATGATGGTTTAGAGGTAGATATATACGATAGAGAATGGGATCATCGGCAGACGAGGACGTACCAATAACGCGAGAGCTTATCAGAAGTGTAGCTCCAACAGGTTTTGCCGTCATCGCCTTTGCTCTGGGTTTCATAGGATGTGTACAATGCAATGTTATCAAGTTCACGTCAACCGGTATCAATGGCTTTGAAAGTGATAAACCACTGACTATTCAATTTGGCTTTTGGACGCATGAAGATTTACAAATATATGAATACTCCGATACAAATACCAACGGTACATATGCAGTACTATCTTGTACAGCATATGATGAACTAATAACCGTACATATGATGAATACTCCTGAGTTTGCTCGTTTGATCGCCATATCTTTCCCTCCTCCTCCCTACCTACACCAGATAAATTATATGTAGATGGTTACCCTACTACTATGTCTGATACTGCAATTATGGTGACTCAATGTGGAAAGCGGCTGCTGTATTTTCATTCTTACCACTCATACTCTTGGTGGTATTCTATTCATTTTCATGTGTTGCAAAACATATAAGATCGGTAGTGCATCTGTTAATTGGGCTGTAGTATCGTTTACATTTTAGCATTTTTATTTCAAGGTTTGAGTATAATGTTCCTCAATACTTCAGCATGCAAAGATAATCCTGTCATTACAAACATTAGTGACAAATTCAATGGGTTAACATTTCAAGATACTTGTTCCATTAGTACTGGAATGCGGTGTATCATTAGTGCGGTGGTATTCTGGTTTCTAGCAGCATTTGCATCCGCTTATGCATACAAGAGTAAATTGAATAAGGAGAGTAGTATCCATATCACACAACCACTTATTGGAGATTCTGTTTTGTATTAAAAAGGGGAACACAGTAACGGAGAAGACTAGGTTGTGATCGAAGATATGGTTGTAGTAGAGAAGTAAAAGGTAGTAAGGCTGTGAAATAGAATACTTAAAATATCTAAATACTTCTATCAACTGTCGATTTGAACCAAATCAAACTGATGAATAGCACTTAATAATGCAAAGCTCACGATGATGTGGGCCTTATATCACGCTTCAACGACATATTCATAAGTAATAGACTATCTCTAACTAATCAACGACCTAATCACAGCACATACAGCATTGCTGAACGAAGTATCCTTTGGTATCCTTCAGAGTTTTCCTTAGTGTGAAATACTGATCTTTTTATTGATAGGGTTGTATGTACTTATGCACATCGTACATAACCTACCTACACTATCATCCTATCTTTAAAAACGAAATACAGAGAATAGACATGAATATGGATTCTAATAATGGGAAGAATACTGAGATGAATACCAAAAGTACTAAGCCGGAATTAATGAGGTGGGAATTCAAGCAAACCATGAATCGTCATGTTGAATTATCAGAGAGGAAATTTGATATCAATACTCTTCCAATAGATATGCGTCGTGTCTACGATCATCTCGAAAGACAATTTGGTGAAGAATATGGCTTGTTGGTCATCTTTTCGATGCGTACAGCCATCGAGTTGCACAGAGCATGGCACATGACACTACTCTCGAGTAAAATACTGCAACAAATTAAAGATGAGTTTGGATTGAGGATGACCTGGGAGCTAGGTGTTATTCGTATTAAATTCAGAGTTGAGGATGGAAGTTATGAACTTCATTTTCGTGTTCCATACGACTATGATTCGGAATATCAAGACATCTATTATAGGATTGGTAAGTATAGTATTGTTACCTAATATGTATGTATATTGCATATGTAAAATCACAAGAACTCACCATACATTTGTATTTAGTAATGGCACTCATCAATGGCCAGATCAACATACACGAAGCATTATTATACCAATCTGAGGCAAAAAAAGGTTTACATACTGCAAAATCTGGTTTGTTTCTTAGGTAAGTAGAAGTTGATTGTATACAATGGTCACAGACCACCCTTTGATTTGGACATTCGGGTCTAACATTGTGAAACCAAGATATGAATGAAAAATCGTGTGAATGTGAAATGAGTTGTATTGTGCATATGATTTGGTTTTGAATACTAACCCCCTACCTCCATCTCTCCCTGAATATACTTTTGACCATTGTGCATAATTAATTTCTGATTCCCTTAGAGATTTTCCTGGACGATTGATGCTCTATCCACTGCAAGCAAGTAAGTAGAAATTATGCCGACAATACATTATTTATGTTTTTCACTTACAAAGTTATCTTTGATCATGCCAAGCAACATGTGCGGTTATTTTTTTCAGTGGCCAATGGCTAGATGCAGGAGTGGCTGCGGTGTGTGGACTCGCAGCGGGATTACTTGAATACTTTCTGAGCTATGTGGGTGGTCAAGCTAAGGTTTTGATTGATGTGATAGTGGGTCTATCAACTGGCGTCATCGCTGGACTTTGGTTCAAGTATGGAGGTAATGAAAGTGGAAGTGATGTGGAGGGTGATATATGCCTAAGCTCTGTATTCCTAGGGACTCTCTACTGGTTCTTCTATGGTACGGCTTTTGTAATTGGACTGCTAGAAATCATTGCTGGTGAATTGGAGACAGGGGTCACCAGATTCGTAGCGGTTTCAGTCAAGACTTTTGTTCTTTCACTGTAAGTCCGCGTTAGTATTGTTTATCATGTGCATGCAGGTGTTCAGTATAAGGATCGACGACTTGACTGCTTTATTTGAACTTAGTTTGCCTTTATTGTTGCCCTTGTATATCATATGTACTAACATATATTATGACCTCCTCTCTTTCATCATCATAAACTGTGATAACGCGCATCTTCCAGGGGTGCTAGTCTAGGATTGATGCTGGCAGTCCAAGGTGAGGCTTCAAAAACGTGGTACTCGTCAGAGGAAAATTGCAACAAAGACTTTGTCAGCGGTCAGCCTTGGAGGATTCCACTCTACCTACTATGCTCTGTTGCTGTACTTGGGCAGTATCGACTACCAATCGCACAATATTGGCAAGGTTTAGTCATTCAGTTTATTGCCTACGAGGTTCAGTACTCAGTTGTAAATGGTATTGGAGAGTACTTTACGCTCGACCATCTCGATACTGCTGCATCAAACATAGCAGGAGCTGCTGCTGGTGTTGTGTCTTCATGCGCTCTTAGTTGGTTGATCAGTAAATGCCGTGTGTTTTATAGTGCTCGACTTCTTCAGAAGGAAGAGAATCCTACAAGAATGGGAACGGCCATTTACAAATTCATGCGTTACTCAGTCAAGGCGTGGTCATGTCTTGGAGTTGGCAGACAATCGGATATACTGAAGCATGATATGGAGGAGAAGATAAAGGTACAAAAGAAAGAATTGAATGATCCTCATCATCCACGTGACCGCATCAACCTGCCAGAGGAAGAAGAAAACTTGGTCCTCGAGACTATTGTATCATCACAGGATATCAACATTTGGGCTATCTTGATGCCTGCAGTGTACCAGCTCGTTCCAGGAAGTATCATAGCTCGAATGTGGTTCAATTCAATATTTCCACCTCTTCCATTTAGATTACAAGCAGAAAAGGTCTTGAACTCAGAGGCAACTTACTGGCAAAACTGTCAAGTGATGGATAATAGTGAAATACAATGTGAAGATACAAAACAGAGCCTCTTGAATGTACCTCAGGATTCACAAGATAGCGTATTTTCTAATCTGATGGGTAAGTTATCTAAATGGAGTGATTGCACTTTGCTTGTATTCAATATCTTACACTCGCCCGCTTGCCATCTTTATCCATACACAGTCATCTCTACCTCTCTTTCTCTTGGGCTCATCTTTGGCTTTGCCATTTGTCAGATTTACACTTTCTTTGTTGGAAAGTTTACTGAATACTATGAAACTGATGAACAAATTGCGCTGAGGAAACGTCGGCAAGATCTCATGGAGGGTATGTATACGCAGACTACGTCGCCTGCAGATGATCCCGAGTCCATACATGAACCTAGTGAAAGAGAAGAAGAAGTCATTGAGGTTTCGTCTGGAGGAGATGCATGAGTTGGCTAGATATGAATGATGCATTGATGTTGTGATTGTAGTCTGGAAGTCTGGAGGAGATGCACGAGTGAATTGAGTATGAATTGTACTAATGTTTGTATTTGTTTGAATAGATAGATAAGAGAAGAAGATAGATAAAGATATATGCTACCATGGATCTATGTTTGATTTGCTATAGCGGCGTCCTCTTGCCCTTTCTAGCCACCTAGCTACCTGACCTCCAAAGATACCATCTGTGGGTATCCTTCCCAAATTTTGTGGCGCGCCCCGCGCCGCCATATCGTACTTGTACAATAGCCTTGTAGATATTGTACATCAGTATTTCTAACGGGTGTTTGATTGTTTGTCTGCAATTGCAATATGGTACCATCCTTTCTCTACTGTCGACGACGAGTTTTCCCTGCTGTATTATGGCGGCGACTCATATTCGTTATCGCCTTGAAACCAATAACATATTATGCTTTTCAACCTATCAAAAATAATATCTTATGCTCAAATTATTATCATCACCACCAATTATCAGCTGCATCTCGGTCCTACAAGACATCTATATTCTTATCAAATGAATGTTCGACACAAGGATCGACTGCAGTGAAATCCCTAAAGCCGCCTCTACATACCGATGCAAAGACATTGCAACTCGTAAGCTTCTACAGATTCATATCAATATCACAGCCGGATATAATAAGAGATGAACTATTTAAACAATTGAAAACAATAGAAGGATTGCGAGGTACAGCATACATATCGAAAGAAGGAATAAATGCGCAATTCGCTATACCGCCTGGTAGGCCTCTACAGAAACTCATACAAGCATTTAGAAAGAAGAATGATGATGATGCCTGTGGTTGTTTACCGTTTGATATGTTTGAGAACACTCCACCAAATTTAGGAAGCGTTGTTGACATTGATACTCCCACGTTTGATAGATTAATAGTACGGGCTCGGGATAAAATCTTAAGAGATGGTATAGCCAATATTATAGACGAAGAAGGAGAAGCAACAGCATTAGATTGGGATGATTGTGGTACAGAACTCTCCGCATTGGAATGGGATGAACAATTACGAAAGAATCCAGACATTCAACTACTAGATTGCCTAAATCATTATGAATCAGAGAAAGGAACTTTTGTTTCAGCCAAGCCATTGAATACACAAACATTTTCAGAGACTTGGTCCATACTTGAAGAACAATCGATCAATACTGACAAGCCAGTTTACATCTATTGTACTGGAGGCATTAGATGTGTGAAAGTTGGAGCATACATGAAGCAAAAACTAGGCATTCAGGATGTTCGGAGTCTCAAGCACGGTATCATCGGATATGAGAGGTATGTTGACAGTAAACATAAGCGGGAAGAAGAAACAAGTCTCTGGGCGGGTGAAAACTTTTTGTTTGATAAGAGACGCACGGGAAAAGAGGAAGAAGACAAAGAGTCTTGAATGAAGAAGATGTTGCCTTTTCAAAAGACATATGAGATCACTTACTTCTATAACAAAACTGCCTTAACTATGTTTCAACCTCTTGTTTCTCAAAGATTGAGCAGAATACAATGCTATATTCACATTTCCATCTGTAGGGTCTGGCGTCCCCAAATCCTCTAACAGCTCAAGCACCCAAGTACTCTTTTGGAAAACATTATTAATCTTCACTTTGTAATCAACACGCCGACTCATGAATACCAATGCTTGTACCTTGCCTGCCTGGCCAAACAATCCCTTGCCAGAGTTGGGGTCTCCTTCCGGGCCTACTAAAATTGTCTTGAGTGCATTAGGAGGTGTCATGTAAACAGTAAGAAGCTCTCTAAGCATATCCCAGTGTTGATGTTCAGTACCTGCAAGCATAGCCACAGACCGCAATGCCTCGACATCTCGTGATAGTTTGACAGCTCCTACCATGGATATGTAATAATTCTGAAGAAGTCTCGTCACAAGGATGTCGTACAGTCTCATTGACAAAGCCGTCCAGAATGCAGAAAGTGATTTTGGTGTCAGAGCTGCTTGAATGTGAACAAATTGTGCTCTGAGACAAAAGGTTAAAGATTTAACAGCCGGGCTATTAGCGTTCTCCAAAGAAGATCCAGCTGGCACTGCATATGGGCCCTGCGATGTGAGAGTTAAAGCAATGTTAGACGAATGATTGAAAGAAGTTATCGCAAATAAAAAGAAAGGTACATTACTCACTCTAATTTTGCTTCCCTTGTTTTTCATCATACTCTTCATTATACTTTCACCACCCGCAACTAACACCCATTGAATATGTGTACTTATGGTATCAAGTGCTCGTAAGATGGCCGTCTCGCCTCTGTCCTCCAATTCTTGAAAGAAATTTACTCGTTGATCCTTAGCAAGGGTTAGACTAGTATGGCTACCAGTAGCAACGAGGATTTCCCATACTCGTTCGCTACCAACACGTTGTTCTGCCCACAATTCGCGGTCAAATGCCTTCGCTCCAGAGTGTATCCTCTCAATACCCACCCAGAAGCTACCGTCGACTCCTAGATCTGGAGCTGGCGAATTCTCATCGAAAGGTAGATTTGGTGGTGCTGATGGAGGGCTAGTATCCAATAGATTTCCAAGCACTTCAATAACAGGAAACAAGAGAGATTCGCCGTAAAAAGTAATCATTTGTGAATAGATGCCAGTAATGACTCTTGCAGTTGAGTCCATATCGCCAAATCCGCCACCTTGCCCGACTCCAAACATGAGACGACATCTGGCTAGTGAGTCGGTAGCATGCATAAGTGGTTGACGAAGGACACTCTGCTTTAGTGGGCCATTTAATAAACCAGCAAATCCAACCTTCTTCAGATGATGTTTATCCAAAGGCATGACTGGGGCAACATATGTGGCAGGCCCTCCCCCTGGATGACTGAGCGCAGTATTATGACGTGACTTGTCAGATTTTCCAGGCATAACAAGCTTGGCTCCTGCGCGATCAAGGCAGTAGCAACATTCATGATGAAGTAACCGAAGCTCGAGGTTAAGATATCCTCGTCGATGACTACTGCTGAGTGACATTTCCTGTGTAGATAAAAACTGTAGTAGGGATGAGACTGCTCTTGCATTTTCATCACTCACAGCTTGGTCCTCTTCAACACTATAATTGTATGAATATGAAATGTGAGGCAATGTGTAAATAAATCAACTAACAAACAAAGATAAACATACCTGTCTCCATTACGTCCAATCTTGCCAGTAGGGGTAAGCATCGTCTGAGCAGAATCCTTAAGCATGGTGAACAGACCAGCTGCCTTCTCGTGAACCACGACGAAAGTATCGAGCTTCTTTGTTCCAGCATCGAAATCTCCTCTTCTGTCGATACTCTCCAATAAATCATTAATTCGTGCACTTAATCCGTCATGTGGATCACTAATGACACGTTGAAGCAAGGCCCTAGCGACTTGGAAAGGAATAGCATCAGAAAGGGAGGTAAGCTCAAACGTAACATCGCCTCCTTTGTCCATGTTTGCCAAACTGAACACATTGGCAATGAGTTGAAACTCAGCGGTACAAACTTCAATTGTTTTGTGGAAGAGATTGGACAACTTTTGTCTCATACTGTCCATATCAAGCTCTTCTTCTTCGTCACTATCCAGGTCACTGTCGGAGTTAACTTCCTCTGTAGCTTGAAAGAGCAACTCTGGAAATCGAGCAGTGACTACCATTTGAACATAGCGTTTGTGTAATCCTCGTCCACCGTCGAAATTTAATAATGCCAGGGCAAGGTTACGTAAGACTATCCAATTTAATCTTCCTGGTTTTGCTGCGTCGGGAGATGTAAAATCATATGTACCACCTGCTGCATATATCTCTGCAAAGGAATCAATTAACCGTTCCTCTAATGCAACCGAGGTGCGTTGAATTAATCGACTGGTAACATCAAATCGATGACGAGATATTGGATCCAATAATGCACCACTTGCACTATTACCACGACTCTTAACAACCATTCGTAATGACTTGAGAGCACGGGAAGCCTCCAAACTATTCTCTGGTCGGGTGAATAGTGGATCCATTCTTGATGATGAACTAGGAATGGTACCTCGAACTTCCTCGCGTACCTGTAAAACTTCCCCGGACTCTTCTTGCTCTGCCAAGGTCTCCATCATCCACCATTGTCTAATTAGCAACGCAGCATTATCACATTGTCGTTTCTTTGCTTCGGCCACTTCAAGCTGCTGCCCGATTTTTAATGCGGCCTTCCCATTTTCACGGAACTGTTCTTCAATCTTTTCAGATTGATCAGCAGCACGATTTGCAAGCAGTGTGTGTGCCTCGAGTTTAATATGATATGTATCTTCTGCCTCGGCCATGGCATCAGTGGCATCTCGTACTGCAAGGGAGGTTTGATCCGTAAGGGTTGAGCAAGTCTGAGATGCTTGAGATAGGGCCTCCAATAGTTCATCCTCCTAATGTGAATTTTGTTGTTGTTGTATTGTTAGATAACAAATTATATCATAGTGCATTTGAAAATAAACAATCACATGAATAATAACTAACTCACCCCATCACAACCTTCAATTAACTTCTCCATAAGTTTAAGCAAATCAACACCACTTTCCTCAGGACAATGGACATACAATTCCACCGCCCTTTGCCATCTTGCTAATCTTTCCCTCGAAATCTCTTCTGGTGTACCTTCAATAGGTGTATCAATTAATCTAACAATTGTTGCAGCTTCCTTCTTTAATGCTTCAGATTTAGCATCCCATTTCTTACGACGTTCAATACGTTCTCTCCAAGATGTAACCTCTCTACTACTACTACTACTACTACTACCACCGCTACCACCACTTGCAGCTGCAGCTTGTTGTTGTGCTTCATTATACTTCCTCATACGCGCGGCATGATTGGCAGCGTCTGTATCAGCTGCTCGTATAAGCTCTTTAAAGGTCGACTTAGGGTTTTTATTCACAGCTTTTAAATTGTCTAACTTTGGTTCTTCATATCTAATTGCAGAAGAGGATGGCCCCGTAGCTGTTACTAATTCTAATTGAAATTATAGAGTTGAGATGACTTTCCTTTCAATTAAATTTCAATTGTGCATAAGATGTGCACTCTTTTGCAAAATATGCGTATATACTTATAAATAACTCAGCAAACTAATAATACAAATACGTACCTTCATCAAGAGTATCTAAATCATATAAACCACCAGTCGTTGTCATATACGGTGATGTAGATGATGAAGCAGGAGGAGGAGGTGGTGGAGTTTTACTTGTTGGTACTTCCTCTTTCACACTTTGGGCCTTGATGGACCAACCCATTTCTCCAGATGATCTTGGAGCGCCTTTACGCCGATTGGTAGACATGTTTATTGAGGTATAGATATGATTGTTGATGGACAACCTTATCAAACTGCTAGTAGGGTATCAATAAGCAATATGTTGTATGACTACAATATGAAGTTTCTGATTATTAGTCTCGTTTAAGAAACTTCTTAGACATAAAGAAAAAGAGAGGAGACGGAGGAAGATCTATCGCTTGCAATATTACTTTAGTAAATAATATACATAACAGTAGTACATCAGTAGCATAAGAGTATGGGTAAAGGAAACAGTGTTGATTCGGCCACAAAAGATAACACTTTATCTTGCAAAAATATTAGATGATATTACCCTCATTAATTGTGTTCGACCTTGACGATTGTTTGTGGACGCCTGAAATGCATGAGCTCTCTGGACTTCCTTCTATACCAATAGAAGGACCATTAGATCCGAATAATATCGAAACTTCGCCACTTGGCACAATAGGGATGAAGGTACGACGTGGACGTAGTAGCGGTGGTTGGGGTGGATATGGTAATGAGGAGGAAATAGTAGAATTATACTCAGAAGCTCGGTTAGTATTACGAGAATTGGCAACCAATACAAAGTATAAAGATGTACAAATTGCTGTGGCATCCACCAGTCTAGAGCCATCCTACAGTCAAGCATGCCTTGATGGTATTGAGATTATAGACGGAGTAACAATGAGAGATATGATATCATATGCACAAGTTGGTCGAACTGGACAGCTGACTTCTAGAAAAACGAGTCATTTTCAATTAATTCACGAAAAGTCTGGTATTGCATACGAAGATATGCTGTTTTTCGACGACTGCAACTGGGGTGACCATGTAGGTGATTTGTTTAATAAATACGGAGTGATTGGAATACGTACTCCAGAAGGTCTAAAGTGGGAAGACTTTCATCGTGGTCTTGAAAAGTATCATTCAGTAAAGAAAGGTGACACATCAAAATAGAGTAATAGATACTTGCGATACAAATATTAAGTTGATGAACATATCATTATATCAGCATGTTAACCTTGCTTGTCTTTATCCGTTGCTGCCGCTGCTGCTCTCTTCTTCTCCAGTCTTCGAGCGTTTCTTCTTGCTTGTTTATCACTCTTCTTTTTACTACTTGCTGATTTATTGGCAGTTGTTGCACTACTTTTTGTGCCGCCACTATTACTGCTCTTTGCATTTCTCTGCAAATGTTCAGTACCTCCTCCCATTTGTTTCATCATCTTTTTCCGTCTTTTTGCTGAGCCTGATAATTTCTTCTTAGGTGGATTGTTTATTACTTCATTTGCTGCACTGTTCCCTCTTTGAAACTGTTGCTTGTTAACCTTGCCAACTAACTCACTCTCATCTGGTTTCCAGTCTGGTGGCGGCTGTTTTCTTAGTGTAATAGATATCCTTGGTCCAGAACACGAACTGATGCAATGCTTGGCAATGTCGCCACTATTTCCTCCCAGCACTAGTAACGATCTTCTTGGTAGCGGAATTGATTTGCCACACACTGGTGCCCAAGTACACGCTCTTACTGTTCTAAAACGAGAACCAACAAGCATCGGTTCTTCTCCTAATAAAGATAGTGTTGAGATAGGTCTATAATAACTTTGATGGTCGACATGTGGTGGTATACAATCACCTGCCTCATATTTGTTTATAATACAACTATCTGGCCGTACAGCCGATGGTAAGTAATTGTTGGATATCAAATGGTCTACAAGTCTTTCTAGTATCGGTGGGAAAGGCGGTACTAATCCACGCTTTTCGTTCATATAATAGATGTGTATAATATTTGATATTTTATTGCAAAATATATAAGTAAGAGATATGTACTATGATAAACACATAAACTAACAACAGCATGAGATATTTCTACTTACCTTCCCTGGACGTGCTCGATTGAAGTCAAAAAAGCCACCATACATGATTGATTGACGTTCATTCCCTTGTGACCGTGCTCCACCTGATTTTATATAGATTGGTTTTTTAAGTTCACCATTTTGACCTTTTTCACATTGACCTTGTACAAATGATATCAATTCGTTTTCAAAGTCGGTACTGATACATTCCTTATGCATAACAAGACCTTTCAATATATCAATATTACCATCCATCAAAGAGAATGTACTCCCCGATGGTGCTGTTCTTTTTCTTTTTGGCATAGTTTATCCCTTTATTGATTGATAGTTATACTTGGATGTTTTTTTTTGGAAAGAAGAGATGGCCGCCGACAAATTTTCACGATAGGCAGCCCTAAACAAATTGTTGTAGGCGGTTTATTATGATATAATTAGAAGTACTACCTACCGGCAGATAGTTGTTGCTATTCGATAACTAATTGCAATTTTTATAGTAGGAGGTGATGTACAAATCTGATAGGCTGCCCTGAACAAATTTTATTATTCGACTACTAATAGGGTTGATACGCGATATCTAATGTGGTTTGGGTTCTAGAGTAGGAGTTATTGTGCCGTATAGGATAGGAGGTGCACCGTTTTGAAAAAAGAAGGAACTCTATTAGGAAGAAAATACATAAGTAAGAAGTATTATTCCACACGTAGGCATTTTAAATAGCATGTCGGTATCCTTGTGCAATTAGCTGTTTGAAGTACGATAGAAGAAGGAAGAAGTGACCAACTACAGAACTATCTTAGTATCTCTCAATCTACCTACATAAAGCCGTCCGTATCTGGAAGAGGTGGCATTGGTCTGTTGAGTGCATCCGATGCTGAAGACTCGACGCTGCCAATACCAGCATCACTATCAACAGGTATTAGCATGCTCTTATTCCCTCCTGTCACTCTTGTTACCTTGACAATCTTTCTATTGTCACCGCTGAAGCCACTAGCCTCGTCTTTAGATGCAACATCAACAATCACATCATCTCCTTCCTGCAAAAACTCTCTCATGATAGCCTCACTGAGTGTATCTTCAAGGAATCGCTTAGCAGCTCGTCGCATAGGCCGGGCACCAAACTGAGCAGCACTGTATGCTCCTTCTCTTGTAACCATAGCCATTAGACCCTTGGTAACAGTAACAGCCATATCCTGCTCCGACGATGCACGATCTATAGTCTCGTCCATGATGTTCTGAGCAATTGAAATGAGAATCTCATCTTCAAGTGGCTTGAACACAACAATCTCATCAATCCTATTAAGTAACTCAGGTTTCATCTTCTTCTCAAGCTCATTTTTCACTGCTCCTTCCATCGTCATACCAGCAGATGAACCTTCTGATGCCGTTGGATTCTCTCCTCGTGAGATTTTGATGATCTCCTGGCTACCCACGTTGCTTGTCATGACAAAGATACAATTCTTGAAACTGACAGTCCTTCCCTTGCCATCAGTCAATGTTCCCTCGTCTAATATTTGCAACAAGACATTCAGAACATCTTCATGAGCTTTCTCCAATTCATCAAACAAGACAACAGAATGTGGTTTGCGTCGAATAGCTTCAGTGAGCTGTCCTCCCTCATCAAAGCCTACATACCCTGGAGGCGCTCCGACAAGACGACTAACCGAGAAACGTTCCATATACTCTGACATGTCGATTCTAATGATATCTTTTTCCTTCCCGTAGTATGTTTGAGCTAGTGCTTTGCATAATTCGGTCTTTCCAACTCCACTGTAAGTAATGAGATAATGAGATATAAAACAGAGTGTAAGTTTACATATAAAATTCAGATGCGTTAGCATATAAGCATACTTACGTTGGTCCACAGAACATGAATGTAGCAACAGGTTTAGTTTGATCACGCAGTCCGCTCCTTGCTCTGCGAATAGCTCGTGATACAGATCGCACTGCAATATCCTGTCCCTTGACACGTCTTCCAATATCATCTTCAAGTCTCATTAGCTTGGCCTTTTCGTCTCTATCCAATTTGCCCACGGGGATTCCTGAGATTTCAGATACTACAGTGGCCACATTATCATCAGTAACAGTAAAGAAGTCATCTGGTAGATCATCATCCAGTCCATCATCTTCGAGCTTCACCATGGACCCACTTTCGTCCAATAAGTCAATTGCCTTGTCCGGTAACATTCGATCATTTATATACCTCTCCGATAACCTAGCTGCAGCCTCGACTGCAAAGGGAGTGTATCTCACGCCATGAAACTCTTCATATCGAGGCATGACAGCATTAAGAATATCAATCGCTTCGTCAACTGTGGGTTCATCAACCATAATCGGCTGGAACCGTCTTTCTAGTGCACCATCTTTTTCAATATATTGACGATATTCTGCCACTGTTGTAGCTCCGATGACTCGAATTTCACCACGAGCTAATGCAGGCTTTAACAAGTTGGCAGCGCTCAAACCACCATCGCCGCCGCCTCCGCCAGCACCAATCAAGGTATGCAACTCGTCAATAAAGAGTATAGTGGGAGTAGCGGATGCTTCCGCAATAAGCTTCTGAATTCGCTCCTCAAAGTCTCCTCTGAACTTCATACCAGCTACAAGGCTAGTAAGATCAACAGAAATAACTCTAAAGCCTTGTAATGCACGAGGACATGGAGGTAATGGTGGTAATTGATCAACTTCCTCTTGACTCAATCCAGCGACGGACTTGCCATCATCATCCTTGTCTTTGTTACGGAATGGATTGCGAATACCCCATCCTCCACCTTCACCATTGGTACCCTTATCATCATATACAAAGTATCCACCGGCTAGACATTGTGCTAATCCTTCGGCGATTGCGGTCTTACCAACACCCGGCTCGCCGATTAGACATGGATTCGACTTGCGACGTCTTCCAAGTGTACGTAATGCCATTCGTATTTCATCTTCTCGACCATATACTGCATCCAATCGTCCTTCTCTGGCCATTTCTGTTAAGTCAATACCCACCTTGTCAATTGTTGGTGTTGATCCGCCTGCTGCGTTACCTCCAACAACGACTACCTCCCTTTCAGTTATCTCGGTATTAGTAGTTGTAGATGATGATGTAGATGATGAAGCAGTCAATGCACTATTTGCAATTTCATCTGCCAATTGTCTACAAAACTGTGTCCCATCAAATTGCCTCCCAACGGGTGAATTTGCCGATGTCTTTTTCAATACAGCCAAGGCAGGACACTTACTAACATCTTCAGTAGCAACACTATACCTTTCATCATACTCTAATAATGCTAATAATACATGAGCTGGTAATACTACCCCATTTGACATACGATTTGCAATTGATATAGCATCATCTAATGTTTTCTTTGTTGCTGTTGAGAATGGCAATGGTGGTGACTCATCTTCACTGCTGCTACTATCATTAGAAGTACTAGATTTAACAACACCCCGTTCTAACAATACATCCTCTACACTCTGTAATGCACCATCAGGTGAGATACCAAATGCAGTTAATATCTTACGTATGTTCATGTCCTCTGCGCCTGCTGATCGGATCATACCAACTAATAATATCTCATTATTTAACTCAGTTAGTTTAAGATTATTTGCAGAGTTTTGTGAGTAGGTTATAGCCTTGATGCATGAATCTGATAATGAATCCATTGCATTTGCATTTGTTGTTGATGACATGTATAGTTTGGTATTAAAACCAGTAGTTGTGATAACATTAGTAGTAACATATCTTTCATTAGTATTGGAAGATTGCAATATTGTTTGAGTTGGTGGAGTAAGAAATGCATGAGTTGTGCCGATGGTGAAGATAAACACCGCCGCTATTGATATAAGCCTCTGTGGTACTACTATCGCCATCCTTATCTATGTATATCTTCCTCTATTATCTACTCTCACGAAGAGAGGGGGGGTAATGTGTGCTGGCGGCTGGCAAAGATATTGGAGGGAATTTTCTCTAGACCCAGGGTCAAGCGGTGAGTACGGGGATAAAGAGGATCGATTGACTAGAGGTATGTATGTATTGATGATTGCCTTGTCTATTATCTCTATCTCACTCAATACTAAATAATGCTTTCCATTGCTAGATCAGTATTAGTAGTATCGTCCAATAATGCACGGTGCAATATATCGCAGCATGCCTTGACATACCGACTTAATTTCTTGTGTACAACAACTCCTACCTGCCATCAAAATCATTCTACAATTTGTACAACCAATAACAAAGTACAAGTACCTCCTCCACCATCATGGTCAGTAAAAGAATTACGTTTAACATCAACTGTTGATGAAGAAGATAATAGTAAAATATCAAATGAGGAATTGGCTACATTAGCACGACGATGTCTTATTGACATTCGAAGGTTAACACCGGAAAGAAGAGATAAGTTACGAGTTCAATGTGGTGGTATCATGAGATGTGCTTCGGTATTGTTAGATTCTAGAAATTTAGATGTTAATGATATCCATACTGACAATAGTAGTATACAGAATGACAATAGAAATGGTAGTAGTGGTAGTGATGATAAGATACTTTCAGATGAGGACATATATGATACACCAAGAGGATTAACAAAAATACCAATAAGAGATGATACTAAGAATGATTGGAAGAATGATTATAATGAATCAAAAGCAATTTTTCAAAAAGAGAGTGTCAAGTCAAAGATGATAAAGACAAAAGATGGTGAATTCTTCTCGGTCACAACTAATATTAGTAGAAACAAATGATTTCATGTATCTCAAAGATGAAAGTCAACGATTGTTCTTCTCGGTTATTTAAAGCAAATTATTATGTATCTCCATGGTTTTGGGTATAAAAGTCTATACTTTCGATAGTATAGCCAAATCTACAGTAACAGTGGACGTTGATAACACATCATCAAGGACGAATCCAGCCTTCTTTGCTAGATTTGACCATTCCAATCGAGACCTCTCACCACGTCTTCCCGATAACATTAATAATACATCAAAGCTTACCGCTGCATTCCACTTCCCGTTCAGATCATCACAGTTAGGTAGAACTGCATCCATTATTATACATTTGCCTTCTTTCGATAATGCCTTGTGAAATGACTGTAATGCTCGTACTACATCTTCGTCAGAGAAATCACACAACACGTGCTTTGTAAAGATGTAATCACATTGAGGTATTGTACTTGTATCAAACATATCTCCTGGTATCAGTGAAACATGAGTATTGTCATTATTGTCGCTATCTGTAGTTGTTGACATTGCATCATCGATCACGCCTGGAAGATCTAGACAATAACAATCTCCTACATTATTGCTTCCTTTAAGTGCATACATCATATCTCCATATCCACCTCCAATATCTACTATCGTCTTACCATCTAAATTAGATTCAAGTACTTGCAATGCATCTAATATAGAATCTATCTCTTTTCGTGATGTTTGTCTTGCTACCGCATTGCGGTGTGAACATTCCTCGGCATTATTCTTATAATATTCACTACAAGACATATTATGTGCTCTATCGAATGGTGGACGATTGCTGCTATCATCGCCTACTACATAACCTGGTAGCTGTAACCATGAATCCCATATCTCATGTGAGCTCCAATGTAAAATGAATGGCGCCATACTTGATTCATTGTCACTCTCAGATAATGAACTTTGGAGTAATCTTCCCATATCTGTTAGAAAGAATGCAGAATCATTATCTTTATTTATTGTTTCATGAATTACTCCAGTAGTACAAAGTAATCTAATACAACGGAATAATGCATCTCGATTGATAGATGATGCCCTGTTGCCTTGTTCTATTTTGCTAATGATTTCATCTACTGTCAAATAAACATCAACTCCTGCTAATGCATCAAACACGCCGCACTTCAGTACAGTGACAAGCGCTTGAGAGACGAAATGACCTTGAGCCAGTTGCAGTAAATCCATTTCAGCTTGAGACCGTCCTAATGATTCATCTGTGCTGCTTTCTGCCAATACCAACTTTCTACTATACACATCATCCTCGATGTGTCTTGTGCTCACATAATTATATGATGCTATTGTCGTCCAGCCTATACACTGACTAATTCCCAGAACTAGATATATAAATGTAATATGAATATAATGGAGAAACATTACAGGGGATTTTGATGTCCGCTTTACCAATTAAGACTGCCCTGATCTATCACCTACGATACATAATTTTTGAGAGACGAAAGATTTAAGATTCTATCCGGCATCTCACAAATTTGTGGAAGAGAGATTCAAACTAGAATATGCATTTAATCTAATTTACACTATTATTCAATCTCTTATCTTTCATGAATCTAATAGATTATGGAGAATACATCCCTGGAGAAACCAACCCACGAATACCAGAAGGATTTGTCGGCGGAGATGTTGGTATGTTATGATCCTCTCCCACTTGTCGTTGAAATCTCTTACCAGTAGTGCTAGCTGGACTTTCCTCCTCTTGTATTGATGCTAAACTAACATTTCCGATACTTCGATTGACAAGAGAAATACTATCTTCGCTACTACTTCTACTTCTATTGTCGTCGGCTGGCAGCTTGCTACTACTATCACTTGCGGATACTACTGTCATGACAGAATATAGTAATGCTGCCTTGACAAACATGTTTATTATGAATAGCACAAGGCAGAACTTTAATACTCCGCTGTATGAATCATTAATCTGTGGTCGTGTATGTGTATGTGTGCAGTACCGATACAATATAGTGTTGAGTATGTAATCATTAGAGAATGTAGAGAATGTACATGTTAATCTTCTTACCTCCTTCGCCCATAGGAAACAAAACGCAGCATCGGCAAAGATTGATGAGGCACAAACGAATGAACACATTGACGTGCTCTTCAGTAATAGTTCCGTATCTTCTTGGTTACTTGCGTAAAGTCCAAGTATAGACACTGCAATGTTATAAGAAGGGAAAGCTCGCACGTGGGAAAGGCCAATTAGCAATGAAAGGACTGTCGATAGCCAGGCTAACTTGCTTAGTGTATTTCGAGCTTTGTCCGCTGATTGCTTAGTGTCGTCTCTCATGATAGTTTGGTTGTTAGATTGGCTCGTAGAGTCAACTTGACAAATCGAGGAGGTGCATGTCTCCCCCGCTGTTGATATTATTGCACAATAGCACTGGTCTAAGAGGAGGGCGAGCCGTATTAGTAGTGTTAGGCTCGAGCGCTGCACATAATATTTTTTTGATCGAGTCCTTCGTTTTTTATTCTTTGCTTCGTTTTTTATTCTTTGCTTCGGTTTTTATTCTTTGCAACAATGCTTGTCGGTGCTTATTGATCTTTGGCTTGTCTATTCATAACAAACACTTTCCATCAATAACAACATTCCGAACAACAACACAATGTTTAGAAACACCTTCCAGAGTGGATTTCTATCAATTCTCTATTCAATAGGATCCAAGCCTCTGCAAATATGGGATTCCAAAGTGAAGAATGGTCATATTAAACGAATAACAGATCAAGATATTCAAAGCTCAGTCCTTGAAATCATGGGTACAAATGTTTCAACGAGTTATATTGTTTGTCCAGCTGATCCTAAGCAGACACTTGGTATCAAGCTTCCATTCCTGGTCATGATAATCAAAAATCTTAAGAAGTATTTCACCTTTGAGGTACAAGTTCTTGATGACAAAGGAGTTAAGAGGAGATTTCGTGCATCAAACTATCAATCTACAACTCGAGTAAAGCCATTTATTTGTACAATGCCAATGCGATTAGATGAGGGGTGGAATCAAATTCAATTCAACTTGTCAGATTTTACACGTCGAGCTTATGGAACAAACTATGTCGAGACTCTTCGAGTTCAGATCCATGCCAATTGTCGTATTCGAAGGATTTACTTCTCTGATAGATTATATTCCGAAGAGGAATTGCCACCAGAGTTTAAACTATTCATTCCATCAGCAGCACCGCCTAGTACTTCTTCGTCAACAAGACGAGGAGGAAGAGAAGAACGAAATGTTGATACTGCTGCCGATGTTGTAAATACTATGGAGACTGATGTAAATGCAGAAGTTGGTGGTGATATTAATGAAGAACCATCAACGGAGAAAATCTATGTAGAAGAGATCTTGGAGACTGAGACTATTGAGTCGCCTATCGTTGAGTCAGACGCCTTGCCTGTTGCCGATGAAGGAGGTGTAGAATTGAGTGGTGTTGGTGAACAGAATATTGGTGGTATAGCGACGGAGACTTCGACGGTACCTGCTGTTGCTGTTTCTTCTTGAGTGGAGACTAAGAATGTATGTAGAGATTATTGTTGACTTGTAGAAGTACTTGTGTAGCTGGGTGTTGGGTAATAATGGCTATTAATATTGTGTAGATAACCAATAAAGTCGACGTCTAAAGACAATTCTGCTTTGTGACTCGTGTGATTGACTTGTAAAGTAGACTTCTCTGGAGACGAGTCGATGATCTAAGTGATGCAGTATGTTCATGTGCTAGAGTCTCGAGCTGAAGAAATCCTGAAATTGTACACTCGCTTGGAGGTCTCTGCCCTTGACTCAATCGAAGAGCTTCAATCGTAGAGGAAGTGAGAAAGTATGCCCATTACTTATCTCACTTTCCTGTCATTTTGTAATACCCTTGCCAATCGTCAGGACAGACAAAGTTGTTAATTCTATACATTTGTTCAGCTAAGCCATTTACTAAAGCATCTCCAGGAAAGTGTTGAATCCAAATATGACAATAAATTTTGCATCTCGCCCAATCCTTATCAAGATAGGAGTTGAAAAGAGCATCATACACTTCTCTTTGTGCCAGCTCAGTTGACGAAGCTTGGAGCTTATTCTTAGCGTCTTGTATTAGACCCCTATAATTCATTTCTGTTTCTTCATCATATGTTGTTATTTCCAACAAGTGGTCGTGATTCTGAGGAGGAGATTGAAGAGATGATATTGGTGTTTCGTCTTGATGATAAATCATCATTGGTTCGGTAGAACCTTTGAATATTACTCTATCACATCTCCTACAAGTTGACTGAATCGAGCCCGACAACCCTCCAAAGAAGCTGTCAGACATGAGTAATGGAACATTATACTTCTTTGTAGCAGATTCAAGCCTCGAGGCTAGGTTTACATGTGGTGACAGATATGATGCATCAATCTTTACTTTTGATCCAATCGCGCCCTCAATTGCCCATCCCTTGTGAAGTCCAACACCCATTGCAACATTATATGTAGCAAGGCTAGACGCCCATGCCGAACTACCATTGGCGGCATCTTCAAGAAAGGAAGCGAGGCTACCAGCCTGGCGAATATCTTTGATTACTCGTTGCATACATGAGAGACTGGCGTCAAAGACTTCCTTTTGCAAGTCTCCAGAGCTATTAGTATTCTTACCACTCTTGAGTTTCCAAACTAAAAGAAAGGCATCGCCAATATTCTTATTGGGATGACCTCCCGACTTGACAACATGTCGATGTGTTATATCAGCAATCTTGTTAACGAAGATCATTACATCTTGTTGCAAACCTTCAGTTGCAAAAGTGAAGTCCCTGATATCACAAAAGCCAAATATTGCATTCACTCGAACGCCAGGGATCATTGGGTCAAGCTCCCCGAGGTCACTGAGATTTTTGCCAATGATTTCAGCACCAGCCGATCCAAATCCAACTTGCAGTAGAGCTGCCATTTTGGTTATGGCCTGTTCAAGTATGTCGGTCTCGTTCGACTGACCATTATCGCGATTTTTAATACGCTCTAAATGCAGTAGAGGGTTTTCAGATAGTTGTTGTACGGTAGATTTCATCTTCTCGATGGGATGAATCACCATTTTGTATGCATCTCTACTGAACAAAAGACCCATCGTACCAAGTAGTAGTGATACAAAGGTTGTTATGAGAAGAGAATACCATGCCTGAGTCACTGTATCATCCTTGATATCAAAGCTTGCCGTTATTGTAGAATCCGACTCTGCCTCGAGTGTCAATATCTCAACATTACGCAATTCATCAATACGCTCTTCATCGACAAAGTCATAACCTCCGCCGTTGAATGCAACAATATTATCATGTGATTGAAAGAAGCTATCTCGTACTTCTGCTGACTCTGGGAATTCAGCGATGGAATCCAATTGGATCTGACGTGCATCTGGTGTAAAGTCAACCTCGGTGGCAGAAAACATTATGAGCATTAACACAACTGCAATAATCACTTTCTTGGTGATGCTTTCTGTCATTCTACGACCAAGGACACTCATACTAAAATGAAGATCATTTTCCAACTCATCCTCACTTTCATCAGTAGCCTGTTTCTTTGATGTGAACCTACTCATGAGCCACTTGGCAAACTTGAAGATCTTTACCAATCTTACTAGTCGTAATATGTTTGCTAGTCGACCGGCACGAGCACCTGCCTTGGCGGCTCTTCCAGCTTTGGCCAGAGCGAGCTCATTAGCAGCATTATTCAGGCCATGACTTGCTTGGAGGAGGAAACCAATTTCAAAGTATAATGATATCGTTGCCACGGCATCAAGCCAGAAGAAGAATTGGATATATCCTGCAACACAGGCCAAACTCAACACGAGTTCAGCAACAAAGATTATAAACACAACCAGAGTCGTGTAGTCAATTGCGGTGTCTGAATCCTTGTTACCAAGTGCTAATGATAGATCGAATGCGAAGAGGGCATAGATAGTCGCAAAGAACGTGAGAGCTTGAAAAACTGTCGATTCAAGTAACGCCTTTCCTCCCGCCATTGTAATCTTGTATATACTTTGACTTGACTTGACTACATGAGAATGTAATGATATTCGTCGAGAGGGATACTTTGTTTCGTCAAATCTGCCCCTAACGCCGAGCTCTTCATCAATATTTTGCCTACCCTCAAGGTTGAGTGATATGACACTGGCCCTTCTTACATGCTCTGAGCCACTCTCTTGTGTAGCATCGGCGGGTATGCCTGGGATGGCAGCTTGGTCGTCAAATTCATCTTCATCATTCGAACTTGCACTGTCGTTTTCATCATCATTTGATAGAAGGACTACCTCGTCTTTCTTCTGTGAGGTAAATGTAATTATATCATCCGTCTTGAGTGTACCCCGATGAAGCATGTTATGCCAAAATGCTCTGTTTAGTTGTAGAGGTTTAATACAATGGTCTTCTACGAGTGGTAAAAAGTCTGCCAGCAATGTAAACACAGGTTGTACTACGGCATCAATGAATGCAACTTGCATCCGAGGTAGATTCTCAAACTCTCTATCCATGAAAGGACTTTGTGTTATGCTCAACTCCTTCTCCTTATCTCCTTGACGGAAGAACTCCTGTTGAACAGCATATGCCCATCTACGTGCAACTGTCCCAGGTCGAGCAGGATTAGACACATCAGAGACGTGAAGTATCATACTGCTCAATAATCCTCGTGATAG
>Ga0214479_100263_pt1 | contig 34133 bp, 23 predicted proteins | sample M1_20Mar14CPVII9_5_FD_165054 | JGI IMG/M metagenome (GOLD analysis project Ga0214479, IMG submission 165054) | Marine eukaryotic communities from Monterey Bay, California, United States - M1_20Mar14CPVII9sort6BwellE14 | ecosystem: Environmental > Aquatic > Marine > Unclassified | place: USA...
GATAAATATCCCTTCCGTGAACGTTCCGAAACACCCAGTATGGCAATTGAATTAAGTTTACAATGTCATCGTGCTTACGGTATGGATGGTATTATTATGTTTTCGGATATTTTGACACCGCTGCCTACACTTGGGATTGAATTTGATGTAGTCAAGGGTGTTGGTCCGGTAATTTCGACAGAAATTCGTACTGAAGAGGATGTTAATAAGTTACATAATGTTGAGGATGTGAACTTTGATGAGACATTGCCATTTATCCGTGAGATATTGGGTACATTGTCAAAGGAGGCCGAGGAGGCGAATACATCGTTGATTGGGTTCATCGGTGCTCCGTTTACATTGGCATCCTATACAATCGAAGGTAAATCTTCCAAGAATTGTCTCCCCACGAACAAGATGATGATGGCAGATGACGACGGTTCATCCAAGGCAATGTCAATGTTCCTTGATAAGATTTCCGTAATGATTGGTAACTACGCTTGTCATCAAATAGAATGTGGAGCACAAATGATTCAAGTATTCGAATCATGGGCACATCAACTAAGTCCGTCACAATTTGAACAATTTGCAAAGCCCGCGGCACAAAAGGCAATTAAGATTATTAAAGAGAAGCATCCCGACGTGCCCGTGATTTACTTTGCCAATGGCGGGTCGTCATATCTTGAATTACAAAAGGATATGGGTGCCGATATGATTGCAGTTGATTGGTCAATTGATATGGCCCAGGCACGTAAGATATTAGGACCAGATATTCCAATCTCGGGTAATATCGATCCCACGATATTATTTGGTACGAAGGAACAGATTGAACAGGCTGTACGTGATTGTATTGATAAGGCGGGAGGGCCAGGGAATAAGCATTTGTTGAATCTGGGACATGGTGTTATGCAGGGTACACCGGAGGAGGCTGTTGGTTGGTTAGTTGATGAGTGTAAAAGATACAAGGGGAAGTAAGAGGTGTGTAACGAGTTTATAGTTTAATGTGGTAAAGAGTCGGACAATGTGCTAAATAATTAAAAGTTTAAGTTGTTAACCTCTATTTGAGTTACTCTCTTAACTATTATACATATACTACATATACGGCTAATGAACGTCCTCATACCTATAGTCCATGATCTCATAGTTTCAAACTTGCCAACTCCTCGGCAGTCTTCTTTGCATCTCCCTCTCCGCCTAACGAAGATACATACTCTTGACACTCTTCTTTTGTGGCAAAGTCTCGACGAGACATTTTACCATTCTTAAACGAGATATAATACCCACAATCCAATGGTGTTCTATCCCGACGCTTGAGATTGTTTGGACCGACAAGTGCTGCATTACCCGATCCCTCGAATATAATCTTATACTTGTTCTTCTTGGCAATATACTTTTCTACTACACATGTCTTGCCATTCAATTGTGGATGATTCGGTAGGTTGATTAACTCGCACCGTCGACCTCCAAACTCGGATGAAATAAGGTTGGCCAATTTGGTGGTATCCCGAAGTTTCTGTATTATCTCAACGAATAGTTCCCTATCAGTTATTCTGACTCCACGTTCCTCTTGAACAGTAAGTAAAACATTTCGTGGCAAAGATATCTCTGCGCCCCATTCCAGTAATATCTTGGCCTGTTCAAAACTGAATTGTGCTGAAATCAAGAGAGGATTCCATCCATTAGCATCTAAAGCATTAACATCTGCCCCGTATTGCAACAATATCGATAGAAAGTCAGAATTATTATTATAAACACCCACGTGTACTAATGAGGAATTTAAATGACCCGGATCTCGTGCACTTAATTTCTTCGTGTCAATAGGAGATCCCAGCCAATCCATAACTCTCTTAATGTTATTCTTCACCGCATCAAAGATGTATTCAGGTATAAGTTCTATACATCCATCGTAATCCAGTCCTTCTCCATTATAAGTACCGATCTCAGCTTCCAGTTCTTTGATATTATTTACAAACAACATGTAATCTTTCGATGTAGTATCACCTTTCTCCTCATGTCGACGTTTCTGTTCACGATGGTACTTCAATTGGATAATCATATCTTTAGATGGAGGGATCTTCTTTCTACATAGAGGACATGACTTGCTCCTCTCTTCTTTGAGAGAATGAGAACCAAATTTTGATTTCCACCCATCCAAGCAGCTAGCACAGAATTTATGTGTGCATGGTAACGTAACTGCAGCCGTTATTTTCTCTAAACATATACCGCATTCATCATCAGCTTTATCATCCATAGTGTAATCTATGTCCGTTATTACAGTAGGTTGTAGTTTGTGGTTTTATAATAGTCTAATAATCAATATGTGTATCTGTCGTATGTGTAAATGATGCCAGGCAGGTTGATAACCAGATTGTTGTAACGAGTACTATTCTTGTTCTTTATAATGTACACTTAGGGTGACATTGAGCTGTATGTACAGTAAGTTGAGAGTAGTATTTTAAGGTGCATATGATGTGCACAAAAAAATATAAAATATGTTTATTGGTTGAAGTTGAATCAACGACTATGATAACCGTCACTAAACCACTACCGATCGAAATAACACTAAATATTGATGTAGCAACAGTACTGATGGTATATGAAATGCTTTTATTGCAATAGAATTGACATATCAATATTTAGGTGCATATAGTTCACTTGAGAGTAGGATTTGTGCTTACATGTGGAACGTGAGAGTTTCCGTCCCCTATCCTCCCGACTCATGAAATCAACGATTGTCATCCCTCTTTCTATCTATTGCTGTTGATATCTATTAAATTAGTTGTTGATACCTATACATTTAGAGAGAGTACTTGCAACAAGATACACAGCTTATCGACCTATCCACTTACTCTCCTACTTCTATCTCGAACTCTTCCCAGGGTTAATCCGTAGATCCTTTTATTCATCAATCGTCTAATGTCATTATAATCTCTCATAGCTTCAAACTTGCCAGCTCCTCCGCGGTGCCTTTTACATCTCCACCATTCAACAAAGTCACATATGCTTGACACTCTTCTTTTGTAGCAAACTCACGACGAGACATTCTACCATTCTCGAACGAGATGTAATACCCGCAATCCTGTGGTGTTCTATCCCGACGTTTGAGATTGTTTGGACCGACAAGTGCTGCATTACCCGATCCCTCGAATATGATCTTATACTTGTCCTTTTTCGTGATATACTTTTCTACTACACATGTCTTGCCATTCAATTGTGGATGATTTGGTAGATTGATCACTTCACACCTTCTGCCTCCAAACTCTGATGAAACAAGGTTGGCCAATTTGTTGTTGCCCGATTGCTTTAGCATATAAATAAATGCATTCCTATCATCTAATCTATATTCTGAAGCAGAACGGGGCAAAGATATCTCTGCACCCCATTCTAGCAATATCTTAGCCTGCTCGAAACCACCTGTATCATTCACCATTCTTTGATGTGCAAGTACGAGAGGACTGCATCCCCTAGCATCCAGTACATTCACATCTGCTCCGTACTGCAATAATATGGACAGTAAGCCAGAATTGTCAAACCCAACCGCTGAGTGTGCTAGTGTACAGTTTAAATGATCAGAGTCTCTTGCATTCAATTTGTTCTTATCAACGGGAGATCCCAGCCATTTCATAACCTTTTTCATATTGTTCTTCTTCACTGCATTGAAGATATGCTCAGGTAGCTCCGTACATCCATCATCATAATCTAATCTCCCATCATAATCACTAACCTCTGCCTCTAATCTATTGATGACCTGTTGTATATGAGACAACTTAGTTGTCTCACCCCTGGCCTCCAACTCACGTTTCTGTTTACGATAGAAATCCAATTGAATTAGCATATCTTTAGACGGAGGGATCTTCTTTCTGCACAAAGGACATGATTTGCTCTTCTCTTTCTTGAGAGAATAACCAAACTTTGATTTCCATCCATCCAAGCAACTAGCACAGAATTTATGAGAACAAGGTAGTGTGATTGCTTCCGTTAGTGTATCCAAACATATACCACATTCATCCACTGTTTGATCGGCCGTCATATTGTTGTAGACTGTAGAAGCTAATTAGATAGAATCCGTAGTGTGTAGTTTGTGGTATATGTGATAAGTGATAAGTATATATCAATACTAAATCAAGCACCTCTGCCGTAGGTGATTGATGCCGCCGGTCAAGTTGATTTGAGATTATTGTATACGAGTGCGATTATTACGGTAGGGAGTTAATAGCTTTGATATGTAGTTGTGTAATAGTCAGCTGTTTATTAAGGTGCATATGATGTGCACAAAAAAATTGTGAAATATACTCTCAGTGCTCAATACGACTATGATAAACGCCACCAAACCACTACCGATACAAAAGACTGATGTATCAACAGTATTGATGGTGTATGAAATGCTTTTACTGCAATAGAATTGACATTTTAATTATAGGTGCACATAATCTTATGCTCTTTTATTTTTATTATGAGAGTTGGATTTCTGAACTTTTACAGTAAGTCACCTCGAAGTATACCCCCCCGGGGGTATAAGGATTTAGACTAGGCTGAGATTTGGGAGGGGGGTATAACTCAATTCCTTAGTAGGTACACTAAGTAAACTGCGGAAGGGGGTATAGATTCTACACTAGGCTCACCTTGAGGAGGGGGGTATAGTAAAATCTGGGGGGTATACTTCGAGGTGACTTACTGTACATGTGAATTGTGATATTTCCCCCTCTCTAAGGGTAACAAGAATACAGCTTATCCTTACGAGGTATCTCGAACTCCTCCAGATTTTAACAATGTTTCTATACTGCTGCAATCTTCTTTATATCTCTACTTTGCAAAGGAGAGTTGAATAAGCACAAAGTACAAATTACAAAGGCAGGCAGAGGCAGGAGAAAAAAGATAATAATTTTGCACATAAACATACCTTGACTACTACTTATTGTGCAGTGCAGATGTTACACGAGGAGGCAGTATCTTTGTCCCTATAAGGAGATTCCTACATGAAAAACTAAATATCACCACCAATTGAAAGAATTGAAGTGGAACTCCCTGCAAACACGCTGTGATGCTCAACACCATATTATATATAGAGAGTATATACAATGAGGATGTACGTATATGATGATGTCCTTGTGTGTTTAGTGGTTAAAGCGGTATCACATGTAACTAAACAAACGTAAGCTATACACTCTCCTTAGTCAGTGTATATATAGAATCACAGTTTCAAACTTTCCAACTCCTCGGCAGTACCTTTTACATCTCCACTACTATCCAACGAAGTAACAAATTCTCGACACTCTTCTTTTGTAGCAAAGTCTCGACGAGAGATTTTACCATTCTCGAACGAGATGTAATACCCACAATCCAATGGAGTTCTATCCCGACGCTTGAGATTGTTTGGACCGACAAGTGCTGCATTACCCGATCCCTCGAATATGATCTTATACTTATCCTTTGTCGTGATGTACTTTTCTACTACACATGTCTTGCCATTTAAGTGTGGATGATTCGGTAAGTTGATTACCTCACATCGTCTACCCCCAAACTCTGATGAAATAAGATTGGCCATTTTGGTATTTCCGTTATTCTTTGTTACATAAATGAATGCTTCCTTATCGGATAGTCCAAATCTATCAAAATTACGTGGTGCAATTATATCAATACCCCATTCCATCAATATCTTGGTTTGATCTAAATCATCGTCCAATTTAATCATCCTTATATTTGCAACAAAGAGAGGATTCCATCCCTGAGCATCTAGTGCATTGACATCTGCCCCGTACTGTAACAAAATGGATAGCAAATCAGATTGGTCTTTAAAAACAGTCATGTGTACTAGTGTGGAGTTCATGAGACCCGGATATCTTGCATTTAATCTCTTCTTATCGACAGGAGATCCCAACCAATCTGTAACTCTCTTGATGTCATTAGTATCCACTGCGTCATGGATATACTCAGGTATTTCTATACATGTATCACTATCATAATCTAATCCTTTTCCATCATAATTCCCAATCTCTGCTTCTACACAGCAATGAAATCCTGTTGATTTGGTATGGATTTGGTAAATAGTGCTGCCATATCCATATAGTGGTACTCATGGGTTTGGCCATATCCATAGAGTAAATACTAAATGCGTCATAGACTCGCTAAAACCCAAACCTACCCAAACCCATACCAACTAGAGAAGAATCGGCCAAACTGGAGAAGAGTGGTATACCAATCCCATAGATTAGCGATATACAGTAACCATACCGAATCCATATCACCATTCTGAGATCAGTAGTATACCCGGTATCCTTTGTATGGATATGGTCTATTCCATTGCAATCAAATATCGTTGTTGTTTTATCATATTGCTACTTTACGCTTTTAGACTCTATCTATTTGATAACGATGATGATTGCACTTCTGTTATACGAACACATATCTTCTCTATCGATCCCCACAACCTCTGACATATTTGATATCCTCACATTATCGTATGTTGAAATTAATTATACTCTTCTTCTATAATAGCAACCGTCAGCAAATAGATTGTACCATACAATATCATGAAGCATCAGCCTCGTCCCTTCATATCATCATACTAAAGAGTAGACATGCTACTAGATCGTCTCGTCTTGATCTATCTTGACATACTCACTAATCGAAGCTGCACATCAACCTACATCAACTAACTGCATCAACACTCTTCACCGTTATCATTCGTTGCCGACTGCCAGTGAATGTCCCTCTCGACCGATCAATGCATCATACACAGGATCATCATTATATCATGAATCAAGGTGTATGGAGGTGATGTGTTGACAACTACTCTAAAGAAGTTGATGTGTGTTGTATGTTGTGGTTCGAATGATGAGATCAAGCCTCTCTCTGGCCTCTCTGCTGCTGACGCAGAGGCGATGGCACGGCGGTCGACTAAGAGATTGTTGTTGTTGTTATTATATTGCAATAGGATAGATGATTGATGGACGCTCTATATATTGTGGCGGTTGATCGATACTACTGCTAAGTATATCAGCCAGAGGTAGTTGTTGTTATTTTCAAACTTAGTGATTTTATGAGCAGAGTTACTTAGTAAATTTTGTCAGTGTACATTTAGCGAAATCATACATAACGGCAACTTTCTCGTTTATTCTATGGGTTCGGTATGTTTTAGTATGGATACGACGTTTTCAGTATCCTACTATGGATTTGGCATGGAATTAGCTAGCAATTTAATGGGTATTGTAGAGAAGTACAAATAAAGATACCAAATATGGATTTGGCTGTGGATTTGGTAAGCTGTATGGATTTGGTATGGATTAACTCTGTCACATCGACCAAACCCATACCAAACGCACAGGATTTCATTGCTGTGTAATCTTTTGATTTGTTGTATATGCCTCAAGTAATCTTCCGAAGATGTATCACCTCTGGCCTCGCACATGCGTTTCTGAGTACGATGAAAATCTAATTGAATGAGCATTTCTTTTGACGGGGGTATCTTCTCCCTACACAAAGGACAAGATTTGCTCTCCTCTTCTTTGAATTTGAGGAAAGATTTGCAACTTCGGCTACATTTTACTCCTTCATTTTCATTGAAGGGGAAACATTATAAGTATAGTAATAAGCCGGGTGGATTGTACCATTGGTTGAATCATACTGATATTGATGAGTCTATAATTGCACTTGTTGATCCTGACATGTGTTTGTTGAGACCAATTGCAGATAGCTTGGGTGACGGATTGCATGAATCAAAAAGTAGAAGAGGTAGTAATCTATTGGAATATACGGACAGCAGTGGTAGAATCCAATTACTAAGACAAACCAATCTACCACCATTACCATCAAGTATATCAAATGGAATCGGAGCTGGTCAACACTTTGGTATCGGTGGTCTTTGGGCATCGGCTGGCACTTCGAATGCACGAAAAGATTTTCGTCATTTCAACTTGACCAAAGTTTGTGGTACGAACTCCCCATGCTTAAATGAGGTATACTACAACCATGATGATTCATCAATACACCATACAACACGGAAGGAAGCCGATATGAATTATGCCGTCGGTCCAGTCTACATTGCAACTACATCTGATTGGAAAGAGTTACTACCTAAGTGGTATGAATTTACACCTCGTGTACATGATCAATATCCAAAGCTGTTAGCTGAAATGTACGGCTTTACAATGGCAGCGGCCGATCGACAGATAAAGTTTGCCTTATCATCAAGCTATATGATTAGTGATCCTCATACCATGTCAAGTACAGAAAGTTGGAAGTGGATTGATGAGTATGGGATGCAACATGATGATGGTAGTCCTGAAACGTCGTCGGCAGAATGGAGGAGTGTATGTGAGGGTGCAAGTACATATGCGCTACCTACTGAAACTATGAAAAGATTACAATTACAAAACTATTATGGGTATAAGAATCAGATGTCAGGGTCGAACACAAATGTTCATGGGATAGGTCTTCGTCACTCCACTGGTCCACTGCCCACAACTCTACACTACTGTCAACGATATCAATTTGCCAATCATACCTTTGCTAAGCGGAAGATACCACATGATTTCTTCAACTGTGATGGAGAACCGTTAAAGTTTGATGTTGATATTATCTTACATGAGGTAGACATGTTATTAGATAATGGCAGTAGTGAGTTATCAGAGAATCAAAAGAAGATTCAACGAAGGACAGCATATATGATTTGTCATTTGATACCATTAATGAATCTTGCATTGAAGGAACATAAACGAGACATAAAATGCTAATAGATAGAGAGAAACTGAATTCATATCATAATTACATATCCTAGGTACTTAGAGCATAACAAGTGAAAAGTCTCTAGAATTAAGGGAATCGAACCTGCACCCGTTGGAATGGAAGTTAGACTACTTCACTTGTAAGAGGCAAAGCATATGCTAGATGTCGATTGCATATCTTACCTTTGATAATAAGCTAATATGAAGGATAAAGTAACAACAAAAACATTACACATAACAGATAGAAGGAGTAACTACATTACAGAAGGATTAAAAAGCAAAAGAACAACACCAAGGATTCCAACGTGGTCCCCCACCGTAGTACTAACCTGGCCCGACAGTGCTTAACTTCGCTGAGCAGACGGGAAGCGGTGCTGTCACTGTGGTATGGTCGTTCCTGATTGTGAGAGGAATGCAAAATTTATATAGTTGTTTATTATTATGAGAGTATTTGTTCAACACTACATTTTTTCAGAGGTTGCTAGTTGCTATTCATACCTATGAGAGTGAAGATTGATATATCGTGGATCAATTGCAATATATAAAGCAGCTGACGATATACTCTAGCCTTCCTGTAATTGGTTAAGTGATTCGCTGACGGCGACAGCATAGGATACCCCGTGATATTTATTTGACGTTTTGCATTGGAGAGTAGCCAGAGTCTTCTCTTTCCTTTTGTATTGTTGAGCTTGGACTATCATCATTTGCTAAAGGGTACTGAATTATCCTCCGTAAATCACTGGGCCATTTTCTTCTTCGACAATGTCATCTGATAATAATAATAATACTTCATCACTGCAAAACAGTAGCAGTGACATAAAAGCATCAACAACAACATCAACTCCACCAAACATCTTTCAATCAATAATGTCTCGACCACCCAATTCTCCACTCTCCTCTGCACATTATACTGCCGAGGCGGCATTACACCGGCCAATTGCATTATATGATGGTGGAGTTACTAGCTATCCCGCGGGAAAGTTGTTAAGTAATAATGATACAGATACTAATAATGAAACATCATCAACAACAATATCAACACAACAACAATTAGACATGTCAAAACTTGCCTTAACCATGAGAGCATTACCATATCCACAACCATGGACACGTACGAATGCCAACCCACAAGATCTACCACCCAACTTTGATTGGTTGTCTGAATCATGTGGTAGTAAGGCCGCCATTGGTGTTATAGGCGGGGGAGTTATGGGATTATTAATGGGTGTCTTCATGGGTGCATTAACAGATATGACACCACCCGTTACTATTATAGAAGGGAAAGAAGTACCTCAGGCTCCATTGAAAGAACAGGTTAGAACTACATTAAGAGCTACTGCTGATAAGTCAATGTATTGGTGCCGCCAATTTGCATTTATCACGGGTGTATTTGGTGGGTCTGAGTGTTTAGTAGAAAAGTATAGAGGTAAACATGACGTTTGGAATGCAGTTGTTAGTGGATGTATAACTGGTGCGGCTATGCAAGCTAAGCAAGGTCCACAGGCTAGTGCCATTGGTTGTGGAGGATTTGCGGCGTTTAGTTTAGTGATTGATTCAGTGATGGGAACTCATTCATAATTGAGCTGGGCCCAAATAGTGATCATTGGAATTGGAAGCACTGTGCATTCAACCATTCACGCCCCGAGTAATCTAACCTGGTGTCTACATACCGACACTATATTGACAGAGGATTGTAATTGTAGTTAAAAAGGAATCAACTTAGAAATTGGATTAGATAGCCCTTTGGACAATTCCGAGCTCATTATCCTTCACTACAGCGTGTACTGATTTTCATGGTTGCATTCCTATTATATATCAGCAGCAAAGGAGAGTTGTCTATTCCATGAGAGAATTCAATCGTATCAGCCCTCGGTATCGTATCCTAAAGGATACCTACCTCTCCATGGCTCGGACACTCCCCCTGCCTCCTCGACATTCCTCAGTCGATTAGGCACCGAATAGCTCAATCTACCGACTGCGGAATGTTATGATCATGTGCCTTGGATAGAGATCCTTCTTGTCTTTCATAAAAATCGCCTCTTGGCATAGGAACCAATAAATTGAACGAGTACACTTTAGGTCAAAAAAGTACACATCTTGTGCTCAAATCCATCATTTATTTATTATTGGATGACAAAGAGATATTGCTAACGCCACACTAGAATAGATTGATTGCAACATACAAAACTATTCTTATATATTAGTAATTGCAATTCAATTCCTGCATCAACATTACCAGTCATCGGCACACATAATATTAAGAAGGTACTAAAGTTAATCTAGTCACAAGCTTATAAGACAAATTATGAATATCTCGTCATATCGTATTACAAATAAGGAGGGTAACGAAGTAAAGATATGCGGTGCTTGTACAAAGCTTCTACCCTCTGATAATTTCAGTAACAAACAATGGAAGCAGAAACAACGCCGTCGGTGTAAAGCATGCACTGATGTGGGGAAAGAAATTGATCTGGCAGTATTAGATAAAGAGATAACAAAAATTATGAATTCCTTAGAGGATGACGATGATGATGCTGTAGTACTGTCCCCATCTCCTCCCAGGATCACTCCCATTGGAACACCATTGCGGTTTCAAGTAGGAGATCGAGTTGAATGCAATATGCGTATCGGATGGGCACCCGGAGTCGTGGAATCTCTTCGGTTTGATGATAAAGAATACTATAATGCAGTTGTACCGTACAAGGTCGGTGTTGACGGTGGTTATACATTATTTGCGCCAGTAGATGAAGATACTTGTATAAGGAAGTCATTAAAGCTACCACCAGTTGACATTACCAAGACAGATGATTTACGCTTCAAAGTTGGGGACCGTGTAGTTGTTAATTGCTTGTTTTTTGGAACAGAGCAATGGATGCCTGGACTTATTGCCGAGCTCTTCGGTAAGCACCCTAAAGACTCCAAAATGATTGTTCCATACCTAGTCAAATTAGACAGTAGGGTGGAAATTCCTGTGTCATTTGATGATGATTGGTTTGTTCGAATGATAAGGAGTGGCCCCATAACAATAGACTTTCCACTAGGGGCACAAGTGGAATGTAACCTGGCAATAGGGGAAGATAAATGGATCTCAGGGACTGTTGTACAGAACACTGAATGTTGGGAAAAGCTCAATTACCCCCCGTACAAAATTAAGTTTGAAGATGATCGTCTCGGGGAACAATGCTTCTACGGACCAAGGGAATGTATTCGAGCCAGCAAATCCCCTGGCAATCCTCCTTCTAGGGTGGTGGAAAACGGCCTTAAGCAATTGAGGTTCAAAGTTGGAACTAGAGTCGAATGCATGACAGAGACAGGCCTTAATCCTGGCACTGTCATAAAGCATTGGTATGGCAAGAATGACTTCGACAACGATTTCAAGGTGCCTTATCAGATACAACTTGATAATGGTCAGAAGATATACGCACCTTACGATGTTGATGCTTGCATACGTCAGTCAACAGTGCCTGCACCTGAATGTTGGGTATGCTTTGACAATACACAGTCTGAGTCAAACCTTATTGTAAGAGATTGTGTATGTAGAGGGGTTGGTGCAGGCTTTGTTCATATTGAATGCCTTGTCAAGCTAGCCATATCAAAAACAGATCATCTTGAACGAATTGGAGATAATGATCCTAACCCGTTCTCGAAATGCATAACCTGCCATCAGGATTTCGAAGGCCATTCCAAGATGGCTCTTGCAAAGGCATGCTTTGATCGTCACCAGAAAGCCACAATAGGTAGCTATTGGAACATGTTATCAATTAATTTGATGAGTCAAGCACTTAGGGAGAGTGACGATGAAGGTGCAGAAAACTTCCTAACATCTCAAATTGTTACCATACGTTTACATATTAGTAGGATGAGTATTGGTATTACACCAACTAATGTCAACAATAAACAAATACTGGAGAGATACCTGGCAAAATTATATTTAAAGCTGGCTAGTGTATATGAGGAAAAAGCCGATTTGGTTAGGTTAAAAGCAGTATTAGACGAGTCTCGATCATTGAGTGATAAGAACGACAAAAACTTCAATGCTAGCCTGGCCCACCATTTAGCAAGATATTCATATCTTACAGGTGATAAACATACTTCATTGAAATATTTCGAACAAGTTCTACAAGATAATCCCAATTCTAATATTTTACTATGTTGTGCTGTTTTGAATTATGAATTTGGTAGTAAAGAGAAGTGTGTAAAACAATTCGAGAGAGCATTAAGTATTATTACACCTGTGCATGGGGAAAACAGCCAACAAGCTTGTGTGGTGAAGGAAATCTTGTGTAAAATACGTGACGGATCCATTGAAAAGTTCCCCCTGAGAAAATTGGGATTGTATGTCTTAGAAAGAGGAGCAGCCCAATCTGCTAACAACTAAATGGAGAGAAGTAGCATAAAGCAATAATACAAATCTTTAACTTTTATCGGCAGTAGACAAGAGCATGACCATATGCTGTATCTTTTCTTTAATAGGATACCAAAAGGGTGAACAAATTACAAATACAACGACCTCAATATCATGATTTACTAATATCAATCGAAGCCCCGACGAAAGTATTCAGTACCTCATATACATATTTTCTATGTACAGTTGATATGGTAACACATATATACAATATAATTGTATGAAGTTAGAGGATACCACTCATCAAAAATATAAATTTAGGGATAGTTGAACTCGTAGGTATAATGTTATACTTTAGTTTATAAGGTGGGGATCGACTCAACCAACACAACGAAGCTATATATTGTACAGTGCTCTCTTTGTGTTCCTTGTGGCTGCCAATTATTAATGGGTTAGCTTCTCAACCTTGGCCGTGGCACCCCATTCTGTGTAACTTTTAATGGCGTTGTCCATGTGGTGCCTACTCTGTTGATGATCTTTCTGAAGATCATAGTACATACTTGCCAATTCATGTGACAGAGCTTTATCATGAAGGAACCCACCCTTTGATGCTTCATCGATTGCCAACTTGTAGGAGTCTTCTATCTGCTTGACATTCCCATCCAATATTGCAAGCTCCGCTTCAAGGAGGTGCAAGTTATGGACACAACTAACATGACCCTTCTTCACAAACCCTCTGATTACTTTCATCTTTTTCAAAGCCTTCTTCTTAAACTTCTTCCTCTTTGCCAGGCCTGTAGATGATTGTGCCGTTTTGATGTAGACTAAGGTGCACACAAAGATGTACCTTACGCCCTGATATAAGCCAACCATCTCAGGGAGTAACTCTCCAGCTTCAGTTAAGAGTTCTGCTGCTTCTAGCCATGCCCCAAAGAAGACCTTCAGCTCACACTGGGCAACAAAGACATACCCACGAAGTGCCCGGTTGCCTGTATCGGTACAATACTTGAGGATGCCATCAAAGTTCATTCCTTCGAGGGTATCGCCCCGCAGATTTGCAGACACGAGCGAGTGGATGCGGTTAGCTAGGTGTGTATCTAGCCTACTATCTCCCTTGCTGTCACCTGCAAATGTTTCAATGTCGTTGAAAGTTTGCAATGGACTTGTTTCATTCAAGACATCTTCTTTCAATGGCATTCCGGCAAAATAAGCATGAGCGACATAAAAACATTGATTCAAAGACGCATCCTGGAGATTTCCGTGCTTTAAGCCTGTGTTATATCCATCGAGCAATGGTCCAAGCGAATCACGAATAGGCAAAGTCCAATGATTAATCAAGCCCTCACATAAATATGTTGTTTTGGCTTTCCCCTCCTCCGCACCTGGCTTGGAAAGAGTTAATAGTTCAGCAGCTCTAGCTAGTTCTCGACCTCGTTTCGGATTTCCAAACGAGCTAGTAAAAGAAGAGAAGAAGATGGACAATGAGGTGCAGAAGTATGAATATAAGGCAGTACACATCAAATGAGAAGATATGAAAATAGTTGTATTGGTAATTAGACTCTTACCAAAGTATAATCCCAAACCCTGCTATTGCATTAGATGATGTACCTATGCCATGCTTGAGCGCTTCTCTAAACGCAAGGCATGTTATGACCGGAAACAATGTAGGTTGAACCTTGAGAGTTTGAGGAGTAAGAATATGTGAGACATATAAGAAAAGGACATGTATGCACTCAGATATGGTTGTGATGAACACTCATGAACACTTACACTGAAGGAAGCGTTGCCCATTAGGCCTAACATACGTTGTCCCATCATAACTTTCTGATCCGGTAAGTTTGGTAATGAACCTACTAACTCTTCAGCTGTTTTCTTCCCCAATGCCCGATTCGTTTTAATGTATTCATATATAATCATTAAAGTAGATTGCGGTTTGTTCTCGGGTACTTTCATGCCAAGTTGTTTTCGTACGTCAATGCAAATGTCAAGTGATTCCTGATAATTCTGTAACGCCTCTTGTTGATACAGTATCTTTGTTTCATAGGCTTTAAACTTGTCAGTAATTGGTATGTCCTTACTCATAATTTCATTTATATGCGCATTCATTGTATCATAGTCTCCCTGAATAAAGCAAGCCTTTGCCTCTTCACTGCATAGTCTGAGCATTAACTTAAAGTCAACATCCCAACCATAACCGAGATATTTCCTTCCCGCAGCAAAGAATTCCACAGCAGTATCAAAGTCTGTATTCTCCATTGCCTTCATATAATGTGGAATGATATAAAAGATGATTAGTAACCATCCACTTTGCAATACATACAACAACACGATATATCCAACTAATCAAACAATAATAAAACTCACCAACAAACCAGCAGCAAGATTTTCTTTTGCCAATTGTTTCCGATCTTTAATGCTTAACTGTTTACTGCCACTACCACCAGAGGAAGTACCATCTATCACACCACCCGTACTTATACTTGTAGTACTAACATCTACTATACTTGCCAACGCTGCAGCTCCTGATCTTGATGATTCTATTAGGCTATTATCTGGTACTATAATTTGAGGCGTTGGGATATAATGTAACGGAGAAGTTATTGCACTAATACTACCAACACTCTTAGTTGCATCTGGCAATACACCTCCAGTTTGTGGTTCATCTTCATAGTGTATCCCTAATGTATCATGACTATCATCTGAATCATCAGCACCACATGATGGTGGAGATATGATACTCTTCTTTGCTGCATTAGTATTTGTATCAGTGACCGCATGAACTGAAACTTCTTCTTCTTTTCCTACAATGCCTAAATCCATTATTGTTCTTCGTCTCTACTGTTGCTGCTATGACTATTGTCTGAAACGATTAGCATCAGCAGTTCTCGCTGTCGTCGATGCACAACTTAAAATAAATATCCTGCCGAGCATGTGCTTTAAGAAATTTTTTAGAAGATCGAGTGCGTCCCCCCTGCCCACTTACTAAATTAACAATGACCTGCGAATGGCAGAAAGAGACACCACACACACAGGTGATTGCGCCTGCCTCTTCATATCTCTTGGATATGATTGGCGTTGTGGGGCTTTGCAAGTAAAGGTCATATGGATATGATGATTTATGTGAGCCTTTGCTTGTGATCGTTGAGCAGAGTGAGATAATATTGTCAGACACATGATATGCTATGATATGAACACAGACACAATTGCAAATAAGATGCTCTTTAATACCTCGAATCCAAATATAATGTGGATGATAACGATACTTACCATATGTATAGATTCAATCTCTATGGTGATATATCAGTCAATCTCTGTCGATGTGATTAAGATATGATCCAATCCTAGTCTCCATCTGATATTTGTATGCTTTGCTGGTGGACTATTGTCTGATCATATGAGAAGAATACTAGTAATATACATTGATATGTGAACTGTGGATTGAAATAAAGCTCACATTAAACATGCTGCGGGTCAGGATATCTTCTTGCTTTATCTTCTTTCGCGGACAGAATAATGTATACCCTTTTGGTGTATGTTATTACCTCCAGTTTCAATGCAAAAGTTTTAGTACAAGTATTTGGATACACGTTGCAAATGGAAGAACTTTATAAGGATCGAGTAGCCGCAGATTTGATTTATCGTCTATTTGTTAGAATCTATGGAATAGAAATATAAGAGATCGGATTAGTTGGTAAGTGGGTAGAATTGGAATTGAAATCGAATAAGAGAACAAAAAAAATGACACATGATATGCACAACTCGAAGAGACTTACATCGAATAAGGGTGTTTCTTACATGTCTATCTCTCCCTCCATATATACCCGAACAGGTCAAGTACTGACGAATGATAAAGGTACTTATTACTACTATAAGTTATTCAATGAATTGTCAATAGATACTTATAGCCGCCGGAGTAATAAAAGTAAAGGATATACTCCGCTGTATCCTCATTCATTAATCGAGTCGGAAGCTTTGTTACACGATTGTTATTACATATACAATGTATCTAATATACCATGTAATCAACTGATGGGTTCCTTCTTCTGTTCCCAAAAGTAGTGGACTGGTGTTAATGCAAGTTAAAGCAGTATTGAGATTGTGATCACATCTCCCTGACCTTGATAACTGAGACTGAAGGAGCGGATCCTAGTGGAGAGGAAACTATACCATCAAGTGTATGGCAAATATCTCCATCGACTACATATAAAGTCTCCGCAGACCAACTTCATCCAAATATCTAATACTAATGTGGGATAGGCTATGTTGATTATTGAAAAGGAGAAGGGCTATCATTGTTGTCTTGTTTTGGGTTCTGGTTCATATTTTATTCTTTGCAAAGATATTCGGATTGACTTTGTATGATTAGAGGTAGATGACGAAGGATATGTAATAGCAGCGTCTCCTCATCTATCACATTGAGGGCGCAATTGCTCAATACCAAGATTGAGAGCGAGAAAAGTGCAGTACCGTTATCCTTAGAGGGAACACAACGTAACCCTCTTGCCTTTTCGAAGTTCAAGCTGATAATAGTGAAAGTCAGCAGTATATGTGTAGCCTTATACAATATGAAGAAATCTGAGGGAGACCATAGAGGAGGAGGAAGTGGAGATGGAGACGGAGGAACAAGTAGTAGTAGTGGATGCAAACGAAAACAAGGTGATGATGAGTCGAAAGAAGATGAGAAAATCGACGATGAAAGTGCAACAAACCAACATGAAGAGATAGGAGGAGGAGGAGATCAGGAGGAGGACTCAATTCGACTGGGACCGAGGATCACCGTCAGGACAAAGACATGTGATGGGGGTTCTTCTTCTTCTCAAATCCAAGAGACAGAATCAGAGGCTGGCGCTACTTCAGAGGAAACAGAAGGCAATAACAATAACAATAGAATGGATGCCTTTGCTAGGTATAGTCCTGATAACACAAGGAGAACTCGAGTATCTACCGAACAACATATAAGTACATTTTTGGACAATAACAACTATCAGGATGAGCAACGACAAAGAGGTAGAGGAAGATAGAGGAGGGGAGGAAGAAAGTGGGAAGCACAGTTTTGAGTTAGCTAGGCTTACCAACAGAATTTCATCTATTGCAGCTTTTACTTTCTTTAGTAAATGAAGAAGGTATGACATACAATTTTGATGAACATGTTTAGATATACGAAATTATTGGTTATATTAATATGAAATACCAATTCCTTTATCCAATTTCAATCGAGTGAGTTATAGCAGGTTATAGCTAGGATACATCGAAACTGAAATAAAGAATAACGTGGATATCTTTTCATCTATACTTCTTTAGTGGCACACTTTAATCTTCTATGCAACTTTCTTCACAAAATACAACAACTTCTTCTTTTCTATATCCACATACTCAACACAGATATACCACAAAACACTCCCATCTCTTTCCCCTTAAAACTGATCAAATCCCATTCCTAAAGGCATTCTGAAAGTCCTCTACAGTAATTGTAACCTCCTCAGGCAATACAATTGGCATCCTCATAGCCATAGTAGGGCTCATTGTTGCCATATCATTACCAGCCGCGGCAGCCTTCTTCCGTACCTCCATCCTAATCGAGTGTACCAGATCATCAGCAACACGTCCATTCCGTTCAACACGCCAATCTTCTCCCATACTTGATATGGCATCGGCAATGTAACGTGCGGTTAATCCCTCCCCGAGTACATATCCCTTCATGCCCAACTTAGTGGCTACCATACGTGCCAATTCAAATGGCGTAGGATCGGGCAATTCCATCCTCAAGAGAAAGCCTCCCTTGAACCCAATATCAGACGATACGATACGTTGCAAGTCTAATGCATACCCAGCCAATATAATCAAAGGATCCCCGGTGGGTAAAGCCGTCGAGGCAAGTACCTTAAGTGCCGCGGGTCCATGATCTTGACTCCCCTGTCGTCCGTGAGATGGTAATAGATTATAAATCTCATCCACAAACAATACACCACCCCTTGCACGTTCCAATACTGCCTGTGTCTTTTCAATAGTACGTTCTTCAGATCGGGCATCGACTAATTCATTCCGTCCAACTTCGATATATGATTCAGTGGGTACGGCACCAATTTTATATAACAGTGGCAAGAGTAATCGAGCGGCATATGTCTTACCACATCCGGGATTACCCGTTAAGATGAAATGTCGGGGACGGTCCGACTCGCCTGGCTTGAGTCCACGTTGATTATCAACCTCGATGGTACGACGTAATCCACGAATCTGATTCTTAATAGCATCTAATCCGATAATTTCGGATAGCTGAACCTCAACTGGATCATCGGGGGGTACGAGGGAGTCTTCAATTTGTTTCACTTCATCTTCCTCGATGGACTTTTGTTCTTCCTCTCCTGCAATCCGGACCTAAAGATTTGTATGGTTTGGGTGTAGAGAGTGTAGAGGAGATTTGCAAAAAGTGAGCATAAGATGTGCACAAAAAGTCTCCAATCCCCAGGACATATCAAACTTTAAAACAAACAAACTCACCTGATCCATCAATGCATCCAAATCATTACACCGTTCAGGATCAATACCACTACTATACATACTACTAGGATGATTCTCCTTAACATCCATCAAAAAACTTAATAACACTTCTAAATCTTCCTGAACAGTATCATGTGATGTCATTTGTCGTGTCATTTCCTTCTCGACACGTTCACATCGTGACTTGGCACCTTCATATATCTCTTCATCGTTTGGTGGGACAGATTTGCCTTGTAGTAAGGCTACGACATTGTTGGATGCTCCATCGGCTACTGCTAAATCTAATGGTGTATTGGAATCATTATTCTTCTGCCGGGCGGCTTCGGGATACGCATGATATAACGCCTCGACTACCTCAATAGGTGCATTATAATGTGCAGCATAATGCAATGGTAAATTACCATGATTATTCTTCTGCGCCGCACCCTCGGGAAACACTTGTAATAATAATTTCATACAATCTAATGGCCCCTTCTTCCAGGCCGTAAAGTGTAATGCTAAATTACCATAATTATTCGTCATACTTGCCGCTTCAGGGTAGGCTTCTAATAATCCTTCAATAACTTCCACAGGGGCACGGAATGACGCGGCGGAATGTAATGGTAAGTTACCACGATCATTTTTACGACGTGCCTCGTGTCGGGTTCGGGGATCAACACACCATGATAATGCTGCCTTCCATCCTTTGGCTAATTCATGTAAATCTACATATTCTGGATTACTCATTGGTGCTGAGTTGGATATACGTTCTCCTCCTCCACCGGATGAACTTTGTCTACTTTCTTTTGATGATGATGGTTGTACTACATCTGGTTGTTGTGATGATTGTTGATTGTATTCTGGATGATCTTTTGTACCAGTAACACCCTCACGGATACGACGTGATGCGCTTGTTATTCCGTCCTCGGCGTTCATTATTATATTGCAATTGCTATTTTATAAGAGTATACTATCAACTCAGTCTAATAATGAGCCTAGGCTGGTATGCTGTAGTGTTGCAATAGGGCGGATCATGGTCATGAGCCGCCATTTTCAATTTTTGATGTGACTGAGAAATATCTAAACGGAAATGTAGGCTTGCGGGCAAGCTGTTTCGCCCGCTTTTGGCAGAAGGGTATAATAGGGATATACCTTAACCAAGGCGGGCCCAAGCGGGCAAAGCCGACCAAATATGCCCGCTATTCACAAGCTAAGAAAAAGTTTGACAAAAAGCATTGTTGAACGACTATCATACTAGCTCCTCTTTCACGGCTACATCTCAAACAACTGCTATTTGTATTGTCATGATAGACTTCCCAACAATAGAATTAGAAACTTGTACTAACTTTGATAAAGGTCTTGTATTATTTGCATCATTTTGTGCTATACTTGTTGCAATTAAACAAATTAAAAAATACATTGATAGTAAAGATAAGATTGCAGAGAAGGAAGATTAATATTACAACAAGCTGATAACAGTATAAAGAGAAGAGAATAATAATGACAGATACAACATTACATGAATTGTGTAAAGGCTTTGGTGCTCTTTTGAGCCGTAGTAAGGTATGTTTTTATTATTGCAATAAAGTTGATGTCAACTTTTTTTTGATGTTTTTGCACACATCATATGCTCACATTTTATATACTAATATTATAATCACCTCTCAACAAAACAATAATATAGACACCGCAATTTCCAGAGGAAGCAGCCCGAGTAAATGATCGTGGTAATCTACCACTACACGCCGCATGTTCATTCCAAGCCACACAAGATGTAGTAGAATCACTCCTCAAGGCATACCCGGCAGGTGCGTCACAACCAAATGGCGTAGGTAATCTACCATTACACCAAGCAGCCATGTGGCAAGCTGAGGCATCTACAGTTGAAATCTTATTATTACACCATCCAGAAGGTGCGACATGTCGTAATCAATATGGATCATTACCATTACACATGGCAGCATCAAATCAAGCATCTGTCGATGTTGTAAAGTTATTAATTGAGGCATATCCCGATGCATTACATTTACAAAATGATGATGGTATGACACCAATTGATTTAGCATTGGCAGATGATACCTCGGCTTCTGAGGCTATTATTGCATTATTAGAGGGTAGGCCACCACCACCTGAATTGAATAAACGACAAAAGGCTGAAAAGTTTATGGAACGTGCCGATGCATTAGAACGTAAGTTAAATTCATTACGGGGTAGTGGTGGACGACAGGGACGTGATTTTAAAGATGCTGTAGCGGCTGTACGACGATTAGCCGATTGTTATCCCCAAGCTTTATATTCGGCTGGTATTGACCCGAATGAATTAGAAATTGCATTAAGTAATGCCATGGTTGATGGTGGGAATATGGGTCGACGAGGTGGTAATGCCGGTGATGCGGCACGGAAACAACAAATGGCAGTTGAGAATGCTATATTGGACGCTGTGAAGAAACGTAGTAAGAATAAGAATAATGATACGTTGGACCCAAGTGGGATGGAGGAACGGGATGATTTGGGTGTTAGGGATCGTGTTGAGGATTTAATTTCGAGTATTGTTGGATTGGAACATATCAAGTGTCAGGTGAGTAGATATTGTTTCTTGTGGATATGTTTATTGTAGATATGGGTGTTGTCTGTTGCAGGGCTATTATTCGGTGTGTACATAAATCATACACTAACATATCTTGTGCACATTTCCTTTCCAAAACATACAATAGATTCGTGGTCTACGTCGTACCACTGAAATCTGTGATCTTCGTGAATCACTACTTCCTGATCATGGCAATGGTATCCGTGGCCTATCTCCCGCCATGCTTGGTGTGACCTTATCTGATGAAGCTGGACGACCCCGTGCTCCTCACATGATCTTCTTTGGTAATCCAGGCACAGGAAAGACCGCCGTGGCCCGACTCCTTGCCAAGGTATATCACGAGCTTGGTATCCTACGTAAGCCCAAGTTCTTGGAAGTTGAACGTATGGACTTAATCGCCGCTGATCAACGTGGTACCATTGCCAAAACACGTGAAGTCCTCGAGGAGGCACGGGGTGGTATCCTCTTCATCGATGAGGCATATACACTTGGCATGACATCGAAACGTTCTCGTGCCGAGAATGCAGGAAATGATGCCATGAATGAGATTATGAGAAGTATTGATACTGACGAGGCTGGGAGGGATTCTCCGTTGGTTATTCTAGCAGGTTTCCCAACCGAGATGAACCTATTCCTTGCTCGTCATGACGAATTACGACGTCGGTTTGATGTTACATTTGAGTTCCCAGACTATACATGTCAGGAACTTGCTGAAGTCTTTGTAGATCTTGTTCATGCCAAGGGATTTTACCTTGACGAGACTATTCGTGTGGACTACATTGCCAAGCTACTATCGAAGCAGACAGATGCGCCTTGGCGTAGTGAGCGGAATGGACGTGTTAGTGAGATGCTGTTAGCGGGAGCAAGAACGGAAGTACGAAAGCGTATTAGATCAGCACAGTTTGAGGAACAAGAGGTGGATCCTCAACTTATTTTACGGGTGGATATTGAGACTGCTATGATGCATGATCTCAAATAGAAATAGATAGTGATTTTAGTTGTTTAGTGGAGATGTATAGATGGGAGCTATGTTGTTCGTTGTAAATGTGCTTATCCTACCATCTGAGTTGAGTGTAGTCTTTGTTCATAGTTTATCTTAAAGACTCGTATTACTTTAAGGTCGGCTTGTGAGTCAAATCTTTTCTCCCCATTGTGAGCATATCATATGTCTGATTATTTGTTCCCCTTTTATTGGCGCCCGTATATAGAACAATCTTTTATTGCCAAAGAAACATAGCAGGAGTATACCCCAAGACGACCCCTTCTTCTCTGCTGCCTGGGTTCTTATTCTCAACCTCTCCTTCTTTGGCCATCCAGGCTTGTCTTCTTTTTCTCAACCTTCTCACTAACAAGAAAATCATCCCTTTTGCTTTGCTTTTACTTTTGTTGCTGCTTATTACTATCAATTGTTATTGCGTATACTACTGTTTTATATTTTATGTCAGTTTCATATCATACTATTGGCAAGATGCATTCCTGCATACCATACAGAGACGAGCTTGTTGGGCCTATCCAGTCTTAAGAAGGAGAGGACAGATACCGTATGCAGAGTTGGTCTTGCTTGTAGATTATCTCTGCCTCAGGCAACCCTCTGACTAAATGTCTTCATATATCTTAACAGTAGGCTTAGGAGATGCTGCTTTTGAATATCTAGTCTATTAAAGCAACGATAAGCTCTCTCAAAGGCTCTCATATAAAAGGATACCGGGATACCATCATGTTGTTCGAGTTTAAGTAACCTTAGTTATCTTCAGTACGTTACACTCTAGAACAAAGCTGTTACTACCTGCCATTCACAAATATATCCACCAAGTTAAGTGATGATCTGTTATATCTTCGAAGATGGGTTTATAACACAACAACTAATCGGTATCCTAGGCAAGCCTTTGCTTTTCCTCCTTTTCAAAGAGTTCTGCATACTCTCTTGTGTTCTTTCCAATGACTCTTCTGATATATCCAGAATAAGTGTGAGAGAGTTGGCAATCATTTTGTTGGAGAATTGAAGGATAGAAGTAAGAGTGCATATCATATACATGTCACATGCACAAATCACACTGTACAAAGTAATATCAAAACAATCATGCAACATGCACATTGAACAGATAAGGAAGATTGTGAAGACGTGCTCTTACCTGACAATCCTTTCCACAATAGTAGGTCACTTGACAGACTTGACATTTCTTCAGCCGGCCAACCAACGATTGAGGCTTTCCACATTTTGCACACTATCCATATCATTTTTCATTTGGTTGGCAGTACGAATTCCTCCGGGGCCTATATATGATGTAGGTAGCCCAGTAGGATTTGTAACACCTTGTGATTTAGAAACCTTGCACTATCACGCTTTGCTGCTATTTTGTGAGCACTAACTTCGTTGTCTCTGAAGAAGATGAGTGTTGATGTTTTGACGGATTGTATCCTCCAAATCTGATTTCTTTATTGGATCTATTATAACGCATACATCATTCATCATTTTTTTTGCTCTATCTAAATTGTAATAATATATACCTAGTGTCTGCTTTGAATCAATATCTCCTTGGATGTGGATGATAGGACAAAGCTTATTGATCTTTGAGAGCTCTTTAAAGATATTTTTGCCATTTGCATTTGTTTTTAAAAGTAATTAGGTATATAAATTTTGCATTCTGCTTTACTCTCAGGAACGACCATACCACAGTGACAGCACCGCTTCCCGTCTGCTCAGCGAAGTTAAGCACTGTCGGGCCAGGTTAGTACTACGGTGGGGGACCACGTTGGAATCCTTGGTGTTGTTCTTTTGCTTTTTTACCTTTTGAACATTTATCGGTAAGATCTCGTGCACGCTCATTATCCCTGTCCTATGTAATTTGCTTTATCATACTTAAGAAGTTATGAACTCTACATAGAAGTTATATCTGATAGAGTTTCTTTCCTCTCTATTAGCGGAAAGGGAAATGAAGAGAGTCTACTCATAGGTTCGATTTCCCTTGAGAGTCTTTACTTTGCTTGTGAGAGAATTAGAAACATTCTCGTGCTTCATGTAGCTACATAGAGTTTAAGATACGTCACTGTAAAACCTAAGAGAAGACTAAATATAATATAATTGATAATCTACACATATATAGGTGTAACACATATCACTCATCACCATGGTAGTCATCTTCTTCAAAATCTTCATCAGTGGGGAGATTGCATAAGGTACGAAGTGTTAGTCTCCGAACAAGACTACCTTCACAATGATCTCCATTGGCAATATCACTAACTCTCTTCTTATTCTTGCCAGCATCTGCCAAGTTGGGTGCAACATATCCCTTTCCACTTGGTGCTTCTCTAAACTCCTTCCCCGGACTCCATGTACAAGTTGGGGGTGGATCTTTACCATTTACAGCCTTCCATCCATCTTTGGGAGCTCTTGAGGGGTTGGTTGTACTACTCTCTCCCACTTTGCATGAGTACAGCACATTCGAATAGTCAACACAAGATGTAATTGCCCAAGTTGATCTCAATAGATATAGCCCATAATCTGCTCCGTAACCGGCATCGTCATTATCTTGTGCTTCCTTAACATACATGACTTCCTCCTCACCCAAACCAATGTCTTCGTCCATTCGGACGTAGATTCCGTTAATGTCCTTATTACCTGCTCCTTCAACCAATACATGTTCCTTTTCATCTGGTGATTGCTTCTCCAACATCTCTTCAATATCACGTAGTGCCTTCTCAATGATTGATGTTTCAACAAAGCCACATTTACGAACGATGTTATTCAAATAGTCTGATTTGATATATGCCAAGTTGATATTAGACACTAATTCCTTGCCCGTTTCAATATTGTTATCTACATCTTGTTTAACCCATGTATTGAGTATGTGAAACATTGTGTGTTCATCGACATCCATATCTTGATCACATATGATTGCACGGATTGATTCTTTGTTGAGGAAAATGGTGCCTCCTTCTAATAATGTCGTCAATGGAGAGTCTCTCAAGTAGCTAGATATGGAAAGTAGAGACAAAGGGCATTGTTGTGAGCAAGGGAAGCATGATATGTTGGCGGCGGCAGCAAACAGATACAGATATACTTACTCTAAACAATATTCCATCAACTCATCATGACTTGAACTAACAAATGACATTCGTTCCGTAACAATTGGTAACCGTTCCTTACTAGAAATACATTCATCAAATGCTGCACATACCAATCTTGGCATTTTATTCATTAATAGTCTTGCTGTCCTATTCGAATGATCTTCTAATGAGTTTATCTTGTAGATCCTTCCGAGTAAATGAACCTGGACTAATGTCCGGATGTTGGTTTCACTTTCTTCCTTCTCGAGTGTTGGGGGTAAGGATCGTGTGGCTAGGAAGTGAAGTGTTGCTTGTATGGCTGGGGACGTGGCGAATGGCAACTCTACTCGAGACTGTTTCTTTTTGTTATTCATTCTCTTGCTCGGTGATAACACCCCATCATCACCTAACCGAAGACTATTATCCAAGACATCATCATCTTCTTCTTCTTGTTGTAAATCCATTTCCAAAATCTCTTCTACACTTGTACAACTATCACGAAAATCATCATCACTTCTTCTTCTTGATGGACGTCTCTTCTCATCTTGTGCTGCTGCTCTTCTATCATAAGATGAGGATGATGGATAGAACATACTCTCAAATACTTCACTATATATGCACACCCAACAAATAACTAGGTGCATCCACCACAACATTATCTAATCCACCAACTAATTGTACATCACATAATCCCTTCTTACTTAAACTATCCAATATGACCGTTTCTAATGAATCTTCCTTCTCAAAGTCTAAACTCTTAGTTGATGCATTTGTTGATGATAAGATTGCATTAACACGGATATGTTTTACCATGTTATTACATTTACCGATACCACCGATGTTATTGAAGGGATCACCTTGTGTGGCGCGTGGATCGGAGGGGTTGACATTGAAGGAAGTTCCGCCGCCACGTCCTAATCGGAATGATTGACGGTTACGTCTTGACATGTTTCTTTCCATTAGGTACCGTCCTTTGTTCATATCATTTGTTGGTGAGTATAAGGGTGTTGGTTTATCAGTGTTTGATCCATCTTCTACTGAGTCGGCACCCCATGATACTGAATTGGATAGATACAGCGATATAATAATAATGGAGATGGAATTTAGTTGAAAGTAGTAAAAGAGCATATCTTATGCATAACATGCAGCAAATCATATTAAAACGAACAACATACAAACTCACCAGCTCTATTTGGTGGTTTCTTATTATTATTCTGCACAGCTGTAGGGAATGTATTCCTACTCTTATACTCTTTATTTGTACTATGTTCACTACTTATTTGTAAATCGGAATCACTATCATTAAACTTGGATGAATTTGATTTACTACCTTTTAATCCTAATCCTTTTAGTATGCCCCCTATACCACTTTTGTTACTGCATGAAGAATAGGGTATAATGTAAAGTGAAGGAGAAGAAAGATTAGTGTTTATATTTCAATGTATGCCGTGTGCATAAGTTATACTAAGCAAACATTATAGAGACACATCTTCTTCTTTCTTACCTAGATGCAGTACTGCTAGCAGCACTATTCGTACTATTCCTACCACCACCCGTACTAGTACTATCAATCATTTCACTACTAGAATGTCGTCTGAAGAATCTACCACCTCTCTTCGATTTACTATCATTAGAATTATCAGAAGAATTAAGATTGGATGTAGATGAATTTAATATCTCTTCGCTTGATGCACCTAATAATTTTGATGCTTTGGAGGTACCCTTTTTAATGCCTAGGTCACGTTTGCCTACATCTTTTGATGATAGACCTCTACTTGATTCTGATCGATTGTTATTATTGCTACTGCTCATATTATGTCTTCAGAGTTTAGTTTGTTTGTATGCCTTTGAGCATGAGATATCGCTCGAGCAGACCAGCGGATAAAGTATTGACTTATTAAATATATCTCAGCATATGATAGTGTTAGTATACTGCAATGGAGACGTAATTCCGCCGCGCTAATAGGGGCTATTGATTGATATCAAAGAGGCTAGCAAATCGAGGTATCTGCAAGATACTGTTTTTATGAGAGTAAATTTTATTTTTAGCAATCTTCTCCTTCAACGTCATCGAGCCTAGCACACGCTCCTATCTCTCCGACGGCAGCCATAGCGCGGCGTACTTGCTCTCTCCTTTCCATAATATACCATGAAACGTTGCAATACTAATCGGCTAGCAATCCTTGCGGTAGCGGCGCTGTATCAAAGCGGCGTCGACGCCTTTACTACCCCATTTTCACAAGTATCCACATTGCAACAACTAACACAAGATAGGAGTGGACCACTTCTCAAGGCTATAAATGACAACGAGGAAGATATCTTACAACAACAAGCTGAGCAGTTCATCAATCCGCTTGATCAATTCTCTGAACCAATAATTACAGCAGCAACATCAACCTTATTAGCAACCTCACTCCTCTTCACAAATCCACTCCTACCAACCCCCGATGCACAAGCTATTGCTACTGAATCACAAGCCTCAACACAATCCAAAACAGCAACCTCCATCGAAATTGATCTAAGTAATACTGCATCCTTAACACGCAAGGCATTCATCAATCGTGACAAATTAACAAATTATCTAATTGATAGTTTTAAATCATTCAAGCCGATATTAGATTTATTATCTGATTCGGATACAGTGACTGTTATGCCACCCGCTGATATTAAAGGTGCTGTTAATAATGCATTGTCCAATGGTGATGCACAGTTTATTGTAAATGGTGAATCAGTCGATGTACGTATCGAGTCTGTACCAGGTGTTGTTATTGTAAAAGTCATCAATCCAGCTATACCCCGCTTGCCTTTCCTAAAGGATGGCTCGGCATCCTTAAAATTCGTCGATGAGATAGTAGACGTTGCACCAGCTGAATTAGAAAAGACTGCAAGAGAGGTACAATCGATTGAAAATTTCTTAACATGGGGTAGTTATTCGAAACCACCTCTTAGTTATAAAGGATCATCATTAGATTATTGGTTATCTTCAAAATTTGTTATTAATGGAGAGACAATTAGTTTAGGATCATTGGGTGAAATGACTAATTCCGAAGTGGTTGTATTAACTTTAGGGACGGGTGTTGGATTAGCATATGCAAGTAGTTATTCATATTATATGAAGTTACAACGAGAACAGGAAGAGAAGGATGCTGAGAAAAAGAAGAAAATGGCAGAGAAAAAGAAGAAGGCTGCTGCTGCTAAGAAGAAGCAGGCTGTTGCAAAGAAGGATGATGCTGATGCTCCTGTTGAGAAAAAGGTTGAAACGAAGAAGACCGAGTCTAAGAAGGAGAGTGTGAAAGTGGAGGTGAAGAAAGATACACCGCCGACACCAGTGAAGAAGGAGGAGTCATCTGGGGAAACTGATACCAAACCAAAGGGGAGAAAACGAGATGCAATTAAGAATATCTTTCGAAAGGGTAAATAAGAAGGGTATATTGATCACGGGGGAGATGGGGAAGTTCTAGTATAATGAGCATATGATATGCTCACAAATGGGGGAATAGGTTTGACTCTTGAGCTAGTCTTGACAACACGAGGCTATCTTCAGATCAACATGTATACATAGGGAAAGATAAAGAATTGAAACAGCTAAATGTCTTTTGGTAATACACACATACTGGCTATGGCTATAGTCGCATAGTTAGGACAATCTAGTCTCAAGGGATTCGAACCTGCCTGCTCTAGACTTCCAACTTATAAGCTCATAACTCGATGACGACTAAATAACTTTGATGCAAGTAAAGTAACAAGTACAGCTACATTCATGATAAGTAGCTTGAGGATGCAAAAGGATAGCTAAAACGATAAAAGGATAAAAAAGCAAAAGAACAACACCAAGGATTCCAACGTGGTCCCCCACCGTAGTACTAACCTGGCCCGACAGTGCTTAACTTCGCTGAGCAGACGGGAAGCGGTGCTGTCACTGTGGTATGGTCGTTCCTGTACACGAAGAAGAAAGAAAAATTTATATAGTAATTTTAGTATCCTTCCTTTATGAGATACTAATCACTGTCTACCTCTCCTTTCTATGTTTGATATATCTATCATCCATCAAAGCCTAGCACTAAACGTCCTTTCATCCCTACTGCTAAGATATGAGATTTCATTAGGTCGGAGTTGAGTCGAAATGGGATTGCCTAAGAGAGATCTACGAAGGCAAGACCTTTTCATCTCTGCATATCATCTCGGTATCTTGCCCTCCTCCTGCCTAAGATGCTCCTCTTCTTCAGCATATACAGGATGAATCTTGCCATTATACTAGGATCTACTGTCATAAAATACAAATCACTATACAGAAGAACAACTAAAATAAAGCAAAAGAACAATCAAAATGAGTACAAACAACACTAAACTTTTCTATGTTGAGCATCGAGTTACTAACAAGCAAGGATGGGACGCTTTCGTCAACTACAACTACTTTAAGATCATGGCCGCCGAAGATATGACTATTGATAAAGGTAATTGTATATCCTGTGTACTTCTCTCTTCATTGCTATTCCAAACTAAGCATCATATCTAATCATCATAGGTCTCAATCATCCATCCCGGGAGGGGAACTTGAGCATACTTTCATGCTCCGACTTGACCGGCACCTTTACCGTGTGTGTATGGCAGGTACCGAGTGACATGACAAAGCAGGGATTTCAAGAGTTTATCGACCGATTCTGTCGATTTACCGCTGTAAACACTGTATACTCGGTACAGAATATCATCGGGAATAGACTTAGTCCACGTAAGTTTATGCCTCTTTCACTTTCCGATGAATTTGTTCACATCATATGCTCAAACTCTTATCATATATATTGTATGTTGTCACCAGGTTTATATATTCAAGACTTTATCAATGCTGCACGTAATAAGCCTCGGGTACCATACACTGATCGAGAGCAACTCTGGTTTGTTCATCACGACATTCGAGATAATCAAGGATGGGAAGCCAACCTAAACCAAATGACCGCAGCTATTCGAAAGGATTGCAAGACGCCAAGCGATGTAGGTAAAGTTCTCCCTCTCGATGGTATGAGTGGATTCCTCTCCCTCTTTCTTGATGATGATACTGTTGTTTGCATTGGCGGCTGTCCCGCTGGCACAACAAAGGATACATATCAAGCCTTCATTGATGGGTTTGTGAAGGGTACAGCCGAAAATACTGTTTACCAACTCAACCCCGAGTTATGCCAAGGCATTAACAATTGCAGTGAAGATAATTGGAGCCAAGACTTTCTTGCCTTGGCAAAGATGAAGGGTGATGAGGACACTCCAAAGACTGTCCTGGTAGTACAGGAAGGTATTCGTATCAAAAGCCAGTAGAAACTCCCTTGCCTTGTCTTGCCCATTGGAATGATAAATCTCCTGTTGAATACTTTCTGCTCACTAAAATAATAAACTAAGGCTGTAGCTACACCTTGATTCTAATTCTTCTGTTTCCTCTTTACACGCTCAAGGATATCGGGCCACAATCCTCCCCATCTTGCTCGACGTGCGGCACTGTAAGATCCCGGCGCAGATCGAGCACTCCATCCCTTGCTAACTTTCTGACGAGTTATTCTCCCTTTTGTTCCATCGAATAGATTTTGACGTTCTTCAAACCAATCGTCTTCGTCAATGTTATTCTTCTTGGGACAACTACCACCACAACCTGCCGAGCAGTAATCTATTAATACATGCCCCTTCTTCTTCAGGGGTGCTCGGATCAACCGACCCCAGCCCTTTCTACGATCATCGCCGATTAACATTTCCAAACCTAGCCTGTCGACATTCGAATCAAGGAATGCATCTTCTACCTCGACTGCTTGCTGAAGGGTTTCAAATGATTGATCTAAATGATGTGTATCATATGTCTCAATTTCTTCTTGGCCATTACTATCCTTGCCGTTCATAGCATTTAGACGTTTCTGGTTTAGTCTCTTCTTCAACTCTTCTTTCTTCAGTTGTTGGCCGTGATAAACCGATTCGGACATCATATCCACAACATCTATCTCATCTAACAAAGCCTCCTCGCTGTCGACCGCCGCTTCTAATGAGCTGTCGTGTAAGTCAGGGACTCGCTTCTGTAACACAAGATATGTAAATTTCTCTCCCTTCTTACGACTTGTACCTCCAGGAAATTGGTGAACAAAACTGCAGAAGGAAGTGCCAAACACATCAGTTTGTGCCATCGTCGATGAATCCTTGTTTGGTGACTCATTAGATCTGTCTTCTTGTTGTGAATCAATGTTGTAAAACTCTCGCTCATCATCGACATCACTATCATCATCGATGTCCTCCTCGTCCGAATCACTATCTAGATCCTCACTATCCATGTACTCGAGCATGGCCTTTAACTCATCATCAGATATATCATCCCCATCTCCAATCATCATCTTGAGCTCATCTTTATCGGATTCACTCAAATCCTCCCATCCATCTAGAATATCTCGTAAGTCACTATCTTCTCCAACTTCTCCTTGGTTTTGGTCGTCACCCTTGCCGCCTTCATCTTCTTCAACTGATTCATTTGGTTCAGCAGCATGATACTTTGCAAATCGAGTATTACGCTTGATGTGATTTCTCTCATGACGTGACATTGGACATGACCCGTTGTGTGTGCATGGTGCAATTACATGACATTCCTCTGGCCAGATGTCTTCGTCTACGTCAGTCAGCGCTTCACCCTCTTCGACAACAGCACTATCTCCACTACTTTCATCATCGTCCTTGGTTTCCTCCTCGGCATCTACCTTCATCTCTTCCATTGCCGCAGCTGCCACAGCCTCAGCCTCTCTCTTTCGTTTCTCCTTAATTTCAGGTGGAGGACAACACTCCAATAACATACTACGAACACTCCGTAGTATACCAAACCCATCAGGTGTGCCTGGCTCCACGAATACTAATATACCATTGGGTGCTAACTTTTCCCATAATAATGTTGCCGCTGCTAAGCTTGATGGAACATTTGGTAATTCTGATAATGTGTAGGAACATAGTATTAAATCAAATGATCCTTGTTTATGAGATGATGTGGTAGTAGACTGCTGTTCCTTCTTCTTTTCCTTTGTTTTACGTCGCTGTTCATCCAACTTTGATTGCCAAGGCAATGGTGGTCTATCATCCTTAACAACATTCATTTGATCTGAATAGAATGATGACGTATCAACAATACTCTCACCAAAAGTTAATCTTGTTTTGGAATTTAGTTGTTTATTCCATGTATGTTCCCACTTTGATAAACGTTTACGTTGTCGTTCTAGTCTCTTTTGTGAGTGTTTGTCTCCACGTATTTGATTAATGGCCTTTTCATAATTGGCTAATTCTTCATCAAACATATCCTCATCAGATCTATTCTTTGATGTTTCATTATCTTCCCATGGTGCATCTTGCAGTACACTTGTTAATACTCGATCGGTAGTTTCTCTCATACTTTGACTTGCATCTATGGAATGTATCCATTCAATACCTTCTGTTGTTGTGCTACTGTCGCCTCCTCTACGACTAACACCAAACACATCTAACGCGGCAGCACCACTCGATCCAACACCACAACCAAAGTCCAATACCCTTTTAGGTTCAAAACATCTAGTTCTCTTCCCTCTCTCGTTACCATTCCCCGCTGCCGCTGGTGGAGGCTTGCCACCCAACAAACTCTGCACCTCACACAATACACGTTTCATAATTGAATAATTCGGTCCAAATCTATATTGTAAGTTGGATAATGATTGTTCAGCGTTATATCCCACTGGACGATGTTCACTACTATTTGTTGTTGATGACATATACTTTGATTTGATATGTGCGGCACTCTTGACTGATCTATTGTTTGTACCTACTGAAGAAGCACTGCCTCCTGAAGTTGCAATATCGTTGTAGTCAATATCACCCCAGTTAACACCTGCGGTATTGGTATTAGTTAATCCCATTGATAATGACAAGGCAACAGATGGATCATTACATAATGATTCAGCTGATACTGTCAACTTCTCAATTCTCTTCTTCTTACTCT
>Ga0214479_100264_pt1 | contig 34125 bp, 29 predicted proteins | sample M1_20Mar14CPVII9_5_FD_165054 | JGI IMG/M metagenome (GOLD analysis project Ga0214479, IMG submission 165054) | Marine eukaryotic communities from Monterey Bay, California, United States - M1_20Mar14CPVII9sort6BwellE14 | ecosystem: Environmental > Aquatic > Marine > Unclassified | place: USA...
TGTTGCAATATACGTTGGAAAAATTGCAATTTCACGGCTACGTATATTTTAGGCTACGAATTCCTATGTAGAAAGTGGTAAAATGCACGGGTAATATTACTAGAGTAACATTTCAACGATAAGATAGATATTATGATATATAAAGAATAAATCATTATCGGTATCCTTGTCATTTTTCTCAACTCTCATAAAAACTCATCAGCTATCGGTCAACCTCGGTCAACTCAATCAACTATCAACACCTCAAGCAAAGTTATATATCAGAATATATCATCTAATAAACTAATAACATACTCAATACATCACTCTTTATCGCTTTTTCGATCGGTGGTAGTCAATTGGCCATAGTCTTGATATTTATCGAATCAAAACAAAGATACGGAAAGAAGTACTCTCAAAAAAAAATTTAAACACATCATGGGTAATATTACTAGCAGCAGCCCAAAGGAATCTATCCCTACTGCCAAACAAGACACCAAATTAGACGTGGCATCTTCTATTGATCGTGGTGGACGGGATAGTTCTGATGAGCGTGTGGCGAAACGTCCAAGATTTGCAGACGCAGAGAATAATTATGTCACAGAGATGGAGGGTGCACCGAATGGCAGTTCGAATGCAGTAGTAGCCGAGGCTGTGCTAGCGACGTCAGAGCGAGAAACCGTTGATTTTATTGCCCAGCCTTCTCTAGTTGGTATGCCGGCATCCATTATTATAAAGATTATCCAGTATTCTACTTGCCCGAGATTTTTTGGAGGAAAGATGAGGACTGTTCCAGATTTTCAACCAGATATACTTGCACTTGAGCGGACATGTAAGACATTCAAGGACTTACTGGCAAACGACAAAACATGGGAGAAAATCGGCGGATGGGAGAGAGGAGACCATGAACATGCGCCTACTGCCCGAGAGAGAGCATTCATTACAATTTCATTACGCCATATTCGGAAATTCCAGAAGAGTACTGATAATCTATTGCTTGAGCATCTTGGTGGGGCAGATGGAATTCGTCGTATTGCAGCATTATTACTCATGAAAATTAGTGATCAATTTTACATGGATACTCACGGCAACTGCATTGATAGTGATGACGGTGAGAACAAAATCAAATTAGTGTTACGAGGTGATACAATTGATTACCTCGTTGAGGTTATTCAAGGTCATAAGAAGAGAGAGTAGAAAAACATATCAACATATCGATAACGATAATGATGAAAGCAGTACTCGGGATTGAGATTCGCACCAGTATAGATTGTGTTGAACACTTCATTACCCTCACAAACGTCTACTCCATCATCAGACTCGTCATCCTCAGATGAATCAGAATCATCATCCTCACCAGCTGACTCAGCATCATTCATCTCTTCGTCGTCTTGCTCCTCCCAACACAAGTTTATACCACTAACAGCGTCATCATCATTCTCATCAATAACAAAACTATTCAACTCCTCGAGTTCCCGGTTACCTTGGCCCTTTCCAAGACTTCGGCACGAACCGAAGCAATAGATTGGACTAGAGTCTTGCCAAGGTCTCGTTCATTCACCTCAGCCTCGTGGTGACGGATGAACTTGTCAAAGTTATCAAAATTATATGTCGGATCATCACCATCTCTATGCCACTTGATGTGTAGCATGCAATCAACAAAGAGTGCTGCCTCAGTTACTAATTCGAACCTAATTGTCCCAGGGAAACCATTGCCCATAGCAGTTTGTTTAGCACCACTAAATCTTGAAACACCTTTCAAATTGTCTTGGTTCATTTTAACTCCAGCCAAAAAGTATCCCCTATCTCGTACTGAAGGAATAGGCTCGTCATCGACATCACTAGCTCTAGCAGCTGCTTCGACGGCGGCTTGAGATGGAGTGAGAGGATAAGTAGTATCAAGATACTTATTCGCTTCGGCCGCAGATGATAATAGAACGTCATTATGTTCTAATATGTTGAGACGAAATATAGGATCAATATCATCCTCTTGGGAAGCAATAACAGGATAGGTGGGGAGCTTCCACTTCTTGGATGGTTTCAATATCGACTTGACTTGTGGCTTGTTGAAGTACTGCCCCCATTGATTAGACCAAGAAGCTGTCGCACCAAGTTTGAGAGTAATGTCTGTCTCGAGTGGCTTGTTACCATCAACATCAGCAAACTTGACTCGTGAAGCAGTAGACGGGGCTTGTTCTCCACCCTCGGGGAATAACTCTCCGTATGAACGATCATCAGATGATGCAAAGCCGACATGATGCTCGCTCGTCTTGTTTCTTAGATGGAATAGCTTGAAGAGGGCATCAGCAACATCTGAGCAGTTCATGTCTGTGAATTCTAAAACCGATCCGTTTCGGACGATGCAGATTTGTTCGTTGTATTCTTCAAAGAGCTGCCGAGCAAGAGTCTAGACATGAAATGAAAATGTAAGATTCGAATGAAATGTAAGATTTGAATGATTGATACATATCATATATGACGGCATCAATCTCAAACCAAACAGCAACAAAAACTTACTCGGCAATGGTTTTCATGTAAACCTTTATGTTCAAATCTGAACTGACCATATGAAAACACCAGAAACTTGAGTAGCTCTGGCTGAATCTGGAGTGACTTTAACATATGATCAAGATCGAATATTAACTTGCCACAAGATGCATCCCACGAGATGAATGTCGCCTCATCTTCCTCTTCTTTATCGGATGACGATTGACCTGTCGGCTGTACCTTGGTTTCGTCTACCTCGGTCTCATCTACCTCCTCAACTCTAGGCTCCTCGTCTTCCGTAGTAGACTCTGATGACTTGGGAGTAGAATGATCTTGCCGATCCGATGGTAGTGGAGGCGATGCAGTATCATCATCGTCACATGCCATATCATCATTAGTGGACGTTGAGGTATCCTGTATAGATAGAAGGGTGAGAAACGAATAGCACCGTAAGAAGAGATTGGCAAAAGCAGTAACTTGTTCTCACCACAGGCTCATCCGCCACTTCTTCTAACGCCGTGGGCTCTCCTGCTTTGGATGACTCGGCATCAACTACTTCAGGCTTGGCAACAAATGTATCATCTCCTTCTTTTCCACAGTCAATTTCAATCTCCATACTGTCATTAACTCTACCCGAGACGGCAGATCCCTCAGCCTAGAAAGTGTAAAGAGGGATAGGGGGTGTGGTTATTAAAATATACAGTATGAAATAAGGCAGTAACATATGATATGATAAGACATACCTTCTCCTTTGTCTCAACCAAGGTATCAGACTCAGCAGGAGATCCATTAGCAGAAGATACGCCCGTCTCCGCCTCGGAAGCACGAATGGCACCACCCCTAGAAATAGACGAGCTTGGAGAAGCTTGTCTATCCGAGCCACCATCTTGAGTAGAAGGTGAATTGCCACCGCTTCTTCGTCTTCTCTTCTTAGACTTCTTCTTCTTGGGGGTACTATTGTCGTCCGACTTTCGTTGGGTAGATTTTGGGGATGATTCTACAACATCATCAGACATAGTCTCATTAGATGTATCAGCAGTAGCATTCTGTTTTGTGTTGTTGCAAGGGGAAGAGTAGGTATGATGAGTAATGGTTTATATCATATCCCCAAGTGATATGTGATTATCACTCCATGATATACAAAACAAACACTGCTACTCACATCATTGACCACTTCTGCCTCAACAGCCTCATCAGTAGTATCAGAGGTAGATGATAGTGCCCCAAATTGATTGGCCGTTGGTACTGGTAGTAGTACTACCGCCGATAGAGGATTGGGTTGGGCGGATGATGACGTCTGCCGAGTGGATACTACAAACTTTGACCTCCGAGCATTCAAGTAATCCATAACATTCTTACAAGTACCATCCGATTTCTCTACTGCATCATGAATCATATCTCGGTGAACCTCGTCCCCACATTGTCTAACTGCCCACCTCGTCAACTCTTTATTCTTTTGGCTAACAGGTAATGATTTATGTTCCAACATAATATCTAACCTTCTCTTATTGCCCCGACTCTCAGTACACTGTTCATACTGTTGATGATCCCAATTATCACTTAACACTTTATACTCTTGTTTACTAGACTGGATATCCACATCCGCCTCATCCCAATTCCATTGATAGAACGAAGGATCACCACCCACTTCACCATTTGGTACAATATCAACCTCCCCTTCACTACTACTACTGCCTTCTAAATCATTAATAATACCATCCCCAACCGCACTAATACCAATGGAGGCACTACCATCATTCTCCCCAACATTAACAATATTATTAGCAACATTATTAACAGATTCATTCTCTACATTATTCTCCGTAGTACTTGACTTCTTACTAAACCAACCACTTAAACTAAATGATGGTATGTATGATTTAATAGTATTACCCCATGTTCTTGTCTCGACCTGCTGCTGATTAGCGGACGATTCAGCACCATCCTGCACTCCTCCATTAACATTTTCATTTGATGAATTTGTTGGTTGTAAAACATCATTATTACTGCTGTTGTTCTGATTATTATTTAATTGTTGTTTACTTTTTAAATGTTCTAATAATGCATCCTTCTTTCTAACACGGATATATCTCCCCTCTTTGGTGCAGGTGGGCATATTAGATTTTCATCATAATCTTCTTGATCTAATACCAATTCACCTTTTTCATTAGTATTAATTGATTGGGGTGTTGTTGGTAGATTATTATTATTTTCATTCTCATTATTATTATTACCATCATTATTATTAATTGATGGGAATGTTGGTTGATTATTATTGAGGAGGGGATTGTCGACATCGTCATTTCTTTTCGCGACTGAAACTGAATTTGTTGATTCTCTTGTTGTTGTTGATAATTCTCTACAGCTGCCATCATTATTATTATCACCATTACTAGTAGCTCCCTCTTCGTCCTCTTCTCTTGGACGTTTGGGTCGCCGGTCCTTCTTACGCTGAGCCTCCGCCATATTGGAAGCAACTCGACAATAATGTTAGACAAGAAGAATAAATTGTGAGTGAATTGTTACGTAGAAAAAAATTGTACGTAGAATACAGTGTAAAATATGCGGTATCTCCTTAATTGTTACGCAACATGTAGTTGATAGAAGAGGAGGGGAGAAACTATATGATGCTAATTGATATGTTATTAGATATTAATATGACGACGTACTGTTCTACAATCAATGCCTGCCGGCGGCCCCTGTCGGAAACGTCTGCGACGCTACACCTAGGCGGTGGGCCTAAAGAAGAACAATAATAAGATAGAACACAATACAAATCACTGGGTATCAAAGAGGAAATCCTCGTAGAGTAACACAACCCTCGTACTATCCTTACGGTCCTTCATCACGGTTAAATAATGGTGGTGGAATAATGGGAATGTTTGATCGATTAATGAATCCCTATTCAACATTTAGCCCATCTATCATGATGGGACGTCTTAGTAATGCAGATAACACAAAATATAGGCGTTTACTGCCTCTCCGAACCAGGACGGTATAAATTTACTATTAATGATCTCTTCAAGGATGGAATGTGTTGTGAACCAGGTTGGAAAAAGCTCATCGTATTGCAATTGAGAGTTTACGGCCAGCTGATGGATACCCGGGGATTACTGCCAGCAACTACCAACTCATGGATTTATTGACTTTGACCGGGGAGACATCAAACGAATTTCTTCACTGTTCCATTTCGAGAGGACACCACAATTGCAGACTCATATCTAATGACGATTGTGCTGATGAGCAGATCTTAGGATATGAGGAAAGGCGGAAGATGGTGAGGGCGTTGGCGTATCGTGCCGGAGTTGTCAAGTTGAGTGGAGAAGTATTTTCAATCGTTGCATCTGAAGTTTTGCATCACATGGCTGTTCTAATCTACAATGCATACGAACAGTGTTGGGGCCAACATCCTTGTAGCTGTACAGGGCATCTTGACAATCCGTTGTATGTAAACCGTGAAGAGCCCGATGACGATGAAGGAGGTGCCTCAGATGAGGATACCGTTTGGGACTGTCAATATTCGGACCAAAATGACGACGTGTTGAGTAATGAGTACTATTATAATCATTGTCCTCCTCTCCAGGCTGATAATGATGGCAATACCAACTTCGTCATAATTCCTCGTGCTATCAAGAATGCTGCTGAGAGAATGGGTATGCGGCCACTGTTGGGATATGCAGAGTTTGGTGATATGTGGGCTGCCCGTGATGAAGATAAGAAAGAAGAGGAAGTCGAAGAAGCAATGGATCAGTATTACTTGGCTGAGGTACCCCCAATGCTGAGAGACGATTATAGTTCAGATGATGAGGCGGAGGTACCTGAACAGCTTCTACCGGAACCAGAATCAGACGACTCGATTATCAGTCTACTAGAAAGTCTTGACAGGAGGAGAATGATGGATAGATTAGGGAAGCATCGAGAAAGAAGAAGAATGAGTCTGCCTCACACATCAATTAGATAGAAAACTAATACAAATTGAACTACTTTTCATCTACAACTTTAGACTCTCCACATGATATGAACAAAGTATCTTCTTGGTGTCCTATTGTCTCCGTGGAGTTGACGAATAGAGTATTGTAGACCAAATTATAGTAGTAATAAAAACTTATCTTATACTTTCTCTCTATTAATATTAATTTACAATAATAACTACTCCCCCCTCGATCTCCCCCCTCTCTCTCCTTATGTACATATCACATGTTCAAGCACTCTCATCTTTGAGTAAAGCAACCATAGCCTCTCTAGATCCATCCACATCCAATCCCTTTTCATCCAGCATCTTCCTTAATGTTCCTACTCTCATTTTGTTGTAGTCTGTCCTATCCCCTTCTCCTGTCTCCTCTCCTCTTGCCACAGCTGTCAACAAATCAGTCACAAGATGGCCAGGGAAGTCGTTGAATGATACTTTGCCAATGATATCTCCTTTGTTTGCTAAAATATAATCCATAACGGCCTCCTTCAATAATGCAAGATTCTTGGAGTCGGCGTAGAGTAAGTTGTCCATAATATTATCCATGGAAATTGTTGATGATTTAACATAATATGCTTCGGCCTCGAGTTTGAGGTGCACTACACCGTATTTATCACAAGCATTGATAATATCTTTTGCATTAGCCTTCAACTTAATATCCGATAACTTGCCTCCATATGCATAGTACAACATGTGCTCAAATATCTTGGGCTTAACATCTGTAATGGATACAGTGGTAATACCTTCTTCACCCGCCGTCCCACACATCTCATAAAGAGCTGAAGCATTATTCTTTAATATGAGCCGGTGAGCATAGATGCTGGTTGTCGTTTTTAACTTCTTGTTGGTATGTTCTTCACTTTGGCAGCTGCTTCCATTGTCAACCTCAAAGACCACATCGGCGGATTCCTCATCCATAAATAATTCTAGCACATTTTTGCAAAGGGGATTTGTTGGTATGAATTGAGTAGGTGATTTATCTGTTGACATGGACTTCATTCGAACTTCTATAACCAATGACCCGTCTACTAATATATCCATAATTGTTGATCTCTGGGCAAAGTTTGAGCGGCATCTCGCATTATTAGAGGCATTATTCACTAAAGTACCAAACTCATTTGTTTGTGGTTTGTGATAAACAACCTCTTTGCCATCTGCATCTCTAGCGCTGAAACCATAGCTGATTTTGATACTTGTATTTGACTTATTGGCAAGAATTATAGCAACACATCCTTCAGCTGAATCAGCTTTACCACCAGGAAAAAGTGCCAATAGCCATTGATGACCTAAGCATGAAAATTCAGGTGATCGAACATATTCTCCTCTTGTTGTAGTTAGATCAGCAAATCCATGAAAGCATACATTAATGGTTTTCCAACCTTCAAAATTATTACTCCATTGTGTCGGCGGCGTACCGACATCCACTCTACTTGTGCTCATGGTTCTTTGTTTATCTCTCAGTTGTATGTATCGTTTTATGTCTGCAAAAAGGATACCTAAAGAATTAAATATATATATATATATATATAAGACTGCTGACTTATGTACCCAACACAACCGCCGCTACAACAATAGTTAGAATAGGTTGAATCCTATATCAGCAGTAGTATAATAGGTGACGCCAATCTTTTTTGCAGTAGTATGTGATATACTAGGATACTCAATAGAGGCGGAGATTTTAATAGGATACCACTCCCTTCGAGTTGTCATTTTTTCAAACGGAGATTTATGAGATGAAGAGGCAGGATGGAGTAAAGCTATATTATCAAATAGTAAAGCGATCATATCATTATATCATGGTCAAACATATATGCAAACTAATATCAATCCTCCTTGCAGTATCGTCAACTTTTGCAAAGGAGAAGACAATAACTACTCTACGACGTCAACGATTGATAAAGAATAGGCTGAAACAACAACAAATCAATACTAGAAAGTTAGAAGACTTTACATTCGGTCCCGATGAAAGTAGTGCGGGATATCAACTACCAGAATACAACGATGCCGAAGAAGAAGGAGAAGGAGAAGAGATTACATCAAGAGGATATGCCTGGCCTCCCTTAGATCCAGCAGAAATCATTGCAATAGAAGAAGATGAGATTGATGGAGATACTGAATATGTTATAGATAAACCGTCCAATCCACCGACATGGTTAGATGATGCGTTTGGTGCCGATGATTTCTGGGAGGTAGGAGAAGATGACGATGACGATGAGCCGACGGCATCGCCTACTTGGTTAGACGAGGAGGAGCATGATGATGATTTCTTCTGGGAATGAGAATCGACATACTGATCGATATGTTTTGATACAGTAATAATATGTATCGAGCTTATTTCATATAAAGATTACATGATTATAGGGAGAAATGAATATGTTTGCTAGAGGGTCGTTCGGGATAGAAAAGTTGTTAGAGATAGAATGCTCTTAAAGCTAAGAGTTTCTCGAATGTACATCATCTATCGAGACGCTCTCCTTCTTATATAGCAATAGATTTAGCTTACACGTTAAGATAAGCTAGTATATATAGAAGGGAGTTGTATCCAACTATAGTCTAGACAGATATTTTATGAGCATATCATATGTACTTTTGAGAGTATCATATATCTTGAGCATAACGTATGCACATACGAGAAGCAGAGATCTAGTGTTCTATCCATTTGAATCATTGATTACCTTGTATAGACAAGTAGAATACTTATATACCTAATACCTCAAGCCTGCGGATATAGTATACATTTCTCTCTTCAGATAAAATGTTATTTAAAATACTTTAATAATATAAAAGCTGTTCAACTCTCTTTCTTCACTACTCGATTCACTTGATATACAGCCTTCCAAGGCTGCCGCTACTATTGCATATCTACTCAATAGTCTAATTAGAAGAGCATGACACTTACAGCACTAGAAGCAACTAACCCAAACATCATTGCAACATAAGAAGAAGAAGATGCTCCATTCTCTCCCTCAGTAATACCATTAGCACTATTCTCTTGCTCATCCTTGCCTCCCTTCTTTTCATCCTCTTCTTTCTTCTTATCATCATCCTTCTTCTCATCTTTTTTGTCATCTTCCTTATCATCATCACCTGGTAACTTTCTACTGCTATTATCATTTAACTTTTCAATATCTGTTAATAGTCTATGCAATTCAGTTAACATTTTGATATCGTTGCTATTCTTATCATCTTCAGATAGCTTTTTATTATCACTTAGCTTTTCAAGTTGTGTTAATAGTCTATCGACTACTTTATGATCGACGGCTGTAGTAGACACAGTCGATGATAGAGCTACGATGATGAGCAAGAGGAGAGATGTATATCTAATCATTTTGTTATTGCGTTGTTGGTTGAAAAGAGTATCTAAAGTGTATAAACTTCTCTGATTTATAGTACTGCTTATCAATATGTTATGCGCAGGGGATAGATGGCTGTATTGTGCTCGAGAAGCGATCATTGTTGCTATCTCCAATTTTTCCTGATTTGCTTCTACTCACACAAATGCACCGGTAGATCGCCAAAGTTATGAGAGTGTGCTCTCCGCCTAAAATCCAATGCAAATCTTGACCGCCGACGCCATTCTACTCCAATCGTCAACCTTTTGTTGATATTGCCTATTGATCATCTTTGTCTAGTATTCTTTTATTCTCCGCACAAAGCTGGCTAGGACGAAAACAATGGTCAAGAAGATAATACCACAAATAGCAATAACAAACAATATCATTGCATTATCAATAGCATCAACAGCCTTTATAATAGGCTGTCTATCATTACCATATTGTAACTTTGTATCATTATCAACAATACTAACAGTCTACAATGGAAATTCATGGCAAATTATACTATCAACAACGTTAGGGTTAGGATTATGGAGTTATCAAAGTAGTAAAGAGGAGAATGGCGGGTTGTTAATTCAAGATACATGTGTTAAGTATGATACTGATAATGTGGATGTTAATGGTGCCTGGAGTGCATCTAGAGCATTTGGTATATTGGCTTTGATTATTGGTGGATTGAATGTATTATTTGGTTATTGGTTAGTCTATCGTCGTCGTTCTTCTACAGTATCAAATGAACACTCACACGAAACGGCACAAAATACTGAGCAAGATACTGAAAAAGATTCACCAACAGCAGCACTTTGCGGAGGAGAAAGAACACAATCACATATAACAGGAGCACTCTATATCGTTACATCGATCTATCAAGGGTTTACTTTATTCTTTCTACTATCATCGATATGCACGGGAGAGTCAGAGTTGAATTTATCGGAGATTGTTAGTCCGGCTGAGGTTATATATGGAGAATGTACCATGAGTGTCGGGGCGATTATGGCATTAGCTTCTACTATACTGTGGTTCATTGCTGGTGTGTTTCTGTTTATACCACCGCTATCATTCAATTGTGGTGGCTGTGGTTGTGTTGCAAAGTTGAGGAAGGCACGAGGAGAGAAAGTCGATACCGCAGAAGAGGGTAGGAATGACGAAGAAGAAGCGGTTATAGATACAGAGAAGGCAGTCAATACAACAGCTGATACAGAAGATATAGAGAATGTAGTAGCAGATATAGACACGGCTATTGATATAGTCGGTTGTGAGGATACAAATACAAAGGCAGTTGAAAGTGAAAGTGTAGCCGCTGAGACACAGACAGAGTATGTCGGAACTGTCCGAGAGGAAGAAAGTCATACACAGCATACAAGAAGTGCTGCTACATCTCCCAAACGATCTGCAATTGTACAATCGAAGAAGACAAAGGGGAGTCCAACTAGAAAGGTTCCACAAACGAGAAGAAGACGGGTAAGGTAATAGTAATATTAACTCTATAACTATGTTTCGGTATACTACCATCTACTCCTATGTTTGTAAACTCTGTCGGCTACGTCTTCCCTCTTCTGCTTATGCCTTTTTGAATTGACTGGGATACCGATACCATATTTGTAGATCAGAGTGAAAGATAAATTTTTAAGCAAAGCTACGGACAGCGGACCTCTTCTTCGTCTTTGAATTGATATCCTATTGTCTATAATATATTGATACCAGCGATATTGTATTTAGATTAGTTCTTTTACGCTCATTCGAGAGATTGGTAGTAGTAGTGTCAAATACCGTCGGTCAATACTCTTGGTATTAGGTATTCATATCTTCTTTCAATCTTCAATACAACACATCTGCGGTGGAAGTATGAGCATAAATGTAGTAGACGTCGGTACCCCGCCAGATGATATCAGTGATGATTGGACAACTACGGTGGTTCGATTTCATGGATTTGCTGGTCTACCAACAGCAAGAGGCCAATTTGTTCGATCACCTAAATTTAATTGCTTCGGGCATCAATGGGTATTGGGGATCTATCCTGGTGGTCATGAAACATCAACTGAAGGGCATGTTACCGTATATCTTGCCAATAGATCAAATACAAGTATCAAAATCCAATATGGTTACAGTGTTAGGGATGCAGATGGCAAAGAGGTGGTGCATCAAAAATTAAAAACAAATGAGTTTGATGCTTCCAATAACGCCCCAAAGAATACCTGGGGAAGTAGAGATTTTGCCAAGCGGGCAAACCTTATGGAATCATTAGTAGACGGATCATTGGTTATCGAAGTCCGAATGAAGCCTACTGCTACAGACAACAAATCAATTACTCAATTCATCCCAACAAATCCCCTTTGCAAAAATGTCATAAATAAGTTTATGGATGAGGAAACGGCAGATGTAGTATTTGAGGTTGATAGTGGAAGTTGTTGCCAGAATGAGGAACATGCAAACAAAAAACCAAAGACTACAACAACCTTCTATGCCCATCGTTTTATTCTTCAAGACATATCGACAATGTTGGCTGAGCTATGCAAATCGAATGAGAGTGGAGTTACTACAATTTCAATTACAGATGTTAAGCCCGAGGTATTTAAACATATAATTTACTATACATATGGTGGTAAATTATCTGATGAAGATTTGAAGACTAGTGCAAAGGATATCATTAATGCCTGTGACAAGTACGGGGTGGTTCACCTCAAACTTGAGGCTGAAGCGGTTTATGTCAAATTAACAGAAATTACGATGGATAATATGATGGACAACTTACTCTTTGCGGACGCCAAGAATCTTGCTCTTCTCAAGGAGACAGTTATGGATTACATTCTAGCAAACAAAGGAGATATTATCGGAAAGGTATCGTTCGACGACTTACCTGGATCCATCGCAACTGACTTGTTGACAGCTGTGGCAAGGGGAGAGCAGAATGAAACCAATGGGGATAATACAGACTACAACAAAATGAGGGTTGGGACTTTGAGGAAGATGTTGGATGATAAGGGATTGGAAGTAGATGGGTCAAGGGAGACAATGATTGCTCTTCTTAAGGAGCAAAGTGATTAATGATGAGGGGAGAAAGGAATCTCAAACTCAAGGGGGAAGGGATATGTTATAATTGTTATTATTAGTACAGGAGTGACGAAGTTAGATACAAATTACTGTGTAAGATTAATAAGTATAAGAACTGACCATGTTTTTTCAATTGCAATACTCTCAATAAGTAGTCAGTAGAAGAGGGGATAGTATATTACTTCTATGCCGAACAAAAAATGTAAAGTCTATGGTATCTATTCGTCTTGGCTCTTCATTTGTGCATTTCTACATATATTAGCAACTTAGATTTCATATATGTGTAGTTGAGGACGAGTAGCTCGGTCTATCTTTTCTTCTTTGCCTCTCCTCCCCATCCTCGTTGTTAGTAAAAGGATACCAAAGATACTCTGTGAATAAAGGGGTCAAACGGTAATGAAAAATTGAGAACCCCCAGAGTAGTAGAGTTAGTTTAGTACAATCAACTCTCTGCCGCGTACCTCTGTTTTATAGCGTATTATTCTCTTAATTGACAATGCCAATAACAACAGCACTCCTCGTGGCCGCAGCGGCATATCAAGCACAAAAAGTCAGCGGCGGCAATGGTGAAGATTGCAATGATGATGACAATCCACCAAATATCACACCAGATTTCCTCGAGAACAAAGTACCAATCGAACTATTACCATTGGAACAATCATTAAGCATGTTAGAATGGCCTATTGTTACTGTATCCTTCTATACATTTAGCAATAATAATGATATGGAGGAAGTGTTTGGTAGAATTGAAAAACGTGTGCAAGCTATACTTGCTGCAAATCCATGGCTAGGAGGTTGGATAGTACGAGGAAAGGGAATCGGCTCATTTGATGAAACACCACGATTATGGTATGACCCATCAGGTAATGAAATGGCACCAACCATCTACCAAAAGTTATCACATGACGATATACCACTCGATAAAGATACAGACTATATCAATTATGAAAGTATACTATACAATACTACAGCAATAATAAAGACTAATCCAGAGATTGAAAATAGACAAGAGGAACCATTATTCCGTGTTACAATCATCCCCCATGAATCATCATTTGCATTATTAGTTAGTATGTCACACATATGCGGTGATGGACATACTTACTATAGAATATACAACATGCTGACTTGCAATGAACCAATCACATCACTCAAATGTCAACGAGAATTGTTGTATAGTGCAAAAGTTATGGAGTTAGTAGGTAGAACGGAAGCACATTATATACAACACATTACTGAGGATCCTGCCTGGGTGAAGCTGTTTCGATGGGACAGTAATGACAGTAGTAATAATACAGAAGAGGATGCATTAGATAAGTTACAAGGACGAGTATTCACAGTAGATAGGGATTGGATAGCAAACATCAAATCATCACACTTGACAGTAGGTCAAAGATTCGATGCAATAGTGGAAGGATCTGATATAGCACAGAGTACATTACGCTCACCCATGACAGCAACCTACCTAAATGAATTGGAGAATGAAATACGTAATTCAAATCCAACACAATCAACAAATGACATATTATGTTCCTTCTTCTGGTCATTAGTCGAGCCACATGTTGGATTAATGAGTGTCAACTTTCGTAAACGATTGGATATACTGGACGAAGATCATGCTGGGAATTATGCCAATCCAATACCATATACAAAAGAAGATTACAAGAGTCCATTGCTTGTTCGAAAGTCATTAGATAACTGTCGGAGAGCTGGTGTACTAATGGGAGGTACCGATCGACCGACTGTACTTCCTAGACCACATGCCGAGTTGACATTTAGTGTTATTACCAATTGGACATCTTTCCTATCGAAGTCAGACAAGGAGAAGGAGCAGAGCGGTGATAATGAGGTAGCAGAAGAAGAAGAATCATGGTGCAATAGCTCATCAGGCATCAACCTTATCCGTCATCTACCAATAATTTCACCCAAGGGCATGATGAAAGACATGCCAAAGAGAATGTCCTTACTTATTATATTCTCAAGTGGAGTAGATGATATAGGGTGTGCACTAATTGCTCCTGGACGAGTGATGAATGAGATTGATAACTGTGGTGTTGTTAAGGAGATGATTGCTAGGTTTTAGGTATTTAGATAATTGCAATTGAAACATAATCAACTCTATACTTAGTGTGCTTATATCTAACTTGATCCTGTTTAGTATACATATAGTTTCCCCCAGCCTATCCTTTCCACAAGTTCAATCATCATTATCATCGTCATCATCATCTTCTTCACTGTCACTATCGTCGTTCTCCTTGAGTAGAGCAATCATGGCCTCCCTAGACCCATCTACATCCAATCCATTATCATCCAGTAGCTTTCTCAATTCCCCTACTCTCATTTTGTTGTATTTGATATCATCTTCTTCTCCGTCATCTCCTGTTTGTTCTTCCCCTCTTGCCATAGCTGTCAAGACATCGGTAATCATTGAACTGGGAACATTATCAAACGACACCTTGCCAATTATTCTGTGCTTGTTTTTAATCATGAAGTCCATAACTGCCTCCTTCAGCAGTGCTAGGTTTTTGGAGTCGGCGTAGAGTAAGTTATCCATCATGTTATCTATTGTAATTTCGTTTGATTTGACATAAGCCGCTTCTGCCTCAAGTTTTAGATGCACTACGCCATACTTGTCACAGGCATTAATGATATCTTTCGCATTGTCTTTTAACTCCTCTTCTGATAATTTACCCCCGTATAAATAGTAAATCATATGCTTAAATATATTGGGCGTGACATCTGTAATCGATACGGTCGTAATACCTTCTTCACCTGACCCCCCACACATTTCATAAAGAGCCGAAGCATTATTCTTCAAAATAAGTCTGTGGGCATGAAATTTTGTTGTGGTCTTTGACCTTTTACGGGTGGTGGTACCCGTAGATTGTTCCCCTCCTATCTCGAACACTACATCTGCAGATTCCTCGTCATTAAATAATTCGAGCACATTTTTATAGATTGGATTTGTTGGTATGAACTGAGTAATTGATTTGTTGATAGGCGGAAGCTTCATTCTGACCTCAATGACCAATGATCCTTGTACCAATAATTCCATAAGCGTTGACCGTTTGGCAAAGTCTGCGTGGTAATAGGCGTTCTTCCCTCCTTTAGCATACAACTCATGTGTGTTTGGTTCATGATGAACAATCTCTTTGCCGTTTGCATCCCTAACACTGTAACAGTATTGGATTTTAATGCTTGTATTTGATCGGTTGGCAAGACCAACACCAGCGTACCCTTCAGGTGAATCCTCCTCTCCTCCAGGATAGATGGTCAATACCCATTCATGGCCAAAACATGAAAATTCAGGTGATTTAACCCATTCTTCTCTCATTGCAGGCAGCTCATCAAATCCATGAAAGCATACATTGATTGTCGTCCATCCTTCAAATTTTTCAGGTGGCGTTCCAACTTCTACTCTAATGCTACTCATAGGTATGTTATCTTTATTGTTTTGGAGTGATCAATAAGAAGGTTCACCTTATTATTCAATATTTTTTAGTAGCCTAACTTTGACCTAATATCTCTAAATATCTCTAGATTCTAAATACCACTCCGGAACTATGAAACTACTAACAATCTAAAAGCGCTCTCTCTTTTATAAACTGATCAATATCCCATAATATTTGAATATGATTATGGACAACTTATTGTCTATTCGGTACATAGTAATAGATAAATTTACTTATGGATTTTATTCTTGGAAGTTTCATGATGAAGTTTCACCATGAGAGTTGAAGAATAGAGTAACATAAGTACGATAGCTTACTTCCGTATGAGAGTATCATCATCATCTAATGCTCATCTAATTATATAGCTCTAATACTACTTTCAAGGTCATCCCATACACGCCTGTTTGTGTTGTAAACAGTGAAAGTATTGCAACGTGCGCCGACAATCAATACACAAAGTTAAGTCTAAGTGTAATCAACTTGTACTATCTTGTCTCTCTCGGTATTGGGCTCCTGTTCTTTACATTTGCTCTGGATTAGTGTTGGTATTAGTATCATATACTGTTATTGCTAGAGGTTTTACACAGCAAATGTAATTAGACTCAAAAATGAGCACAGCATATGTTTGCAATAATGACAGTGCATCAAAATCAAATGATGATGATGTATGTGAGGTTAACGATATGTTACAGAATATGAGTACGGCTGATAACAATATGTCATTATGTGCCAATTGTGGCAAAGAGGGTGCCAGCAATACATGCAACAAATGCAAACAAGTAAGATATTGCAATGCCGTGTGCAAAAAGAAGCACAAACACAAACATAAAAAGGAGTGTGAGAGACGAGTGGCTGAATTACACGATAAAGAACTATTTAAACAACCACCACGAGATAAAGATGATTGTCCGATCTGCTTCCGCCGGTTACCACATCTAAATACAGGAAGTGCGTATATGTCATGTTGTGGGAAATTAATATGCAGTGGATGTGGCCATGCACCTGTATACGATTACCAAGGCAATGAAATGATCGAGAAGATTTGTTCATTTTGCAGAAGTCCAGTGCCTACTTCAGAAGAGGGGACTGTCGAAAGATATAAAAAAAGAGTGGAGGCTGGAGATCCTGTTGCGATGTGTAATCAAGGAAATTGGTACTTTTACGGTGAACTTGGTTTTCCACAAGATAATGCCAAGGCATTTGAACTTTGGCATAAGGCAGGAAAGCTCGGCTATGCTTCGGCCTTTTGTTGTATTGGTATTGCTTATAGTAGAGAGTGGAAAGATAAGAAGAAGGCCACACATTACTGGGAGCTAGCGGCTATGGGAGGGAATGCGATGGCAAGGCATTGTCTTGGAAATTCCGAGTTGCTGGCGGGTACTGTGAATAGAGCATTAAAAAACTATATGATTGCAGTTAGGGATGGTTGTCCTAACTCGTTGGAGATGATCAAACAGATGTACTCCAGGGGACATGCAACAAAAGACGATTACATGAAAGCATTACAATCCTATCAAACATACCTGGGTGAGATTAAAAGTGATCAGAGGGATAAAGCTGCTGCTGCCTGCGAGGAGGATTATCGTTATTATTAGAGACACCATCAACATGAAGTGGTATATGAATGCCTAGTCAGTGGTGCCTAAGTATCATATATTAAAACTAATTAGTAACTCCAATACAGTAAAGTAAATTGTTTTTACATAGATATAGTCCAATCCCAAAAGCTATTACCCTTCTTAGATGATACCCGCCCAATGGTAGCCGAGAGGTAGTAACTATCTGTTAATCTCTGTTAATATGGTTTGGGCACTTCGACAATGATATGCACTTTTTCAACTAGATTATGTTTGTTGAGGCAATTTGAAACATGACCATCTCCCTACTACACTTAATACATATAGCTAACTTGCCCCCTAACGTTTCTCTGCCTTGTATACACTAATCTCATCTCCTTTCCCCACGAACATATCATATGCTCACCAATCATGTTCCTTAAGACGAGCAATCATAGCCTCCCTGGACCCATCTACATCCAACCCCTTATCGTTAAGCTTCTTCCTTAACGCTCCTACCCTCATTGTATTGTACTTGGCACTTTCGTCTTTTTCTTCTCCTGCCTCTTCTCCTCTTGCCACAGCCGTTAATAAGTCAGTAGCAAGATGCCCAGGGAAGTTTACTAAAGACACTTTGCTGATGATGCTATGCTTATTTGCAACGATATAATCCATTACTGCCTCCTTCAATAAGGCAAGATTCTTGGCGTCGGCATAGAGTAGATTGTCCATGATGTTATCCATTGTAAACTCTGTTGATTCAACATAACATGCTTCAGCCTCAAGCTTCAGATTGACTACACCGTACTTGTCACAAGCATTTATAATTTCCTTTGCATTGTTCTTATTTAGCTCATTTTCAGACAATTTACCCCCGTATACATAATATAACATATCCCCAAATATCTTGGTCTTAACATCTGTAATTGATACCGTAGTGATCCCTCCGCTTTCATCTAATTTCCCGCACATTTCATAAAGGGTCGAAGCAGAGTTTTGCAAGATAGGTCGATGCGCATGAAATTGTTGGTTTTGGCCTAACTCAAACACTACATCTGCCGTTTCCTCATTCATAAATAATTCGAGTATATTTTTGTTGATTGGATTTGTTGGAATGAACTGAGTAATTGATTTGTCTATTGAAGTAGGTTTCATTCGAACTTCAATAATCAACGATCCCTGTACTAATAATTCCATAAGCGTTGATCTCTTGGCAAAGCTTGAGGTGTACCACACAGTTGTGCCATTTGAACCTTTAGCATCAAACTTATCTGTGAACGATTTTTTACATACTACCTCTTTGCCATCTACATCTCTAACATTGTAACCCCATTGGACTTTGATACTTGTATTTGATCTCTTGGCAAGTTCTACTGCAATGAACCCTTCATTTGAATTAGTCCTACCACCTGGATAAAGACTCATTACCCACTGATGGCCAAAGCATGAAAACTCTGGTGATGTAACATAATTTTCATTACCTCTTGTTGTAGGTAGATTAGCAAATCCAAGGAAATTAACTTCGGTGATTGTCCATCCTCTAAGATTCTTGATTGGAGTGCCTACATCAACTCTACTTGTGCTCATGTTGATTGATACTATCCTCTTTGTTTATTGTTTATGTGGGTGAATTAGGTGGTAAATAATAATTTTAAGTGAACTTCTGATAACTGTTCAATATCTCTCTCTATTAGGCCATCGGATACTACCAATCGAAAGGGTGTATACCTGATCTATATTCTATGTTGTTTGCATACGAGATGGATAACTTTTAGCGCAGTCTGTGCCTATCGACCTCCTTGTGGTATGATATCTTGGTTTACAAAGACGGATTTTATTCTTGAACGTTTCACCATGAGGGCTGAGGGTCCCAGTCAAAAATTTGTCTAGGATACCGACCAAATTTCGCCAGCCTCTCACCAAAATTGCAATACAATGGCCTCCAATATTTGCTGGCCTAAAATTGTGAGAACAAAGTTGGACAAAGCCTATATATACCAAAATTAGCTGCTGAATCGATTGGTGATATCCATTTGCAATAAAATTGTACGTAGGAACAAGTATTATTGCAATAAAGTTACTGTTATGGGACCACCAATATGTGAAATTGCAACTTCATTATTGCAATGATCAGCCTCCACATATTTACTCTACATATATATTTAAGCCATATTACACTGTATATATCATTCTGTATTATATTTATATTGATTTACAATGGTAAACATTTTTTGTTTTGAAAGGTATTTTATGTAAAATGGTAACTTTAGATACCTTTAGAAGTCAAAATTCACTTCTAGCTTGGCGAAATTTGAACGGTATCCTGGACAAATTTCACTAAGGGTATCTAGGATACCCCTCAGCGCTCATGAGAGTATTAGTAGAAGAGATACCTAAAGTATCCTTACTTATGAGGTCAATACGTAGACCCGCTTAAAACTAGAACCGATCTCGCTCCTCCAATGACAAACCAACTAAAAACAACCCCTCCTATCTCATAGCCGCAATAAAATAATATACAATAAACAAAATCATGACAATCCTAAATGAAATATCAACAACAATAGGAGTATCACCCCTCCTCATAACCCTATCCCTCCTCTCTTTCTTTACATTAACAATATACACATTCCTAATTGTTAAACCACGTACTAAAATTGCTAAAAGTGGTAAACCTGGTAGTTCACCACCGGTTATTACCACAAGTCCAATTAGTAGTTTGCCAGTGGTTGGTACTATTATTGAATTTGGAAAGTCACCGGTGAAGATGGTACAGAGATGTTATGAAGAGTATGGTCCTGTTTTTACTGTTCCGGTGAGTTGTTATTGGTAGTTTGTGACCAATGACGTGTTATTTTTATATATTGGTATATGAGGGGATATATCATATTGAGGTATTGCAATTCGATGGAGTAGGTGTATTTTATATGCATTAAATGGTGTATAATTTGTATATCGGGCGGCGATAATTGGCGTCGGCAGGGTGTACTGAAAAGTCATTTGGTATTTTGTTGGTGCATACCACCATGTGCGCTTTAAAATTGTAGGTGCTCTATTGTTGATCAAATTAGTCGGAGATGGTATTGCAAAATGCAGACGTATTGTACAGTATTTGCAATGTTTGATGAGGTGTTAGTCGAGTTAGTTGAGGCTATGAGAGCAGTTTGGGTGTACAAAAAAAGTGCACATGATATGCACAAAAATTGAGAGTTGCAATATAACTGTGCTGGCATATATCTATCAAGAAGGTGGAATTGGATTGTTGTTTAGATTGTTTATTTATTTTGAAGGGATTACTGTTAATGAGGCATTGGGAATAGAATCGCGTTTTGTGTGGGTGTATATACTTTTTTGGGATTGTTTTGTTTGTTTATTGGGGGTATGCTATTGGTTTTCATTCATACACCTTACACTAACCGCATATCTACTACAATTTCTTCACCATACAGTTCTTGCACAAACGATTAACATTCCTAATCGGACCCGAAGCACAAGAACCATTCTTTAAAGCATCCGACGACGTCCTTTCCCAGAATGAAGTCTACGGATTCATGAAACCAGTCTTCGGACCAGGTATAGTCTACGACGCCTCCAAAAAGAATCGTCAGGTACAATTCCAAAGTATGGCCAATGGTCTCCGTACTGCCCGTCTTAAAGGCTATACTGCCAAAATTGAAAAGGAGACACGTCAATATTTACAAACTTGGGGTGATTCTGGTGAATTAGATTTATTCCATGCCTTATCAGAATTAACAATCTTAACTAGTAGTAGATGTTTACATGGTGATGATGTACGTGAATCATTATTCAAGGAAGTTAGTGAATTATATCATGATTTAGATCAAGGATTGACACCCCTGACAGTCTTCTTCCCGAATGCACCTACGGCGAATCATAAGAAACGTAACGAGGCACGTGCAAAAATGGTTGAATTATTTAGTAAAGTTATTAAAAATCGACGTGATAATCCAAATGTGAAACATTCAGACGGGACAGATATTCTAAGTATCTTTATGGATGTTAAGTATAAGGATGGTAGTGCTATTACTGATGAACAGGTTACTGGATTATTAATTGCTTTGTTATTTGCTGGACAACATACAAGTTGTATTACATCAACATGGACAAGTTTATTCATTCTTAACAACCCGGAGATTATGAAACGAATCGTTGCCGAGCAGGGTGACGTGTTTGATTCACAACCCGATGCTGACGTTGATTATAAAATGGTGAATGAAGAAATGCCATTGTTGCATAACAGTATGAAGGAGGCATTACGTCTATGTCCACCTCTCATCCTACTGATCCGTTATGCACTCAAGGATGTCAAGGTCAAGGCAGCCGGGAAGCAGTACACTATTCCCAAGGGTGATATGGTACTAATCAGTCCAAGTGTTGGTATGCGTATCCCCGAGGTATTCAAGGAACCAAACAAGTTTGATCCTGATCGATTCGGCCCAGGACGTGAGGAAGATAAGTCAAGTCCATTTGCTTACATGGGCTTTGGGGGTGGTATGCACAGTTGTATGGGACAGAACTTTGCATTCGTTCAAGTTAAGACTATTTTGAGTGTATTGTTCCGTGAGTTTGAAATGGAGATGGTGTCGGATACCATGCCTGAGATTGATTATGCTGCCATGGTTGTTGGACCCAAGGGTGATTGTCGTGTTAGGTACAAGCGTAGAAACTAACGGGTCGATGTATGTGTAGAGGAGGGTTGTTGTCGTTGTTTGTTTGGGGTGTAGTTTATATGTTTGGGGAGTAGGGATTGGTGGGGAAAGACGGTGGCGAATCTTAATCTGGATGGGGATTCTTCTGATTGAGTATTAGTCGACAGGAGCTAGAGTACGCAGTTATCATCAATAGATGCTAAGGATATAACACAACACATGTGTACTTAAAAGACCAGATTAAGTTACTACGATAGTCTATACTTAATGGCAGTTCATTGTGTCAGCCCCCCTTCATCCACGACGAGATCGAGATTGGAGCTCCCACGTTATATTGGCTTTGGGAACAGTTGCAATGCGGTGAGTTGAGGCCCACTCTATCTCAGCATTACCATAACGACCTCTATCTTCCCTTATTAAGTAGGCAGGATGAAGTGCTACACTGTTTTGGTTATCACGAGCCCATACGAGCTGCCTCCTCAATGGTGGAGGCTTCTGAGCTTGACCACGAGAAGATTTGACGTTTCCCTTTGACTTTGCAGCCGCTGTATTCGTCTGAGGCACATCCTCAGCCTCAGCCATGTCTGTACTACTCTCTGAAGTCTTTGGGACTTCATTATCCCTTTCTCTACTTATATTACTGTCACTTGTGGGCATATCAGGCATGAAGACTTGCTCTTCATTATTGGTATCCTTCTCTTCACTTCCCTCATCATCGGTATCCTCCTCCTTTACTCGAGTCCAATCGATCATTTCCTTCTCCTCCTCCTCTTCTTCTTCTTTGTCTGTATCCTCATCATAAGCACTGTCTTCCCTTTTAATTGTCACTGGTTCACTTTTTATCTCTTTACGACTCTGCATATTTCTCTTCGTCTTTCTGGTATTCTTTGGTGCATGAGATGTGGGCGGTGAAGTGTTCCTAATACGACGTGGCCGAGAAGTTAGAGCAAACGATATACGACTCTTCGGCACAGTCACCACACGTTGAGTCGAGGCCCATTCTATGACTGCATTCCCATTCTTGCCTCTATCGGCACTTAACAGAAGAGCAGGGTGAAGCTCAGCTCCGTCTCGAGCCCATACTAACCGTCTCGGCTTAAATGTGGCCCAGTTATCCACGGTCCGTGCTGTATTATCGTCCTCTACACCCCTGGTCGCCTCCTTTCTCATCTTGACCGTTAGATTCTTCTTACTGACTAATGCCTTTGCCAACTCCCTCTCCTTCTGACGACGAGCTCGTGCTCTTCGCTTCCTACTACTTGGGTCCATTGCAATGGTATCCATCTCTTCTTCTAATATCTCCTCTTCGTCTTTATCCTCATATCTAATTAAGTACAGCTTTGTATCGGAGCAATAACTTACGACCTCCCCCCAAAAGGGACGAGGACGACCATCTTCCTCTGCATTGAAAACCTTTTGTACCGGAGTACCAACTAAATACTTTCCACCCTTCTTCACCATGCTGTCATTATTACCCAAACAACTCTTCTGTCTTTTAATACTATTGTCTACTCTCTTCTTGTCCATGGGTGGTTTTATAGTCACGGCGGTGGCCAGATATTCTTTATCTCCGTCTTCCACACCTTCTCCTGACTTAGAAGGCCTGGCTACAAATCGTTTCGGTGTAGTCCTTCTTCGAGTTGAATCAGTTGTCATGTCTATACCATAACTACTCGACACGTCGTTGCCAAATCTAATAGTAGACGAAGAAGCGAATCTCTTCTTAGCACGCCTTTTCCTCTTCTTGGGCTTATCATCACTCTGTGGTAATATGTATGTAACTCTATCTGCTGATACCCAATGTAAAGTGGTCTTCCTATGTACGTCGTAATGTATTAATACTTCATGTACACCCATCTTTTGACGGCGTTTGTAGATAGTTGCGTTGAAAAGCACGCCATTGTCATCTACTAAAACACGTGAACCGACTTTTAAGTCTGATGGATCAATACTTTCCTCCTCAATAATAGCCTCAACTAATGAAGAAGTAGATGCTGCAACCGCTTCTACTGCATCGCCGGTGATGCGTATCTTCTTTCCACGAATACTAGGGTTGTATATCTTAGCATATTGATTGCTACTCTTGGCAGATACCGGCTGCTCTAAGGATGAGTGCCTTCTCCGCTTTCTACTACCCAAATCGTCTTGATTCTTTCTAGGACGACCCCTAGGACGCTGAATCTTCATTCTCTCGATAATTGTACCAGCTAATAAACGAGCGGATGCTTTCACTTCTTTTGGATACGTTTCATTAAGCCATATCATTAGACGTTTGCGCAACTGTACCACGGGTGCCCTGCCACATGCAACATTCACCTCTTTACAGGCGTTCATTAACTTAGTTTGAGTTGACAAACGATTCCATTTACGAATGAACTTTTGTCTTTCAGATGATGAAGTAGATTTTGTACCACTCATTTCGTCATCCTCATCTTCCGTAACAGTATCAGGCTTCCACTCTTTCACAGTATCAGCTAATGAACGAGCAGATTCTTTTACTAATGGCTTGATCATTCTACTCCTTCTCATATTGAGACATTGTCTCTTGATGCACCTCTGCCTTATTCTGCTTGCCCCACCAAACTTCGGCTTGTCTAGACAATAGATGCATTCACCACAATCCTCACGTGAACAGGCATCACATTGTCCACATGCTGCCTTTTTCTTCAGTATTGGTTTGCCTTTCATCTTTACTAACTTTGACCACTTTTTGGGAGATCTTCTTCTTACTATTAACTTCTTCCGCTTTTTCTCTCCCTGAATCATTGTGTGATGGGCCATGCAGTATCCTTTACAACCCCATTGCTTGTACCTCCCACAGCCCTCATAAACACATATTCTTCCACGAGGGTACTTACAAAACAACTTCCCTCTACCTTGATCCTTTCTAGGACGTCCCCTAGGACGCTTGATAGATGCCATGAGATATGGAACTGTTTCATTAGCCAATATACTGATGTTTGAATGCCCATCCTTCTTATTTTGAATGTCTTCTTCGTTAATAGTTCGTACTGCAAGAGCAGCTTTGTGCACCAATTCTTTCATGATATCAGAGTAGTCAGAGCCAGAGATATTTGATCCTGTATCCAGTAGTAACGCCCTGTGCCTCTTCTTCCTTAGTCTCTTCTTCTTCCATTCACTCTTACGATTATCAAGCCAATCGTCAAATACCTTGTCTATTTGCTTAGTACCAGGCAACAATCGAGTACGGCCAACTTTGACCCTCCTCTTTTTGGGCCTCTCTTTCTTCCATTTATTATTACGATTGGGGAGTAGAAAACTCTTAGCTTCTTCTGATAAGACAGATCTTCCGGTTGATTCCCTACCAAATGAAAGATTAACTTTTATCCTCTTTTCGTAATCTTTTCCGTCATTACCATTGGCAGATGCCGTAGCAAGCTGAGTTGATAGAAACTCCACCTGAATTTGTGGGTAATGTGTGATATGCTTCTTGCCAATATTAGGGTACATAAAATCATCCTTCTGTGGCATAATAACTTCCCCATTTCCTTTCTTATTCGTGGATAGGTTATCCCAATACTCTGATGTAGTTTTGCTGATGGTTGTCTTATTCTTTCTGGTTGGTTTGGGTAATTTAGAATAATAACGATTTCTTTTCATACGGCCTCCTCTCCAACTCATACATTTAGTACAGCGCTTGCGTGCGGAATGATTAGTTGTATTGCATTTATTACATGGCCATGACCCCTTCCCTCCTGCCTTTGGTATGGATTTGATTTCAGGAGTACATTCATCAATAGTATCAATACTCTTATGTCCGTTACTAATATCACTACACTCCGATGTGGCGTCAGTAATGCATCCCAATGTCTTGTCTTGCTCTGTCTTTTTAGCATTTATTGATTTTATAGCCGTATCTATACTCGAAGTAACGGAGCTCAAATCTTCTTCAATACTTGTTAATATCTCTTCAGCCTTCATTAAATCACCACTAGGCTTAGAATCTCCTAACTGATCATTCCCATCTGACTGCAATTGTACCAATAATCGTTTAACTTGTCTAATTGCAATAGAAATAGTTTTTGGTAGGTTATCATCATTGGTACAACTTTGTGAATCCATCAGAGACTTAGCACTCTGATCCAATGCATCAAAATTAGGTGCAGGATAAAACTGTATCATATGTTGATGCTCGACAAGGGTCAAAGTTTTAACTCTCCTCTCTTGCAACTTGTAATATAAAGTCCGTAACTTTGCAATAATTTTGCAATACCCATCACCGATTGAGAGATTATCATTATCAGACATCATTTTGTTGTTATTTAGATATTAGTAGGTTCGGCTACCCTCTTCATATTGTGTTCATCATCACCTGGGTGTGTAGTACGTAGTACAATATCATTGACATAAAGTTGTGGTCGGTGCATGCATGCAAAAAAAAGTACACATCATATGCACAACTTTAAATTCCTACAAAAGTAGACAATACCAAGCTATGGCGAGTTCATAAATGGAAAGCCCATGAAATATGGGTTTAGTGAGTATGTTGGTGGTGTACCATTCCTATTATTAACAGCAGGCGAGCCACTCTACATTGCGGCGGTCCGTCGGCGGTCACTACTGCTAAAAATTTAAAAAACTATGAGAGTGTAATGGTATCCTACGTCATTAAAGTTAACACACCGCAATTATCGTACTTGGTAGTGTATGCAGCCATAAAAGCGAGCATATCCAGTGTATTATATCAAATAAAATAGTCCAGTATACATCAGTAGTAGCAGATTCAATTTAGATTAAAAGTATCGATATTCAATTTTACCTATCGTACTTTTAATAAAAACAATAGGTACCTAATAACATGAGCAGCATGAACAATATAATTGACGTCGGTACACCACCGGAGAGTTTTACCAATGGTATTATAGACGGTTGGACAACCATTAATGTATGCTTTCATGGATTTGCTAATCTTACAACAACGAGAGAAGAAAGTGTTAAATCACCTGAATTTTCATGTTTTGGGCATCAATGGAGGATGTACATTTATCCTGGTGGTGATGAGGATTCAAACGAAGGGCATGTTTCCATAGATCTTGTCAACATGTCAAAATCAAGTATTAAACTACAATGGGGTTGCAGTGTGAGAGATACAGATGGCAAACAGGTGGTGTTTTGGGAACCGGTAACAAAATTGTTGCATGAATGTGATGAACCTGATGTTTGGGACAATGCCTCGTGGATTGATGACTTTGCCAAGAGAACAGAACTTTTGGATGCATTAGTAAATGGGACTTTAGTTATTGAGGTCCGCATGAAACTTCCGTCTACTAGCAACAAAGTAAAACAGTTCATACCAGCAAATCCATTCAATAAAAATATGCTCGAATTATTCATGGATGAAGAAACGGCTGATGTATTCTTTGAGGTAGGAGGGGAACAGCAGAAGAAAGGTAAACGGAAGAAGACCAAGACGACTACAACAAGCTTTCATGCCCATCGGCTCGTATTAAAGAATAATGCTTCAGCACTTTATGAAATGTGTGCGGGATCAGGTGAAGAAGGAATTTCCACCGTATCTATTACAGATGTTAAGCCTAAGGTATTCAAGCATGTGATTTACTATTCATACGGTGGTAAATTATCAGAAGATGAGCTTAAGGACAATGCAAAAGATATCATTAATGCCTGTGACAAGTACGGGGTAGTCAATCTCAAACTCGAGGCCGAAGCATGCTACGTCGAATCAACAGAAATTACAATGGATAATATGATGGACAACCTTCTGTATGCCGACTCCAAGAATCTTGCCCTACTTAAGGAGGCAGTCATGGATTATATTGTTGCAAACAAGCACAATATTATCGGCAAAGTGTCGTTCGGTAATGTCCCGGGGGACACTTGTACAGATATCTTGACAGCTGTGGCAAGAGGGGAGCAACCAGAAGGTAGCGGAGAAGATGATGAGACTATCAAATACAACAAAATGAGGGTGGGGACGTTGAGGAAGATGCTGGATGAGAAGGGGTTGGATGTAGATGGATCCAGGGAGTCAATGATTGCTTTACTCAAGGAGGAGAGTTCTTGAAATACCACTTGATATTGATAGTGGTATCCTTTATCTAAACGCCTCCCAAAAGAGAGAGATATGATTTGTAGATGTCAACATGAACATAGTGCTATTAGTTATTAGATCAGGTTATGTACTTCAGATATTGAGCTAGCGTGTAAGACTCTTCTACTCTTTAATTTACTTTCTTCGAACAGGTATTAACTATAGTACACGATCTTTTTATCTTCAAGACAACAATACACCCCAGATATCTAATCACTCTCAAACCACCCTTTTCCAAACAATTAGTTAGTCAACAGTGATCTCGATAATGGCCGTTCCACACCTTTCACGGACGTCACATGCCGTATACTCACATACAGCCAGGCCAGTGAAACCATCATCTTTAAGAATGAACTTGACTTGACTTCCACTGTCAATCTTTATGCACTTATACCCAACATCATTACCACCAAGGAGACGGGATCCTTCTCCTTCCAACTTTCGACGATCAGGGTCAGGAGATAAAGTAATAACTTCATCTATTTTCAATTCACCACATCCCTCTTCAAAATCATCATTATCTAAAACATCAATCATCAAACTGTCAGCAGATGAGGGTAATTCTACTTCAACATCATTGATCTCTGGTCCATTATCTGAACCACGGGGACAAGGCCAGATTACCTCAACCTCAATGATTGCCGTTCCACATCTATCACGCTCACCACTGAGATTGCCAAACCTATCACATGCCTTATACCTACAACGAGCTACACCTTCAAAGAACGGATCTTGAAGAATAAATACGACAGTGTCATCACGTCTCCTAACTTGACACTTGTACCCGAAACTGTTCAAGTTTCTCTCCTCCTCGTCAGTAGGGGAAGCCTCCACAAGGGCATCGGCATCCTTCTCTTCCAAATTCCTACGATTACGAGGACGTAAGGTAGTAACATCTACCACATCCAAGTCACAATCATCATCAAACTCGTCATTCTCAAGAACATCGATGATTAACCTATCATCATCTTCTCCAACGATAAGTTCGTCAAAATCATTAACGAACTCTGGGTCTTCAGATGCACGGGGACAGGAGAATTCAATTGATGGAGACGGTGAGGGAGAAAGAGAATATGTAGGGATGGGTGTCTTCTTCCAATCTCCGGAAGAGTGGCTTCCCCATCCACCACTACGATGTGAACCACTGCCACTCTTCCATTTACCAGACTTGCCCGATCCGCCACTCCTCCAGGATGAGCCTGAATGATACGAGCCAGATGACTTCCAAGTATCATCATCATCATGAGACCATCCTCCATCGTGAGACCATCCTCCACTTCCCGAGTCAGGAGATGGAGATGGGGATGGAGAGGGTGAATGAGAGAATGTTGGGTGGGGTGTCCAATCTCCAGAGTGGCTCTGTTGAGAGGCGAGAGGGAGAAATATGGATAAGATGATACTTCTCATAAAAGAACAAATAATCTTTATACAAGCTCAACGGACTTACCCATCCATCATTACTAATCTTGTAGTAATCTTTAGACCAGCTTCCACTGCTTGATGACTATAATCGATATAAGAAGAAGGAGAGTAAATAGAAGAGAGAGAATGAGATGAATGATATGAGCACAAGATGTGCACAAGATATGCACAAATATCAAAACTGAACTGTATGCAACAACAAAACTTACCCATCCGCTACTATAAGGTTTACCATCCTTATACCAATACATATCTCCACTAGAACTGCTCCAACTGCCACTGTGGCCCTTGCCCGACTTGCCACCGCTGTTTAGTTTACGATTCTTCTTCTTCTTCTTTCGTAATGTTTTGGTATCAGCGGCGTGATTTGTTTCTCCTACTGCGGCGGCGGCATTATTGTTGTTGTCGATTGTATTGCTGTCAACGATGTCAGCTGTAGCTGATACAGATGATGTGCTACCGAGCACCAATGCTAATAGTAACTTTCCTCCGATAATCATTTTGTTTTTGCTCTTTTGTTATTTGATTGGGGATGATGATAGATTGTATGGTTTATATTGTTGTATTGCAATACGCCGTTCTATTTGGGAATATTGAATTGCAATAGATGTGTTGATAGAGATTATGAATTGATTGAAGTCTTATTGTTTCTGCTGTTCACAGCTTGAAACGATAGCACAAATATTGGGGATGATCGAGGCGACAATATTTCAAGAGTTCTTGTTTCTCGCAAATGTCGCATCTCAATGTCAAAAATTGAGTTTGGTTTTGATGAGAAGAGGTTCATGATTGCTCTCCTCTTCAGCCAAAGAGCGATGCAACTGCTGCCATATCATTGCAACGTTTGATCTCCAACCTCCTTTTGATATACCATTGTCTATCAATAGCATTAACAAGCAAGCTTATATATCGGACCGTCCACCGCTACAATATCATCCGCAAACAACACGAGGACGAGAGACGATAATGAGTGAAGAAGCCACACCATCCCTACCACCCCTTCAACAACAACCTCCTCCTCCCGATCCAACAATAAATAATGAACAAGTTGTTGATATCCAACATGCGGTAACACAAGCATTTGCAAACGCAGCCGCAGCCGAAGATGATAATAAACAAACACAACCACCACCACCAACGATTGATCCAGCAATATGGGAAAACTTACTTTCACAATTACGTTTACAATTAAGACTAATGACACCTTCTGAACGGTATGAACATTGTGTGGAGTTACAAAACTTGGCTAGGATGGAGGTTAGTAGTAGATCGGACTTTATTGCTAATCAGTTGGGTGGTAGGTAGTAGTGAGTAATAGTAATAGTGGTGCCCAGCCGTAGAGGACCTTATTCCCTACGAATTGACAACATATATGTTTCATAAATGAATGGCGGTGTACATATTTAAATATTAGATGACGCTAATCTAGAAACAACTAATAACACTGATTATAATGACATGCATCTAAATCTATCCTATCTCTTTGGGGGGCGTTTAGATAGGATATACCAACTATCACTCTCCCCATGACATATCATATGTTCAAGCAGCCTGCTCCTTCAGTAGAGCAATCATAGCCTCCCTAGATCCGTCCACATCCAATCCCTTCTCGTCCAATAGCTTCCTCAAAGTTCCTACCCTCATTTTGTTGTATTTGAAACTTTCATCCTCTGCTCCGCCTTCTGGTTGTTCTTCCCCTCTTGCCACTGCTGTCAAGACATCGGTAATCAGACCCCCAGGAACATTATCGAAAGATACCTTGCCGATAATTCTTGTTTGCCAATATATAATCCATGACTGCCTCCTTTAGTAGAGCTAAGTTCTTGGAGTCGGCATAGAGTAGGATGTCCATCATATTATCCATTGTAATTTCCATTGATTTAACGTAATGCGCCTCGGCCTCAAGCTTTAGATGAACCACCCCATACTTATCACAAGCGCCAATGATATCACTTGCATGTTTTCGAAGATCCTCGTCAGATAGTGTACCCCCATATGCATAGTACATCATATGTTTGAATATCTCAGGCTTGACATCTGTAATCGATACAGTAGTAATTTCCCCTCGATCTACTACTCCACACATCTCGTATAGTGTTGGAGCACTCTTTTGGAGGATATTTCGGTGGGCATGAAAATCAGTAGTAGTTGTCTTCGCCTTCTTACGTTTATCTTTTGCTTGTTGTTCCCCTCCTACCTCAAATACTACATCTGCAATTTCTTCTTCATTGAATAATTCCAGTACGTTTTTATTAATTGGATTTTCTGGTATAAACTGTATAAATGATTTGTCAGTACTAGTAGACTTCAGTTGAGTTCCCACAACTAATGATCCGTTTACTAATGCATCCAAAATCGTCGAACGTCTGGAAACGTTGGCGTAACAATAGGCACTATTCTGTGGAGGCTGACAACCATAAGCACCAAACTCATCTTTGTTTGGATTGAATATCGATACCACCTCTTTGCCATCTCCATTCGTAACATTAAATCTCCATTGGATTTCAGCACTTGTATTTGACATATTACCAAGAACTATGGCAACATACCCTTCTTCTGAATCAGCTCTACCACCAGGGAAAAGACTCAACCTCCACCGATGACCAAAGCATGAAAATTCTGGAGATTCCACATATTCGCCTCTTGTTGCTGGTAGGTCAGCAAATCTATTAAACCGAACTTCAGTAGTAGTCCACCCATTAAAACTTTCTGAGGCTGTACCGATGTCCACTCCTCTATTTGTGCTCATATTATTCTTGTATATTTGTAAGTAATATTATGGAAGGTGCACCTTATAAAAGCAAATCTCTTTCTTTTGTTTACTTGAATAGCGATACTACTAAGAATCCACTGCCGATAGAAACAGCGTTGAAGAGTAAATTGAATCTTCACTACTAATACTGATATATACCGGACTGTTTTGTGATTAATACTACTGGGATTGCTCTACTATCCGCCTCTCTAACAATTATACGAGTTTAATACCTATTGTGACCCGTTACTTTTATCTTAGTGGATCGTCCCACTTATAGTCTAAAATAGGTATAATTTACGATGTCCCACTAATACTGTCCCACTTAAAAAAGTAACGCCTCCGGCCATTTAAGGAATTTGAAAATTAGAATCATGGCCGCCTACTTGCCGACAGCTACTACGCTCACAATTGAGGTGAAACCACCCAACCTGCGGCAGGATATGTTAGTATATATAGTTATTAAAAATATCCAAGCTCCTTTTAATCAGATATTTAGTTTAACTATTTCTATTTTATGTCTGTAGTAAGCCTATTTTTCGTTACTTTTTAGCTGCTGTCAATAATACCATGTTATTTGGTATAATCGTCGTTGTACTCCAATTAAATGCCCTCTAATCGATATGAGAGTTATATATAGGTTGTATAGGGGGCAAGTGGGTATGGTTGGGTGTATCAAAGTGGTGTAGGCTGTCAGTAAGGATCTAATAGGATGGCTACTACCCAAACTCAACACCCACTTTGCAATGGCCTTATTGATAATATCTCTCCATACACTAACTGCCGATATATAATAGTCATATGGTATTGTAAAGAGGTTATTGGTCGATGATTTGACGCATCAAACACCGGTAGAAGATGGTAGCTGACCATGGTACGAGCGTTCAACCGTAGAAACAGAGAGTCGCCATCACCAACATTGCAATGGCTGTAATGTAGATATCTTCCCTTACACCAACCGCCGATATAAAATTGATACATCATATTGTAGAGGGGTTATTGGTAAATGATTTAATGCATCAAACGCCGGTGGTGGAGGGTATATGGCCATGATATGGACACTTAATGGTAGAAAGTTGAATAATTGTAATTGTAGTGTTTGATGGATACCGTCTCATTATGGTGTATTGCAATACAACCAACAACCCTCTATGTGAAAAAAGAGACTGCAGCCCTCTTAATATACATGTTGGCGACCTTGTGCACCCACCATGTCCAGGCCTTCTGCTATGCTAACGATGCTATCCCCATGTAACGCTGTCGAGTTGTTTGAGGGCGGAATTTTTTTATCACCTCTTTGGTCTTTGAGCCGAGTTTTGATCATGAAGATGCCACTTTTGATATCGACTATCCTATATCGAAATGATCCTCAGGTTAC